>Ga0126381_100004347_pt1 | contig 15413 bp, 12 predicted proteins | sample PanSoiMetPlot_28_FD_96465 | JGI IMG/M metagenome (GOLD analysis project Ga0126381, IMG submission 96465) | Tropical forest soil microbial communities from Panama - MetaG Plot_28 | ecosystem: Environmental > Terrestrial > Soil > Tropical forest > Bulk soil | place: Panama | collected 2016-02-17 | reverse complement strand
TGCAGGCGCTGGTGGACCTGTATCAGGTGTTCTGCGCGGGTTTGAATTCTCCAGGACGGCCCGTAGGGAATCTGCTGTTCCTCGGGCCAACAGGATCCGGCAAAACGCGCATTGTCGAAGCGGCGGCGGAAATCTTGTTCGGCGATCCGCGCGCGATTATCAAAGTGGATTGCGCCGAGTTCCAGCACTCGCATGAAATCGCAAAGCTGATTGGATCGCCTCCGGGATATTTGGGCCACCGCGAGACCCATCCATTGATTACCCAGGAAGCGCTATCGGCGAATCATACCGAAAAGCTGAAGCTGAGCTTTCTGTTGTTCGACGAAATCGAGAAGGCGTCAGATGCGTTGTGGCAGCTGCTGCTGGGCATGTTGGACAAGGCCACGCTGACGCTGGGCGACAACCGCCGAGTGGATTTATCGCAGACAGTGATTTTCATGACCTCCAACCTGGGCGGTGGAGAGATCACCGAGCTGATGCAGGGCGGCATGGGATTCATCCAACCCAAGGACAAGCCGGTCACCGGATTGGACGAAAAGGTAGAACGCACCGCCATCGAAGCTGCTCGCCGAAAGTTCTCGCCGGAGTTCATGAACCGGCTGGACAAAGTAGTGGTGTTCCATCCGTTGCAGCGAAATCAACTGGAAGAAGTTCTGGAGATTGAACTCGGCCAGGTGCAGCAACGGGTGCTGGAGACGGCGCGCGGGCAGTTCCTGTTCCGCGTGACCAGCGCGGCGCGGGAGTTCCTGCTGCAGGAAGGCACAGATCAGCGCTACGGAGCGCGACACCTGAAGCGGGCTATCGAACGCAACATCGTGTATCCGCTGGCCAATCTTCTGGCCACCGAACAAGTTCATATCGGCGATCTGATCTGCATTGATTTCGACAAGAAAGAGTCCTGCTTGACGTTTACGCGCGAGGGAGAAAACCTGACCATGCCGGTTCGTCGCCAGGAGCCAGTTACTCTGTTGCGCGCAGCGCAAGCCAAGAGTGGCAAGAACGTCGAGACTCCAGCGGCTGGTAACACTCCGGAGCCCATGCCGCGCATGGCACGCTAAGAGTTTCCCCACCACCACCCCTGAGAAGGCCCAGGCGGGCAATTGCCTGGGCCTTTTTTCCTTCGGCCCCCTCGCGGTACAGTATTTTCTGCGGACGGCAAGTCCAAAGATCGTGGTACCCGGCCTACGGATGCGGGGGATCTCATGCTCAAAAGTGGAAAAAACGTTTGTAGGTATTCTCGATGGCGTCGCGCTGCCAGGACGACTGCGTTGGCCATGACTGCCGTGTGTATGGCTGGATTTGGTGGCGTGTCGACGGCTTTGGCGCAACGCTCTCAACTAAAAGCTCCGTGGAACATGTATTCGCCGCAAACGGATATCACGGAAGGGAAGAAATTCGCTTTACAGGTCGAGCGTCAGATGCCGCTTTGCAAGGATCCGAAAGTGGATGCCTATCTGACGCAACTTGGTTTGCGATTGGCGGCTCATCTCCCCACAAACGGCGTGCAGTATCCCTTTGAATTTCATTGCGTGAACGACAAGTCCATCAATGCGTTCGCTTTGCCAGGCGGATATGTGTTCATCAATCGAGGGGCTATCGAGGTTGCGGACAACGAATCGCAGTTGGCCGGAGTGATGGCCCATGAGCTGTCGCATGTGGCTTTGCGGCATGGCACGGCACAGGCATCGAAAGCATCGTTCGCGCAGGGCGCGGCGGGAATTTTCGGCAGCATCTTTGGCGGCAGCACAGGCGGAGCGCTGTTGACGGAGGGGCTGTCGCTCGGCGCGGGATCGGCACTGTTGCACTATTCTCGCTCGGCGGAGACGCAGGCGGATGTCATGGGAACGCAGGTGCTCTACGACTCCGGATACGATCCGCGCGCCATGGCGCAGTTTTTCGAAAAGCTGCAAGCGGAAACTAAGGGTAAGAACCCGCCGGAATTTTTCAGCGATCACCCGAACCCGGACCATCGGCTGGAGCGTGTCGACGAAGAGATCCAAAAGCTAGGCGGCATTCCTGCGAACGCGCGACGGGATTCGGCGGAATTTGAGGCGGCAAAGCGTGCCGTGATGGTCCTGCCGGTGGTATCAAAGACCGCGAAAACCGCTTCGGCGCTGCCGTCGGCGGATTCTTCTGGAGGCGCCACCAACGCGTCCCCGGCGCCGCCCGCGGAGAAAATGAGCACGTATCAATCGCCGGGATATTCCCTGGGCTATCCGGAGAACTGGAAGAAATTTGCCGGCGACAAAACCGGAGTGACGTTCGGCCCGGAGGGCGGGGTAGTGAATGACGGCAGCGGTCACGGGGCGCTGGCGTATGGATTGACCGTGGGTACTACACAGCCAAGGAACAGCGCGAACGATGCCAATGCGCTCGAGAGGGCCACCGAGGAACTCGTTAGCACGTTGCAGCAGGCCAATCCCAACATGAAAATCACTCGCCAGCCCCAACGTGTGAAGCTTAATGGCGAACCGGCCTTTTCCACCTACTTCTCCAACGACGCGCCCGGCGGCGGGCTGGAAATGGATTGGCTGATCACCGTACAGCGCCCGGAAGGTTTGCTTTATTTTGTATGCACGGCGCCGCAGAGCGAGTTTGAAAATTACCGCAAGACGTTTTCAGCAATTCTGGACAGTGTGAGATTCAGCCACTAAGACTGAAGACAAGATTGGACGCAAAAGGGTGGCCTCAACGAACGCCCTCCTTTCGGTTCGGGGTGAATTGCACTCAATTGTTCTTATCGTCCTTGTCGCTATCGCCGAAGATGAACGGCAACACGGTTGTGCCCTCTTTGCGGACCGCATCAAGCTTGCTGGCGTCGATGCCCAGCGCTTCGAGTATGGTCGCACCCACTTGCGAGGTCAGCACCAGCGTTTTCACCGTGTGGGCTTCCAGCCAGGGATTGGAAACGATCAAGCCGACGTTGGTATCGCCAATGCCCGTTCGATGAATAGTGCCTTAGCGTTCGTGTTCAGATCGTTGCGCAGCGCTTCGGCTTTGCCGGCGGCACTGGTCTGCCGGTGTGAGCCAGATCAGCGCGATGTCGTCATCCTGCACAAAGCCGCAAAGACCGTTGGAGCACGCTTTGGCATTGACAATGGATGCCGCAGGGGTCGGTGGAGGGCTTCGGGAAGCGCCGCAACGAGGTCGGCGAAGTGTCCGGGCTTGTTGGTCAGGAGAGGATTGATTGGCGACTGGCCATGCTTGGTGGTGACAATGAACAGTGTGGAATCGTAGATGCCAGCGTCCTTCAGACCCCTGATCATGGCCCCAAGAGCGTCGTCGACCTTCTTCAAAACAATTGTTACGGAACGGCGAACGCGGCATGGCGCACTGGTAAATAGAAAGAAAAGATTTCTCAGGTACTAGTGGTCCAGCGAGGTTTTCTTGCCGCCGACAAGAGCATTCCAAAACTGACAATGTTTGCCGGAATCCAGCGTCGGGTTAGGAAACGCGACTGCAACGGTCGCAACTAATCGGCAGCTTTTGTCTTTGCCATGGATTTCCAGCGCAACACTGGTTTTCTCGCAGCGCCGACTTCATCCAGGCGCCGGACGCGTGTGGTACGCGGCGCGGTCTTTACAAGTTCGGGCGCCGTCGCGGCTTCTTGGGCGATGCTCTTCATCGCTTCGATAAACAAGTCGCACTCTTCTTTCGATTCCGATTCGGTCGGCTCGATCATCAAAGCGCCCGGCACGATCAAGGGAAACGCTGTGGTGTACGGATGAAAGCCGTAGTCGATCAGCCGCTTGGCGATGTCCGTCGTATTCACGCCGCTGCGTTTTTGAATGGCGTCGCTGAAGACGACTTCGTGCATCGAGGGCAGGGAATAAGGCAAATCGAAGACCCCTTCGAGGCGTTTGCGAATGTAGTTTGCGTTCAGTACGGCGTCTTCCGTCGCCTGTCGCACGCCCGGTCCATAGGCCAGAATGTAGGCCAGTGCGCGCACCAGCACGCCGAAATTTCCGCCAAAAGCACGGACCTTGCCGATCGAATCCGGCCGCACTTGTTCGAGCGCCAGCTTTCCGCCTTGGCGCTCCACCAGAATCGGCACCGGGCGAAACGGCTCTAGAATTTTCTTCATGGCCACCGGGCCCGCGCCGGGGCCTCCTCCGCCGTGCGGAGTGCTGAACGTCTTGTGCAGATTCAGGTGCATCACGTCCACGCCCAAATCGCCGGGACGCGTCACACCCGTGAGAGCGTTCATGTTCGCGCCATCCATATACAGCAGCGCGCCTTGGGCATGCAGGATTTGCGCGATTTCGGGAATGCGCTCTTCGAAAATTCCCAGCGTCGAAGGATTGGTGATCATCAGCGCCGCGACGTCGTCGGTCACCAGGTCGCGCAGTTTGTCCACGTCAATCTGGCCGTGCGATTCAGACTTGATATTTTCCACGCGGTAGCCGGCAATCACTGCTGTCGCCGGATTGGTGCCATGCGCCGAATCGGGAATCAAGACTGTCTTGCGCGCGTTGCCTTGCTTTTCCAGGTAAGCGCGAATCAGCAACAATCCGGTGAGTTCGCCCTGCGCTCCTGCCGCCGGCTGCAGCGTAATCGCATCCATTCCGGTGATTTCCAGCAAGCATTTTTCGAGCAGCTGCAAAATCTTCAGGCAGCCTTGCGAAAGCTCTTGCGGCTGATAGGGATGCTCGGTTGCGATTCCATCGAGCCGCGCCACAAATTCGTTCACCCGCGGGTTGTACTTCATGGTGCAGGAACCCAGCGGATACATCCCCAAATCGATGGCGTAATTCCACGTGGAAAGCCGCGTAAAGTGGCGAATCACTTCGATCTCGCTGACTTCCGGAAATCCTTCCACGCCAGCGCTCCGGTGTTGTGCACCGAGCGATTTCGCGGCATCAACCTTTGGCACGTCGAGCGGCGGCAGTTCGAACGCCCGTTTCCCGGGCGAAGATTTCTCGAAGATCAGGCCTTCATTCTGATTCGTGTGCCGCGTCGCTTTTTTGATTTTCTCTTCCATCGTCTCCACCGGTCCGATTGCAGTTCCGCGCAAATCGCTACGTGGTTTGCAGCGGCTTTGAAAGAATGGCCTTCACCGCTGCCGCAAATCGTTCAATCTCCGCGCGGCTGGTGGTCTCGGTTACGCACACTAGCCCGTGCTTTGTGAGTTCGGGATAAGGTGTTCCCAGCACCAGCGGTCCGGCAATTTTCTCCTTTAGCAATTCGCCGTTGATCAGGCGCACGGAACGCGGAAATGCCAGCGTGAATTCATTGAAGAATGGCCCATCGAAAGCGCGCTTTACACCCGGAATCTTCTGCAGTTCGTCCAGCGCGAATTGCGCCTTGGCCATATTTTGTTCCGCCATCTCGCGCAGTCCTTCTTTGCCCAGCAGCGTGAGGTGTACTGTCGCGGCCAGCGCGCACAACGCCTGATTGGTGCAAATATTTGAGGTGGCCTTCTCGCGGCGAATGTGTTGCTCGCGGGTTGCCAGCGTCAGCACGAAACCACGCCGGCCCTCGCCGTCGGTGGTTTGTCCGGCCAGCCGGCCCGGCATCTGCCGAACATATTTGTCGCGCGAAGCAATCACTCCCGCGAACGGCCCGCCGTAGCTCGGCGGCAAACCAAAACTTTGTGCCTCCAGGGCCACGATATCGGCCTCGCAAGGCGGCCTCACCGCGCCCAGCGAAACGCCTTCCGCGATTGCTACCACCAGCAGCGCGCCTGCAGCATGCGCAGCATCCGCGATTTCAGGCAGTGTTTCCAGCACGCCAAAAAAGTTCGGCGATTGCAACACCACGGCCGCGACATCGTTCTTCAGCGCGCCCTGGATCGCGGCCGTGTCCACTGTGCCGCTCTGGGTGTATCTAATCTCTTCCAAATGCAGCCCGGAATTCTTGGCGTACGTCTGCAGCACTTCGCGGTATTCCGGATGCACCGACCGCGCCACCAGCACGCGGGTGCGTCCCGTCAGCCGCTCCGCCATCAGCACCGCTTCGGTGGTGGCCGTCGCTCCGTCGTACATGGAAGCGTTAGCCACCTCCTGCCCGGTCAACTGGCACATCAGCGTTTGAAATTCGAAGATGGCCTGCAGCGTGCCTTGCGTGATCTCCGCTTGATACGGCGTGTAGGAAGTCAGAAATTCGCCGCGCAACAAAATCGTGTCGGTGATCACCGAACGCAGGTGCTGGTAAACGCCCGCTCCCAGGAAACTGCTGTAGCCCAGCGAATTTTCTGCGGCGCGGTCCTTGAAATATTGAATGACCTCGGCCTCGGACAAAGGCCCGGGAAGGTTCAGCGCGTTGCGCAGCCGGAATTTGTAGGGAATAGATTCAAACAGCTCTTCAATCGATTTTGCGCCAATCGCGGCCAGCATCTCTTGCCGTTCTGCGGGGCTCTTCGGGAGGTAGCGCATCAGGCCGAAGCTTCCTTGCCTTTCGCCGCGATATAGGCTTCGTAAGCTGTGCTGTCCATCAAACTATTCAGTTCCGCGGGATTGGTCAGCTTGATTTTCACCAGCCAAGCCGCGCCGTGCGGATCGCTATTAATCGTTTCCGGCTTGTTGCGCAGTTCCGGATTTGCTTCCAGCACTTCACCCGAAGCCGGCGCATAAATTTCACTCACCGCTTTGACCGACTCCACGGTCCCAAACGATTTTCCGGTTTCCAGCTTCTTGCCGACCTCGGGCAGTTCCACGAACACCACATCGCCCAATTCGCTTTGCGCGTAATCGGTGATGCCGATGGTGGCCATGCCGTCTTTCGCGTCCACCCATTCATGCTCTTTCGTATAGCGATAGTTTGCCGGATATCCCATCAGTGCACCTCTCGCTGAAGTTTTCCCGTCAGTTCGAAACGGCTGCCTGCTGTGGTGATTTTTTGATTCGCTTGTAAAAAGGCGTTGGCACCACCTGAGCTTTCACCCGCTGCGTCCGCACTTCCACAAAAAGATTTGTGCCCAGGCCCGCCAGCGCAGGCGGCACGTACGCCAGTGCGATATTTGCACCAAGCGTCGGTGAAGGCGAGCCGCTTGTAACCACGCCTACTTCTTCGCCCGCGGCGTCAAAAACTTTGTACTCATCGCGCGCTATTCCGCGCTCTATCATCTGCAGTCCGACCAACTCGCGCTGGAGTCCGCTGGCAGACGCCTTCGCCAACGCCGCGCGCCCGATGAAGTCCCGTTTTTCCATTTTACAGTAGCGGTCCAGCCCGGCTTCCCACACATTAATCGATTCGCTGACCTCGTGCCCGTAGAGCGCCATCTTCGCTTCCAGACGCAGGGTGTTGCGCGCGCCCAGTCCGCAGGGCAGAATGTCGAACTGCTGGCCCGCTTCCAGCACCGCGTTCCATACGCCTTCGCTGGTCGCCACGTCGCCCGGAACATAAACCTCAAATCCATCCTCGCCTGTATAACCAGTTCTTGCGATCAAGCGATTTGCCAATCCGCACACAGTTCCCTGCGTGAACCAGTAATTCTTGATGGCATCCGGGTTTGCGTCCGTCAATTTCTTCAGTACATCCACTGCGCGCGGACCTTGAATCGCCAGTTGCGTGTACGCGTCGCTTAGATCCTCGACCACGCAATCGAAGTCCCTGGTATTTTCCCGCACCCAGGAGATATCCTTTTCCCGCGTGCCGGCGTTAATCACCAATAGAAAATCATCCTCGCCCATCCGGTGCACAATCACGTCGTCCACAAAAGTTCCGGTCGGGTAGAGCATTGCGGAATAATGCGCCTGCCCGATAGCCAGCTTTGCAGCGTCATTCATGCTGAGGTGTTGAACCGCCGCCAGCGCGCCTCCAGCCGTCTTCCCACTCCTGATCCTGATGTCGCCCATGTGGCTGACATCAAAAACGCCCACGCCATTGCGCACGGCTTTGTGCTCCGCGATCAAACCGCCATTCGCAGGATATTCCACGGGCATATCCCACCCGCCAAAGTTCACCATCCGCGCGCCCATCCTGCGATGCCAGGCGTTCAATGGCGTTTTTCGTAGGGCGATTGGTCGCGCGGCAGGCATCTCTGAATTTGTCACAGGAGTTGTCACGCATTCCATTCTGTTGACTCGGGCGGAAACCGATACTAGCACGCACGAAATAGGGGCGTCAAAAACGCACTCGTTGAAACGCGGAGGTTGCTAAGCGCCGCCTTCAGGCAGATAATCCCGCGCAATGCCTTTTCGCTCCGTTGCTGCAAGCGGTACCAGCGTTCAGAAGTCGTTCACGCCGGCGCTCATCCTACTTGGCCTCGCGATTGTCATCAATTATGTGGACCGCGGGAACCTGTCCATTGCCGCTCCGTTGATCGGGAATGAATTGCTTCTTTCCGCCACACAACTTGGGTTCCTCCTCTCCGCATTTTTTTACACCTACACAGCCTTGCAGTTTGTCATTGGCGCAATTGTCGACCGATTTGGCGCCAACATGTGTTTGAGCGCGGGGCTATTTCTCTGGTCGCTGGCAACGTTTGCCACCGGCTTCGCCGGTGGATTCGCATCGTTGCTGGCGCTGCGCTTGCTCTTGGGAATCGGCGAATCGGTGGCTTTTCCGTGCACCTCCAAAGTCATCGCGCAAAATGTTCCGCCTGAGAAGCGGGGCTTGGCCAATGGGGTAATAACGGCGGGATTGAAGCTAGGTCCTGCGGTGGCAGCATTTGGCGCCGGACTGTTGATCGCAAAATGGGGTTGGCGCCCGGTCTTCCTCGCCATCGGGTTGGCGAGCTTATTCTGGCTTCCGGCGTGGTGGAAATGGATGCCCCGACAGCACGGCCAAGGTGAAGAGGCGTCCTCGCGCGTCGGATACAAAGAGATTCTCTCGCGACGCTCTTTTTGGGGGTGCGCCGCCGGACATCTTTCCTTCAACTATCTCTCCTACTTTTTTCTGACCTGGCTGCCGTCCTATCTCTCGCACGATCGACATTTGTCCCAGGAGGCGATTTCGCGAGCGGCCGGCGCTTACTACCTGGTGGATTCCGCCTCGGCCCTGCTGACTGGTTGGTTATGCGACGTCTGGATCCAGCATGGTGGACCGCCCTCGTTCGTGCGAAAGTCTGCCTTTGCGATCGGCCACACTACGGTGGCTGTCGCTGGATTGGCCTGTGCCCTTGCCGGGCCGCATGCTTACTTTCCGTGGCTGCTTCTTGCCGGTGTGGGTTCCGGCGCCGCCGGATGTGGGGTTTTTCTGTTTGCGCAACACATCGCCGGGCCGCGCGCCGTTGGTCGGTGGTCCGCCTTGCAGAACGGTTTTGGGAATTTTGCCGGCCTAATCGCCCCGGCCCTCACGGGATTCCTGGTTGACCGTACCGGCCATTTCTTGGCGGCATTTGCGGTGACCGCGATGATTTCCTTGGCTGGAGGCGCCGTGTGGATTTTTGCCGTCCGCTTTGCTCCTGCCAATTGGTCGCCGGATGCCGAATCCTTGCCCAACGCCGCCATCTCGCGAAGCTCAATGTGCTGATGGCTTCGGCATCGCGGGCCCCGCCGCGCGCCCTTGACAAAAAAGAAAAACGTTTATGCAAAACAGACATGCGTGGCTTGCCGCAGCGCAGCACGCTCAGGTAAAGTTTGTTTCAGGAGGTTGCGATGCCCGTCGGCCCGGTGCTCTGCAGCCAGTGCGACAAACCCGAGTATCAATGTACGTGCGACCGGTATTGCACCATCTGCAAGAGCATGGAAGGCGTTCGGCTCTGCATGGACGGCCTGTACTATTGCCCGGATTGCCGGGAAGCCTGTGACGTCACGCTTGCGGATTCTCGTGGCCAGTGAACCTAAACGCATCGTGGTTTGCCTCGATGCCGACCCACGCCTGGCGGCCGCTGCGGGAGGTGCGGTCCGCAATCTCGCCGAGTCCGCTGGGATGTCCGAAGAAGTTTGCCGCGAATTCCAGGAAGCTACTGTTCGTGCAACCCTGCAGGCTTTTGAATCGCACAACAGCGGCAGGCACATCATCGAATTTCTGCGTTTTGAGGACCGCGTCGAGGTGATCATCGATTCGAACGCCGGTTCGGCAGCCATCCGTCTGGCTCGCACTATAGCTTCCCACCACTAGTTAACGCGCCGCGACCTCTCGTCTTCATGCAGCGGCGGCTTTCCGACAAGACTTTTGTAGCTGATATTTACTTGTGAACAGGAAAAGCGAGCACGCTCGTTTTTCCTTAATTGGTCGATTTTTCGTATCGCCCGGCGCTACATCTTCAACGCGAACGTATTCTTCCTGATGAGCGAACTCATTTGGTCGTCTGTCAGTGCCAGCCGCAGCACCACCCGGTCGCCCGCAGGATTCACCTGCGCCTGTCCCAGCAAGTCCGACAGATCCTGATTTTGTTGCTTGGCTTGATATTGCTGGTAGGCCACCGCCAACTGCAAGAGCTGCGCCAAGGTGTTGGCGTCGTCCACCGATCCGCACACCGCTTGAAACTTCCCATCAATCCCGCCGCTGGCCTGAATACTTAGGATCAGATTCCGCATGCGCGTTACCAGCTTGGCCGCTTCCGGGAATTGCTGCACCTGTGGCGCAAGCTGTTTCATCGCCAACCGCGTGTATGCCGGATTCAGCACCGCCCACACCACGCCGCTGCCGTTTGCTTCGTTAATCAGCGAATAAAATTGTTCACTGCGCAGCAGGCCCTCCGCTCCGCCGTAACGCACCTCCAGCATCTTTTCCAGCTCGCTACGATGTCCGAACGCCGCGGTGTTCGAATCCAAAAAAAGAAAGAATAAATCGTTGGCGCCAGCTCCGCTCCCGAAGGCATACATCGTGAATCCGTGCGACGTGAAAGTAGGCAGTTTCTGCGCCTTGAAATATGCTTCCGTGGATTGCGGGTTGTAGCTGCCCATCGCCACTCCCACAATTTCCTCACCGGTCGGCACCGCGCTGGAACCGGTGCCCGAAGTCTTCTCCGTTACTCCCTCGGCGATCAATCCCCACGCCAGCTCTTCCACCTGCGAATTCGGATCCACGCCCGCCGACGCCAGAAACTTTTCGAATTGTTTGAATCGCTCGGGGAGCATCTGCTCCTGTAACTGCGGAAACCACTTCTGCGAACGGGCCTGCTTCAAGTTGGCATACGCGAATTCGCCCACGTTTTTTGGAAACAACGCGATGACATCCGGGCCAACGCGCTGGGCGTTTGAGACCCGTGCGCTGCACGACATCGCCGCAGCCACCGCCACCGTTGCCGTTAACCGCAAAACTCTTCTCATCACCATCTCTTGCTCCTTCGGGGTCCGCGCGCGGCCATTTTCATGCTAGCACCTTCGCGCTCAGTTTTTCGCGCAGCATGGTCACCGCTTGGCGCTTCGCCGTGACATACGCCGCGTCCTTGATGCCGTCGAGGTTGATCTCCACGTTGGCGATGGCCCCTCGTGCGCCAGCCTCAGCCATCAGTCTCGCCACCCTTAAGTCTGACTTCATGGATGCTGCGGCGATAGTCTGCAGTTGTCCCAGACGTTCGAAGAGTGCAACTGCCCGCTCGGCCACCCCTAGCGGGACTTCGGCTGCCCCTTTCGTGGTTCTCTGAATCGCTTCGTCGCGTGCGGCAATCTGTGAGGAATTGTCTTGCGGTAACTTGAACGCCGCCATCACCTCATCATACGAACTGGCATCCTTGTCGATGGCTTCGATCAACGCCTCCGATTCCCGCCGCAATGCCTCCAGATGCTCCGAAAGTCTGTGCACGTGCAATGCTTGCGATTTTTTCTTGCGCGACAGCCCCGCCACCATCTGACCCAGCGCCGCAGCCAGTGCCGCCGCGAATGCCGAAACGCTGCCGCCACCTGGCGTCGCGCTCGGCGCGGCTAGCGCATCCACAAATGGCCGCACCAGCACGCCTAACTGCCCGTCCTTCTTTTCCTGCGATGGAGCACCGGAAAGGGCCGCCGCCAATTTGTTTTCAAATACCTGCGATGGCGAAAAATTCTCCAGTTGCAGAAAATAGTCAGCCGCCATCTCTATCGCTTTCTTGGGCACCAATCCGACAATCTCGCTGCCCACCGGAACAGCGCCGTAGCGCTCCGCTTCGCGCTTCACCATTTCATACACGCGATGCATCGGCGTCTGCTCGTAATCAGTTAGATTAATCGACACCTGCGCTAGGTTCCGCGCTTTTAGTTCCACGCCCATGGATTTCACGTAGCGCAATCCACCGCTCGAAAAACGAATGGCCTTGGCAATCTTATTCGCGATCCCCACGTCTGGCGTATTCAGATTCACGTTATACGCCACCAAAAACTTTCGCGCGCCCACTACCGTGACACCCGCGGTGGGATGCATCTTCGGCTCGCCGACATCCGGCTGCCGCTCGTGATTTTTCTTCAGCTCTTCCTTCATCCCTTCAAATTGTCCGCGCCGCACATTTTCCAGGTTCACCCGGTCCGGTCGCGTCGCCGCTGCTTCGTAAAAGAAAATCGGAATGCGGTAGCGTTTCCAGATTTCATTTCCCACCCGCCGCGCCAGCGCCACGCAATCGTCCAGCGTCACGCCCTGCACCGGAATGAATGGAACCACATCCGTCGCGCCAACCCGCGGATGCGCACCCTTGTGCTCGTTCATGTCGATCAATTCCATTGCTTTACCCGCACCCAGCGTGGCCGCCTCGGCCACCGCCTCCGGCTCTCCGGCCAGCGTAATCACCGAACGGTTGTGATCGGCGTCCATTTCGTGATCCAGCACCCACACTCCGGGCACCTTGCTCATCACATCCAGCAACGCGCCCACCTTCGCCTTGTCGCGCCCTTCACTAAAATTCGGCACACACTCAATCAGTCGTCTCATATGCTCCGTCACTTCACCCTGTTATTTGCCTTCTTGTAGCGGCCGCCTCTGAGGGGGCGCCGTTCTTCAATCCCGCAAATGCACAATCTCCCCGCGCTTCATGGTCATCCAACAGGTGTTCACTCCAAAATAGTAGGGAATTTCCCGATAGTCCGCCAGTTCGAACACCGCCAGATCCGCCTGCTTGCCGTGTTCGATCGATCCCACGCGTCTTTCTCTCCGCAGCGAATATGCCGCGTTGATGGTAGCAGCCGCAATCGCCTCTGCCGGAGTCATCCGCAACCGCGAACACGCCAGTGACAGGATCATCGCCATGCTCAACGTCGGGCTGGTCCCCGGATTGAAATCCGTCGCCAGCGCCACAATCGCTCCGGCATCAATCAACTCGCGCGCCGGAGCATAGCGCTGCAATCCCAAGTGAAAATCGCAACCCGGCAACAGCGTCGCCACGGTTTTCGATTTTGCCAGCCTGCGGATATCGCCCGGCTTCAGATATTCCAGGTGATCGCAACTCGCCGCGCCCAGTTCAATTCCCATTCGCGTTGCACCGGTATTAGAAAGCTGCTCCGCATGCACTCGCGGGGCTAGTCCGCGAGCCCGGCCGGACTCCAGTACGCTCCGCGATTCGCTTATCGAAAACGCTCCACGCTCGCAAAACACGTCGCAGAATTCCGCCAGCCCATTGTCCGCCACCTCCGGAATCAGTTGCTTGCACAGCAACTCCAGATACTGACGCGTCCCTCCAGCCTTGCCGCGGTATTCCGTCGGGACGACATGCGCACCCAAAAACGTCGAAACGATTTCCAGCGGCTGCTCGGCATCGAGTTCCTTGTGCAAGGACAAAATCCGCAGTTCGCTTGTTGCATCCAGCCCATAACCGCTCTTGGCCTCAATCGTCGTTGTCCCATGTTCCGCGAACCGTTCCAGAAATCCGCGTGCCCTCTTCTTCAACTCTTCCGCCGTAGCGGCGCGCAGCTTCTTCACGGAATTCAGAATTCCCCCACCCTGGCGCGCAATCTCTTCATAACTCGCTCCGCGAATCTTTAGGTCGTATTCTTCGGCCCGGCTAGCCGCATGAATCAAATGCGTATGTGCGTCCACAAATCCGGGCAGCACCACCCGTCCTCCGACGTCGAACTTCTCCGCCTCCTTGCTTTCTTTCAGTTTTTCGACCTTTGCGGAAGACCCAACTGCCGCAATCACGCCATCACGAACCAGAATCGCACCGTCGCGAATCACGCCGATTCTCGAAAGCGCATTGCCGTGCCGCGGCCCGCGCCCACGCACTGTCACGATCTGTGAAGCTCCGCTTAAAAGAAGGGAATTGTTCAACGAGTTGGTCGCTGTCGCTTCTCGGATAAATGCAGGCTTGAGCAAGCCCCCATCCTTAAAACCTATTCCGCCCCCCAGGAAGCCGGATTCTGACTTTGCAACTCTCCGAAGGTTTGGGCTTCGCATTCAGCCACACCAGACGCTGGCTACGGAAATTCTTCTCTTAGATGCACGGCCGATCGAAACCTGCCCATGCTTGGTGTGCCGGCGGCTCACGTGGATGGGCCAGCCGGCGAGCAAATCAACCGTCGACATCGCTCGCAGTGTCATCGAAGAATACGCTCGTTCCCCACACCCCCAGGTGACAGTCCCTCCTTTATGCCCCTGCCGCCTTGGCGCGATATGCGGGCGCGAATACTTCTTTTGCCCAGTCCTCGATCGAGGTCGCCGTGGTATTCCTCTCCGACCGCGGCTCGAGCGGATTCAACCGTCCTTCATTCGCTGCGTCATTCATCTCGCTCATCAAAGCCGCTGTCTTGCCCGGAATTCCCATCTGCTTCATCCCTTGCTCCACCAAGAACGCTGGAAACTCCTTGTAGGACAGCTTGGGTTTGCTGATCGCCGCGCCGATTGCCGCCGCCGCTTCCTTGTACGACAGATCGCGCTGCCCATGCAACTCTCGCGTCGAAAAACCGGAAAAATCCAGCTTCTGCAGCGCGTCGGCGGCAGCTTCCCCGATGTCTCGCGTCGCAATCATCGGCATCTTCCGGTCACCATCGATTCCTCCCGCCAGAAATCCCATCGAATTCACCAGCGGAATCAGCATCAAGAAATTTTCCATGAACGGAGCCGGCCGCAGGAATAGGGCATCCAGGTTTGGCATCGCCCGCAGCTTTTCTTCGAACACCTGCAGCGCCTGAATCGGACCCGTCTTACTCCGGTGATGCGCCCCTATACTGCTCAGCAGCACTACATGCGAAACTCCCCCGGCTTGAATCGCGTCCGTGATGGCGGTGCTCATTCTGTCGCCAGAAGCCAGTAAGTCCGGATCCTTCGCACGCGGCGGCAGCAGCACGTAGGCGGCGCTTGCCCCTTCGAACACTTTCGTCAGCGCCGCCACATCGTTGGCATCCGCGGTCGCGCTTTCCGCCCCCAATCGCGTGAGCTCCCCGAGCTTTCCTGCGTCCCGGCCCACCACCCGCACTTTCGCGCCCTTCTCCAACAATCTTTTCGCGACCACAGATCCGGTGTTTCCCGCCGCTCCCAGCACCACGTACATGGGTTCTTCCTGCTCCTCATTCGTTCTTCAGATGGACTCAAATGCTGAATTTAGTCTCTCGCCACTCGTCACAGGCCACTTTCTTTTGACATCGGCACTTTCACATCCTTCTTCTTTGCAAACTCAATCGCCT
>Ga0126381_100004346_pt1 | contig 15414 bp, 11 predicted proteins | sample PanSoiMetPlot_28_FD_96465 | JGI IMG/M metagenome (GOLD analysis project Ga0126381, IMG submission 96465) | Tropical forest soil microbial communities from Panama - MetaG Plot_28 | ecosystem: Environmental > Terrestrial > Soil > Tropical forest > Bulk soil | place: Panama | collected 2016-02-17 | reverse complement strand
CTACGCCAGCTGACAACTGCAGACTCGCCCGCCTCCTGCCGTTAAACCGGCAGGCGCGGGCAGGCCGGTTAGTGAGGCCGGGCCCGTCCCCCCGCCGGGCCCGGCCTCGCTGCATGCCCGGCCTCGCTGCATGCCCGGCCCGCCTCGCCGTCCGTCGGTTGGACGTGAGTTGCGGATCGACGCCCCACTATGGGCCACGATCGGTAACTGACGCCCCAGGTAACCCGCGAGCGACGCTGCGCAATTGCCGCATCCTTCGCTTATCGCGATGCGCGAGCCCGCCATGGTCGGAGATCATTGCGGTATGCGCCAGATCCGCACTGCCGCACCGGCAGACTACGAGGCGATCGCCTCGGTCTCGGAAAGACCGAGCCGCCGCGGCATGTCGGCGGCTATCTGCCCAGAGGGCCCCATGCTCGGCGGATCCGACGTACTTCCCGTGCCACTTCAAGAACACCACCGGCCAGGCTCCGATATCCAAGGTTCAGCCGAAGAGCCGACGGCTTCGGCCAGACCGCCTTCGACCTCTACCACTTCACCGGGACGGGACTCACTCTGGGCAGCGAAGTGCTCAGCGAACAGCGGTCCAGATGTCGTGCCGCGGCTCATCGAGCGTGCCGTAACTTACGTGATGGAGCACTATCTCGGCGCTCGTGTTTCCGAACGAGTACATGTACACGTCACGGCCCGGTGTGGATCTATCGTGGCAATTGCTGCGCTCCGGGAGGAGCTGGGCCAGGCCCGGCGATCTGTACCGCAAGTGCACGGTCAGGCAGGCAGTGGACGAGTGGCTGGACAGAGGGCTTCCTGGCCGGGCACAGCGCACCAAGGACGCCTACAAAGAGGCCCTCGCGCCGCTGCTCGCCAAGATAGGGCACCGGCCGTTGCGACAGCTGACAGCGATAGAGGCCTGGAATGGCCTCGAAGCCAACTCGTCCGGTACTCGCCGCGTACCTACAGATAGCCCAGAACTCGCTAGACGCCGTCAGGTTCGCACCGACACACGAGTGCGTCGGCCGGAACGTCGCCGAGCTGATTGAGGTTCCGGAAGGTAAGACTGGCCTACCGTCAAAGTCCCTGACGCTGGCCCAGGCTTCAGGCTGCTGAGGATGAGCGGCTCTGCCCGTCAATCGTCGTCAGCCTGCTGTCCGGTATCCGTACTGAAGAAGTCCGTGCCCTTCGCTGGGAGCATGTCCACCTCGATGATGGACCTAGGGCCAGGCAATTGGGAGGTGAGTGACATCCGACGCCACGTCATCCAGGTACATGTGCCGGCGCTCGAGTCGGTTCTCGTCACCGCCTACGACCTCGCGATCTTCGAGACCTTCGAACGCACCTATCGACGCCGCAATCCCAGCCGGAGCTCGACCTGGGCGCTCGACCTTCGCAAGTCCTTGTGCCGAGGAGACGTGCTTGGTCCCATCGCCGCGGAGTTGGCTGGTGGCCTCGAACGCGCGGGGATCGACCAGATCGCCGGATCGGGTTTCGGCGCCTTCCCTCTGGTCGGGGCGGTCCTCGGGTGCGCGCCGTCGCTGATGGGAGGCTTCGTCCGCCCAGCAGACAAGGGATACGGGTTCGGCGAGCGGGTCGAGGGGGCCCTCGACCCGAGCCGGCCGGTCGCTCTCCTCGACGATCTCTTGGGGTCAGGCCGTTCCGCGTTGGCTGCCGTCGGCATCCTGGGCGATGCAGGGATCGTGGTGACCGAGGTTCACACCGTCTTCTCGTTCGGCTTCCGAACGGGGGCTGCGGCGCTCGGCCAGGCGGGGATCGCCCACCGGTGTCTGGCGACACTGACCCCTGAGCCGGCATTCCAGGTGCCGCGCGAGCTGGCGACCTGACTCAGCGCTCGAACTCCCGCTCCCAGTCCGCGACGACGGAGTCCCAGGCGAAGAGGCGACGGCTCTCCTCGGTCATGCGGCGTCTGATCTGGCGCTGGCGCTCGGGGTCGGAGAGTACCGAGATCAACAGCCTTCGCCATTCAGCGATCAGCGTGGGTCCGTGGGGCTCTTCGCCGGGATCGGTGTACGACGCCTCGGTGGCGAGGCCGAAGCGCACGGTCTGTCGAAGCGCTCCGGACGGGATGACGACGGGGATGGCTCCACCGGCCTGTGCCTTCATGGCACTCAGACAGCTGGTCTCCGGGAACGAGCAGGGATAGGCCCAGACCCCCGCTGTGCGGTACTCGCGTGCGACGTCCGCGTGCCCGATCCGGCCGAGGTGGCTGATCCCGGGCTGAGCGAGCAATGGCTCGAAGACGGCCTTCAGCATGGCGGTCCGCTCCGGGCTCCGCCGCTCGAGCCCCTGCCAGCCGTAGAACACGTGCAGCCGCGCGCTAGGCACCGCCTCCCGTATCTCTGGCCAACTGGTCAGCAGCGCTCGAAGGCCGCGGTTGTAGTCGGAGCCGTAGACGACCAGGTGCGGGTCGCGCCACGGGTGCGGCGCCGCGAACTCCGCAGGGTCGATGCCGTTGCGGGTATAGACGACCAGGTGGTCGGGGACCTCAGGGTATCGGCCGCGCTGGAACTCCGAGAGCAGCAGCACCCGGTCGAACGACGCGACCCGGGCGCCGAGATCATCGATGGCGCGGGCGTCGTGGAGCCAGAGGTAGCGACGTCGCACCTGTGCCGCCCGCTCGTCGACGGGATCGGACAGCGACGGTCGCCGCCAGGCGACGAGGACATCGATGCGCTCCCCATCGAGAGAGTCCCATGCGTCGTAGCGCACACCGTCGAACCATCGGTTGATACCGCTCCGCATGTGAACGCTGACGTCGTGTCCCCGTGCGGCGAGGCCGGCGGCCATCCGGAGCACGGCCTCCTCACTGCCCCCGATGCCTGAGGCAGCGGACTCGGGTGACCAAGGCCGGCCCCCGGAGGGATGGCAGGCGAAGGCGATCCTCATCGACCCGACGTACGCCGGCGGTGCCGCGCCGCTGCGGCGATCGCGACCACCGCAGTATGGGCCGTGGTCGCGATGCTGGCCGCGTCGGCCGAGATCGCCACGACGGCGGCAGGGCAGCAGTTCCCTAGTGGCCTTGCCGGCACAGGCTGTTGATGCGGTGGGGATGGCACCGGTCCTCGCGCCACCGGCGCGGGCGCGGCGGGAGTGGGGGTCACCGGGGCGGGGGCGGGCGAAGAGGGAGCGGGTGGTGGCGAGGCCGGCACCGGCGGGGATACGGCGCTCGATGCCGTGCCGCTGCCGACGAAAGTCGACGTGCTCGTACCCGTGTGCGTGGCCGTGTTCGTCCCGCTGGTCGTCGATGTGTGCGTGGCCGTGTTCGTCCCGCTGGTCGTCGATGTGTGCGTGGCCGTGCTCGTCGCCGTCCCGGTGGCGCTGCTCGTCGCCGTTCCGGTCGCGGTGTGTGTTGTGGTGCCGCTGTCCGGTGGCGCGATGACGTCGCCGACCGTGGTCACTGCGGCGCCGTGCAGGAACATGAAGTCGCGAATCATGGCGTGCACGTCGTCGAAGTTCTGTGGCGGCTGGACGAAGGACGCCCAGCGCGGCTGCGGAACGTGGAAGGTCTGCGGGTCGCCGCCGCCGGACTGGTCGTAGCGGGTCACCGGACAGCCCGCGGTGGCTCGGAGCGCCACCGAGATCGAGTGGAAGCTCGAGGCGTTGCCGTCGAGGTCCCACACCTCGGCCAGGACCGGGACGAGCCCAGGCGCCCTGCGCCGGAAGGAGTCGGAGTAGATGATCCCGGCACTGAAGCTGGACACGACGACCTTGTCCACGGCGACCGGGGTCGGGTCGGGTCCGGCGACCGCGTCGCGGACGGCGGTGGCGATGTCGGACAGGATCTCCTCCCAGTGTCCTGGAAGGATCCCGGCGTCGGTCGCCGCGTTGGTGAGGAAGGGCATGACGAGCAGCTGGTCGCGCTCGGCTCCGGAGAGCTGGTTGCCGAGGCGTTCCATGTAGTAGAAAAGGTCGGGCCACCTGCCGGCCTTGGCCGCGTAGTCGGCATCGTGGTAGCCCGCCTGCGCCGGTGTGGGGTGGAAGAACACGTGGACGTTGCCGAACCCGGTGAGCCCGGTCGGCACTGCCACCCCGAACCAGTTCGGTACGACGTTCGCCGCGATCTCAAAGAGGAACGTCCGCACCGAGACGTCCTTGCCGGTGAAGTCAAGGAGGCCGGATCCGGGGACCGAGGCGGGCTCGACCACCCAGCTCGTGGTGGCGAACGTACCGGTGCCGCCGTGCAAGCCGGCGATCGGGGCCAGTGGGATCGAGGTGACCGGGTAGGTGCTCACGACGCCACCCGCTGTCCCAGGAAACGTTCGAAAGCGGACTCGTAGGCTGAGAAGTAGTGTACGGCGACCGGCTCGAGGCCGGGGGTGAGGTACTCGTCGCTCTGTGCGACCTCCCCGACGTCGTACGGCGCGTGCGTGGCGCCGGGCACCCGGCCGAGCAGCAGCCACAGCGCGACCTGGTCGAAGACCCAGATGTTCTGCGCGGGGTAGTCCAGCCAGAGGCCCCGGGGGTAGTTGCGAGCAGCTGCGACGACCGTCTCCAGCCAGGGTGGGTCGTCGGTGAACGCCGAGGGACGGCCGTGCGCCGCACCCACGAGCAGCCGCCAGCAGTACCAGAGGAACTCGTCGGTGAGCTCGGCCAAGGCCCGCGCCAGACCGGGGGAAAGCGCGAACACTCCGGTGTTGTATGGCGGGACCGCTACGAGACCTTCGTGGGCCGCGAGGGTCGCGAGGAGCGGTTCGTCGACCCATTCCCGGTGGTGGCCGCGTCGGCAGCGGCTCGTCGCGGGTTCCTCGCGGGCCAGCCAGTCGACCTCGCCGGAGCGGGCGGCCAGGCGGGTCACGTCCCCGAACAGGTAGGTGTCGCAGTCGAGATAGATGACCGACTCGTCCGGGGCCTGCTGGTGCACCCGCCGCAGCGAGGCCAGCTTGTGCAGGCACCGGTGCTGCCGGATCGCGTCGGCGTACCTCGGCGGCAGCTCGGTGACCAGGTCGTCGTACTCCCCCATGGGCAGGATCTCGACCCCGAGACCTTCGGCGGCGTGCAACATCTGCTGTGGCCCGTCGCCGTAGAGGCAGACGACGACGGGAACGCTGCTGCCGTTGTCGCGCAGGCTGTGGACGCTGCGGAGCCAGAGCCGCTCGTACTGTGCGTGCGGGTCGGCGACGAAGGAGTAGAACACGACCGTCACGACGGAGCGTCCACGAAGTGGAAGAGGACCGACGAGGAGGTGTAGCCCTCGGGCAGCCGGTCGCGCCAGTGGGTGAGCCAGCGACCCCGGAACAGCAGGCCGTCACCTATCCCGAAGGTGAATGTCGCAGGCCCGGTCTCAGTCATGACATGCAGCGGCCAGGCGCCGTGGGTGACCGGGTCGGGGGTGGCGTCGATGCAGAGCGAGAGGGTGTACTCGCAAGCCTCGCGGTCGGTGTGCGGGTCGAGGACCGCCCCACCTTGGTAGAAGGCGAGGTAGTTGTACGACGGCTCCACGACGCGTTGCGCCAGATCACTGACGGTGCGGGTCAGCTGGGCGTGGACATAGCGGGTCAGCGGCTCGTCGTAGGCGACGTAGCGGCCCTCGGTCTGGTCGTCGCCGAGGGTGAAAGTGCCGGACCGAGTGTGGTAGCGGTAATAGCGACGCAGCGCACCCAGGTGGTACGGCGGCAGCAGGTGCTGCAGGGACACGAAGCCCGCGGCCAGCTGGGGGGCCGCAGCGGCGACCGCAGCGTTCCAGGCTTGGCGGCGCAGCTCCTTCTGCCGCGGCGTGACGAGCACGTCGGCCACGCGCAGCGACGTGACGACATCCGGCGGCAGCGAGCCGTCGAACCACCAACCTGGATGCAGGTGCTGGAGCAGGTGCGCCCATTCCCGTCCGAGCCAGTAGGGCCACAACGTGCCCCGGTCGGGGTCGTCGACCCAGATGATCCAGGGCTCCTCGTAGAGTTCCTCGGGCACTCCGCCGGTTGGGACAATTGAGGCGGGCAAGGGACCGTGCCAGCCCATCCAGGCCCGCGGGTTGACCTGGAGCGGACCGTCGCCGTTGAGCGAGGCGTACGGCGCCATCGCCGTCGCGGGCACGAGGAAGTCGGGCTGCTCGTCGAGGACGCAGTAGTAGCGCTCGCGCGGGAAGAACTCGGGGATCATCGGTGGAGCCAGCCGTTCACGGTGAGTCGGCTGTCGACGAAGTCGCGGGACGGGCAGGACACCGGCATCACCTCGTGCAGGTAGGAACTGGGGAAGAACACGATCGAGTTCTGCGGTGGCGTCAGAGTGAGCGCGCGGGCCTGCACATCGGGGTCATCGGTGTTCTCCCCGGCGTCGGCCGGCCCGAACATCCGGAGCTCGCCGCCGGTGAACGTCCGGGGCTCGCGGTGGCAGTAATAGACGAAGGTGAGGGTCCGGGTCTCGACGGGGCCGTGGCCGCTGTCGCGGTGGGCCTTGAACCACTCGCCGTCGCTGCTGGAGGTGACCTGGAGCTCAAGCTGCCGTACGTCGAACAGGTCCATGCCCAGCCGCTGCATCACCCACCGGTAGAGCGCCATCACCCGGTCGGTGACGAACGGATGGATCTCGTCGACGTCATAGAGGACCCGCGAGCGGCGCACCTGGTCGTCATGGTGACCGTCGTGGTGGTCGACGAGGACCTCGCTTGCGACGAAGTCGGCCTCGTGTGTCTGGGCGAAGTCGCGCAGCATCGCGACCTCGGCGGGAGCGAGGAACTCCTCGAGGAACAGCACCTGGTCTGCCATCAGACACCCCCTTCAGGCGGTCGGGAAGAGCGAGAGCGGGTAATCGAGGACGAGGATCGACGCGAAGATCAGCCGTGATCCGAGGTGTGGCGTGTCAATGAGCGCGACGTCGGGCGGATCGATCGGCAGCAGCTCGAACTCGCGGATGACCACCCGGAACCGCCTCGGTGCCGGACGATGGGCGAACTCGACACGGCCGGCGTAGAGCACGGAGTCGGGGTCGTCGGGCGCGGGCACGTCCTCGTGGACCTGGACCGTCGCCGGGGGCGCCAGCACCCAGCCCAGGTCGCCGCCGATCTGGGCGTCGTGCTCCTCGACGGTCACCGTCACCAGCGACCGGGTCGGTCCCGAAGGTGCGGACCCGGCCACGACCAGCCGCGCCGCCAGCGGGTTCGCCGGGTCGACGGTCAGGGCCGCCGACCTGTCGGGCGTGAGCTGCGCGAAGTCGGCCAGCACGACGTCGGACAGCTCCACTCCGGGGATGGACCGGGGCTGGTAGCGAGCCAGCGCCAGACGCACGAACGGCGCATAGGCATCGGGGTTGTCGAGCTCGATGTCGCAGTACCACAGCCGCCGCTGCTCGTCGTACGCCGGGAGGTGGCCGGCGACGTCGACGAGCTGGCCGGTCTTGTCCAAGGTCAGGGCGGAGCGGGTGTGCGTGGCGGCCGAGAACACCGTGATGTCGGGGATCGCTTCGACGGTGCGGGTTGCCCAGACCGGGTCGAGGCCCCACTGGGTGATGACGGCCTTGGCCGCCTCGCGCTGGGAGTCGTCGGGCGGCGGGCTGGTGTGCGGCCAGGTGAGGATGCCCAGGAGCTCGCCCGACCCGGAGGAATACCACGGTCGGTGGAGGTAGACCCTCAGGCCGTTGCCCCGGCGGACCTCGGTCTTGGTGTTGGTGGTGACCTCGCGGACCCACCCGAAGGTGGGGACGACGTAGGCGATGTCCGGGGGCAGTGGACGTGCCGAGCTGGGGACGTCCACGGTCAGCGCGGGTCCGGTTCGGCTGGTGACCGTGCCCGGCTCGGGGAAGTACTCCTGGAACCGGGAGGCGGCCACCGCGCGGTAGCGGACGGTTCGGTGCAGGGTGTCTCCGAACTGGTGCACCGGCGCTGCCAGGGCGAAGGGTGACGGGACGCCGTCGAGGCTGTCGGCCGGTGCGGCGAACCACAGGCAGTCGGCGGTCGGGAGGTAAACCGCGACCAGTCGGGCCCCCGTGCCGTCGGCCGGCAGCTCACTGACGGACTCGGCCAGAACGGTGTCGGGCAGGTTAATCCGCTCGACGTGGTTCGCCCCCTGGCGGGTCACCGGTGCCGGGAGGTCGACGTCGTCCACCCAGTCGATCCACCGGGCCTCGAGGTCAATCGACCCGGTGCTCGCGGCGTGGACCTGAAGCGCCCCGAGAAGGACCGCGTGGTGGGAGCCGCGGCTGCGCCAGGCCGAGACCGGGGTGAAGTCGTTGGCGAGGGTGACACCTGCGAAGGGGGATGACGGATCGTGGACGATCGGCAGGCGGGAGAAGGTCGGCAGGCCGAGTGGCTGCTGGACGGCGTGGGTGAGGACCATGGGCAGCGAGGGGGTGATGAGCTCGTTGCGGCCCTCGAGGGTCGCCCGAGTGATCCGGCCGCGGGCCTCGGCGAGGTCGACGAGAGCCTCTCCTGCGAGGGGGTGGGCGAGCGCGGTGTCGCCGGCCTCCTCGAACAGCTCACGCAGCCAGTCCCACACCCCGAGGACGTCGAGGTCGCTGGGGTTGAGGTAGCAGCTCGCGGCGGTGGTGACGCGGCGAGCCTTCGGCAGGGACACGGTGAGGACCCGGTCGGCGTCGTCCCACTGCGGTGCCGCCGTGCCTTCGACGAGCCGGATCCGCATCGCGAGCCGGTCCGGCCAATCCGGGCCGAACGGCAGGTGTGTCGTCGAGCCCGGCCGGGGGTCGTCGCCGGGTATGACTTCATAGATGAGGGCTCCGGCGTTGAAGGCGCCGGCGCTGTCCGTCGGGGTCTGCGGCAGGTCGGTGAGCGCCACACCTCGTGCCAACGGGTCGGGCAGGTAGGAGACCTCGAGCTGCTGCCCCGGCTCGATGGGGTCCTGTCCCACGGTGGGGATCCGGCCGTTGTCCCTAGCAGTGAGCATCGCGTAGGTGGCGGCGTCGCCGCGGAGCCGGCCGGAGGCGTCGTCGAGCATGCCGTGCTGCTCGGCCAGGAGCACCGCTGCCCGTGGTGGTGCGAGGTGGCGCTCGTCCTCCTCGAAGGTGGGTGCGGCGTCGAGCGCCGGTCCGAGGTTGCGGCTGCGGATCACCAGCTCCAGCAGCGAGCCGCCCGGCCCGGGCAGGGTGCGCAACACGACTGTCGGTGGGTTGACGGGCTCGAACCGGAAGTGCGGCAGCAGCTGGCCGTCGGGGGGCGCCACCAGATGCTCGGGAGCATGCTCGCCCAGGGCGACGCTGTGGCCGGAGAGGTCCACCGCCCGGGCACGGAGGCGGTAGCGGCCGCCGAACCTCAGCGCCGGAAGGCTGCCGGCGTGCGCGGCGAAGCTGGTCTGCACGTGGAAGGTGGTGACCGAGATGTTGGCGGTCCCGTCGGTGTCGAGCGACTGGGCGGGGTCGGCGCTCCGGTTGAGGGGCTGCCCCGGCCGGGGGGCGGAGAGGCTCCAGCCGTTCCACCGGGCGACCCGCTCGTTGACATACAGGTCGGTGCCGGGCTGCGGGATGCCGGCCGCCGTCGCGACCGCGTCCTCGGCGCGGGCCGGGTCGTCGGCGGGCTGGGTGACGGCCAGCTGGACGAAGCCCTCCTCGTCCTCGGTCTGAACGGTCAGGCCGGACGTGCCGAACCGGTAGGTGCCGTCGCGACGGTGTAGGGAGCGCCAGGCGCCGCGCCGGTCGTCGAAGACGTCGAGGCGGTATCCGCGGGTCAGGTCCCGGGCGGTGAGCGGCCGCATCGAGCCGCCGCTTTCGGCCGCGGCGGCGATCGCCTGGTTGTCGTGGATCGCCTGGAGGAGCTGTTGGCCGCGGCTGTCGGCCAACAGGGACAGTCCGCCCGAGCGCATGGCCGGGAGCAGGTCGTCGTCCCGGCCGGTGCTTCCGGAGGCGGCCAGGCTGTCGGCGAGTGCCATCGCCTTGAGCATCGCGCCGTCGAGGTCGACCCCGACCACGTGAAAGTTCTCGGGGGTCAGCGCCAAGAAGCCCTGCACGATGTCGGCCGGCTGGATGGCTCTGCCCGCGAAGTCCGCTGGCGTGGTCGCGGGTGCGGCGGCGAACGAGTCGGCGAAGGCGACGTACGAGGTGGCGGGCGTGACCAGGTCCGGCGACTCCGCCCAGGTCCATCCGGGGTGGACTGCGGTGACCTGGACGCTGCGGTAGCTGCCGGCGCTCGGGGAGCGCGGACAGAACGCCGCAGGGAGCTCGACCTCGAAGACCAGTCCGAGCGCGGGCAGGAGCGTCGGGTAGGCGCTGAGGGCGGTGAGCGCCCGGTGGAAGTCGATCAGGCGGGACAGCTCGTCGGCCGTGTGGGGAAGGGGGGGCCGCCCGGGGGCCGGCGGCAGGTGGTGGTAGAGCGCGAGCTGCTCGGCCATATCCCGTGCCCCGGCCGGCTTGGCCAGCGGGCTGGAGACCTCCAGCAGGGCCGGGCCCTCGAAGGTTCCGGTGGTCGTGCCCCTCCCGGGTTCGTCGTGCTGCTGGCCCCACAGCCTGACCCGGCTTTCGGCGAGGGTGCGGTCGAGGGTGGATTCCCCTGCCTCGTCGCGGAAGACGAGGTCGGTGAGCAGCTCGGCGAGCCCGCCGCGCTCGCCGATGACGGGGCGGGTGGCCATCGTGCGGTAGGCCCATCGCAGATAGTCGTGGGCCAGGCGGGTCGGGTAGGAGACGACGAGCCGCTGGTCGTAGTCGGGCGTGGGGAAGGCGTCGACCCTGGAGTCGTGGCGGAAGACGGCATCCCAGACGTCGGGCCGCAGCGTCGTCGGATCGACGTCGACGCGGCGTGAGTGCCCGTTGGCAGAGAGCGTGAAACCCAGCCCGTGTCGGCGCACCTGGTCGGTCCAATGCAGCCAGTCGGGGAAGCCCGACAGCAGCGGGTGGCCCGACAGGCGGGGGCTGACGTGGATGCCCGCGCGGAGGCGCCCGGAGGGGGTCCGCCCGTGCGGGAGGACGACCAGGATCAGCGTGGCGGTCATGCGAACGACCCGGCGTACTCGTCCCACTGGTCGGCCGACATCAGCTGGTCGACCTTGGGGTCCCCTGCCCCGGCGCTGAAGCTGCGCTCGACCGAGAGCTCGACCGAGGCGCTGAAGAACAGCACGTGGACGCTGACCGTCAGGGTGGCCCGTCCCTGAATGACGTTGCCCGACGGAGAGCTCTGCCAGCTCAGGCTGAGGTTGAGGTCGATCGAGATGGAGACGATCCCGAGCACGGAGACCTCGCCACCGACGTCGACGAAGCCGGCCAGGTCCGACTTCGGGCCCTTGAGCTGGAAGTAGACGCCGGCCATGGCGTGAACCGCACCGCTGGCCACCCCGATGTCGAGGCTGAAGTTGCCGCCGAACTCGATCGACCCTACGACCATCCTGATCCCGTCGGCGTCGAGGACGACGTGCACGAAGCCGCCTCCGCCGAAGATCTCGACCGTCACGAGGAACGGCCGTGACCTGCTGGCGAAGGCGAACTCGATGGCGGGCTTGCCGTCGAGGTAGGGCAGGTCGAGGGCCGCGATGATCGCGATGTGCTCGAGGGAGAAGACGCCACAAGTGATCGGCGGCAGGCCCAGGGTGTAGGCGACCCGCAGCGCGGTGGGCCCGAGGGCGATCGAGGGCCCCGACCCGCCGAACAGTCCGGGCGGCAGGATGTCGGCCAGGGCCTGGATGAACTCCAGCGGGCCTTCGAAGGCGATCGGCCGGCTCGAGGCGAGCTGGAGCGCGACCGTGGACTTGGCGCCGTTGCTGGACTCGAAGGTGATCTCGCCGATCTTGAGGGCGATGACCCCGAACAGCCGAAGCTCGAAGTTCGACAGCCTGCCCTTGGCCAGTGAGGTGGGCGGGGTGCCGTCGAGCGGCTGGTCGAGCCGGACGTGCAGCTCCAGTGAGGAGGTCTGACCGTCGGCGTCGAAGGTGACCGACACCGGGTCGTCGTCGTAGTCCTGCAGCTGCGGGGTCCAGGTCAGGATGGTGCGCAGCAGGGTCGGTTGCTTGCGGTCGGGGATCGCGTGCGTGCGCATCTCGGGTGCGTTGGTGGCCGCGTCGGCGCGGTGGGTGATCGAGTCGAGGGGGATCAGCTGGCCGAGGTCGATGGTGCCGAACAACCTGGCGTCGATGTCACCGAAGTAGGCCGCGGGGTCGATGACGCCGACGGCGGCGTCGTGCGGATCCCCCGAGACCAGGCCCTTGCGCGCCGACAGGGCGGTGAGCGCCAGGTTGGGGCGGGCGAACCCCCCGCTCTTGTCGGCGCTGAACGAGACCGGCGGTGGGGTGCCCACGACCTGGGCGAAGACACCGGCGTTGGCGTCGAGGCCGTGCGCGAGGTAGTCGGGGTAGTAGGCGATCTGGACCGCGGTGTCGGACCCTATCAGGGCACGGAGTGCGGGCACCGTGACTGCTGCGGAGTCCAGAGACGGGAGGAAGGGAGCATTGACCCAGGGCCCGGTGGCGCTGGTGATCTCGGCAGTGAAGTACAGCGAGCGGGTTTTGAGCGTGGTGTCGCCGGCGGCCGCGTCGGCGTAGGCGATGTTCCGGCCCGGCACCGAGCAGCGGCGGCGGTCGTCGTTGGCGGCGTAGGTGTCGCGGACGGTCCCGAGCTGGGTCTCGGACAGCGACACGAACATCAGTGGCGCCTGGAAGCTGATATGGTGCCCGGCTAGGTCGGTGCCGCGCACGGCGAACGGGTACGGCGCGCCGCCGACCGACACCAGGAACGATGCCGACCCGACCCAGGTGGGTTGGTCGATCTCGGGGGTGACGCGGGTCGTGATCGTGACGCCGTCGCGCAGCGGCATCTCCAGGCCGCCGTGGACGAAGCCGTCGGTGCGGTAGGTCTTGTCGTGTTCGCGGACCACGACGTACATCCGCTGGCGGAGGAAGGCGACCGGTGAATCGGACGGGTTGCCGTCGGCGCCGTTCGGTGCGTGCACCTTGCGCTCGGTGACCTTGACCAGCGAGGCACGGTGGCCGAACGGGAGGAGGAACCCTTCGTAGACGATCCGCACGTAGTGGTCGCGGCCCTGCGTCGCGATGTGGTCCCACTCGATCAGGTCCAACGTGGCGGTCGGCAGGTTGATCACCAGATCGTCCGGTGCGATCGCGCCCCCGCCGGCCGCGTGGGGCCCTGGCAGCGCCAACGGCTCAGGCAGTGAGTGCGGGAGTGTGGGCAGATAGTGGTAGCTCACTGGGTACTGCCAGGCCCCGCGGGAGGACAGCCACCCACCGAGGCTGGACAAGAACAAGCGCTCCGCCTGGACCGGCCGGGGCACGTAGACGTGCGGCCCGTCGGCCTGGGTCAGCGTGTAGCCGGCGTACCCCGCGCTGAGGATGACGATCTGGTCCCGGTCGCGCGGCGACATGGCGGCCAGGAACGGCACGTCGTCAAGAGCGTGGGATGGGAGCGGGCCGTTGCCGACGAAGTCTGGCGACCAGACCACTCGGACCGGCAGCGTCTCGGATGCGGAGGCCTCCGTGACGGCTCCCCCACCGCCGCGGCGGGCGAGCCTGGTGTGCCACAGCTCGGTGCGCCCCGCGTGGGTCACCGCGGCCGGCGCATGCACGAAGACAGGACTGCCGTTGCGGGTCAGGGCGGGGGCAAGGTGGAGCCGGTAGGGCAGCTCGAGCGCCGTCGTGTCGTCGTCGGGCTCGGTGATCGCCGGCGGAGCCTGACCCGCGCGGCTCGAGCGGCCGGCGAGGACCTGGGAGGCCTCGGGCAGGACCAGCTCCAGGCGGCTCCAGTCCAGCAAACCAGCGAGGGTGTACGGGATGTCGTCCATGCCCTCGGGCAGCCGCAGTACCAGTCGGCTCGGCCCCGACATGCGCGCGCCCACCGACCCTGGGGTCGCCAGGGCGTCCCCCGCACCCGGCAGCGGTGGCGGAGGTTCGAGGCCACCCGGCGGGTCGCTGGGTAGCGGGCCGGCTTTGGCGGTCTGGAAGAACGCCTGCTCCGCGATCGACTGCGGCGCGAATGTGACGACGAGGAGGGCCGGGTCGTGCGCCGCCTGCCGCACGAGGCGCGGATGTCCAGACCTGGAGGTGTCGAGCCGGAGGTTGACCGTGCGGACGTCCAGCGCCAGCAGGTCGTCGGGTCGCAGCAGCGAGAAGGTCAGCTCCACGGTCACCTCACAGCAGCTCGCCGTCGAGCTGGTCCTTGAGCCCGAAATGGTCGACGAACCAGGCGAACGGACGCGCCAGGGTGCGTTCGAGGAAGGCGCGGCGCTCCCACACGTCGCTGCGCTCGACCGCGGCGAGGGCTGGCTCGAACAGCAGCGGGAACTTCAGGCTGTAGTAGCGCAGCAGCTGCAGGCTCCCGGCCTCGCCCGCGTAGAGCAGACCGAACCGCAGGGCGTTGGCCACCATGTGCTCGCGCACCGCCTTGACGAAGGCGATCCGCTCCTGCCGGGGCTTGAAGCGGTGCTCGACGCGCAGCTCGGGCAGGAGCATGATCTCGGCGCCGCTGAGCCACAGCCGGACGCTCAGCTCGGGCTCGGCGGCGCCGTACATCACCATGCCCTCGTCGTAGCCGCCGACGCGTTCGAACAGCTCACGGGTCATCGCGGTGGCCGGGCATGCCGCGACCTGAACCTCGACCGGTCCGGCCACCCGGCGCTTGTTCCAGTAGGTGCCCATGAACGGGACCACCAGCCGACAGCCGTAGCCCACGAAGTCGGTTCCGGCTTGGGTGATCGCGCCCGCCAGAGCCCGGTCCGCGCGGATGTGGTCGCGGACCATCGCGTCCCAGCCTGGTGTGAACCGCACGTGGGCGTCGGTGGTGAACAGGATGTCCGCTCCGGCAACCGTCGCGGCGGCGTTGCGGGCGCGGGGTACGCCGTGCCGCTCGGTCAGCCGGTGCACCCGCACGTCGAGCCGCGGGTGCCGCGACAGCCGTGGCCAGGCGGCCCGGAGGTAGCCCTCGAGGTCGTCCTCGGACTGGTCGTCGGCGATCACCACCTCCACCCGGGCCTGCGTGGTCCGGGCGGCGGCGATGGACTCCAGGGTGTCGGGCAGCCGCGTCGCCTCGTTGTGGGCCGGGATGACCACACTGATGTCGGGGCGCATCCGCTCGACCTCAGTGGGCGTTGATCCCGGCGATCGCCGTGATGGCAGTGATCGCCGTGGTGGCTGTGGTCGAGACGACCGAGACCATGCCGACGATCGCTGCGCAGCAGCAGGCGTCCTTGCCGCCGCACCCACAGGGCACGGGAGCACCCGGCGTTCCCGGCAGGCCGGGCATCGGTCCGGGCGGGGTGACCCCCGGGGTGGTTCCTCCGGGTGTTCCCGGGAACGGTGTCCCAGGGATCGGGCTGGGCGTTGGTGGGAACGGCGCAGGCGTTCCCGGAATGGGGCTGGGGGTGCTTGGCACCACTCCAGGCACCGGCACGCCGGGGGTGATCGCCGGCGTCGGTGGATAGCCCGGCATCGGAATTTGCGGGCTCGGTGGCTGCGGGCTGGGTGCCTGCGGGCTCGGGGGCCTCGGGCTGGGTGCCTGCGGGCTCGGGGGCCTCGGGCTGGGTGCCTGCGG
>Ga0126381_100004345_pt1 | contig 15417 bp, 18 predicted proteins | sample PanSoiMetPlot_28_FD_96465 | JGI IMG/M metagenome (GOLD analysis project Ga0126381, IMG submission 96465) | Tropical forest soil microbial communities from Panama - MetaG Plot_28 | ecosystem: Environmental > Terrestrial > Soil > Tropical forest > Bulk soil | place: Panama | collected 2016-02-17 | reverse complement strand
TTCTTCGCTTGTCAGCCGCACTCGCAAATTTTCAGAAATCGCGGTAGCAATCTCTTGTTGGACAGAGTGGAGATCGTCCAGTTTCCGACCGTATTGTTCACCCCAAAGCTGTTTGTCCTCGCGTGCATCCACGAGTTCGGCGCTTACTGAAACATCTTCCCCCCGCTGAACGAGCCTCCCCGTGACCAGTGCCTCCACACCCAACTGTTTCGCAACCTTTTGCGGGTCGATGTCACGCTGCTTGTAACGGAAAGCCGATGTGCGCGAGATTACCTTCAGATTTGGAAGACCCGATAGCCGATCAATAATGCCCTCTGTTATGCCGTCGCTTAAGTATTCTGTGTTCGGATCGCCACTAGCATTCGCGAAGGGCAGTACAGCAACGGAGTTGATGGGCGCATGACCACTGCTCCGAAAATAGATCGCTGCAACGGCAATAATCGCGATGACAAACACCAAAGCTATCGCGCCAATCAATCTCGTCCGCAATGACCAGCGGGAAGATGCTTCAGGAATTGTCGCTGCCCTGCCAGATTCGGTGTCACGCTTCAGCCGCTGTAGATCAGTACGGATGTCCGAGGCGTGCTGGTAGCGCAGGTTGCGGTCTTTCTCTAGCGCCTTGTGGATCACTTCTTCGAGTTTCGGCGGAACATCAGGATTGATCCGCACAGGGGACACAGGCGGACGCTCCAGAATGGCGTTGAAAGTCAGCGCCGAAGTGTCGCCTCGGAAGGGTAGGGTTCCCGTACACATCTCATACAGCACCGCGCCGAAAGAAAACAGGTCGGTTCGAGTGTCGAGTTCTTTCCCTCTTACCTGCTCCGGGGACATATACGCGACCGTTCCGAGAGTAGAGCCGGGACTGGTCAATTGCTCGTCGTCCACGGTGGATTTCGTTGACTCCCCAATCAAGTTGCTGGTAACAGGCGTCGTCTTCGCTAAACCGAAGTCCAGAACCTTGGCCTGTCCGCGAGCCGTCACAAAGATGTTGGCTGGCTTGATGTCACGATGGACTATGCCTTTCGAATGAGCAGCGTCCAAGGCATCCGCGATCTGGATGCCCAGATCGAGCACGGTTTCGATCTCAAGCGGCTTGCCAGCGGTCTTGTGCGTTACCGTCATCCCCTCCAAGAACTCCATGACAATAAAGGACTGACCGTCGTGCTTGCCGATTTCGTGGATGGTGCAGATGTTGGGATGGTTTAAGGCGGACGCAGCACGTGCCTCACGGCGAAAGCGCTCGAGCGCATGTGCATCATGGGCAACATCCTCTGGTAGAAACTTCAGCGCGACGAAGCGCCCAAGTTCGGTGTCCTCCGCTTTGTAGACCACACCCATCCCGCCGCCGCCCAACTTCTCGACGATGCGGTAGCGCGAGATGGTTTGACCGACAAGCTGGGAAGATGCCGCCATTGGGGGGAATCTTAGGACGGCAATCGTTGGCGGTCAAACACGAGACTGGATCACGCTCGGGCACGACGGCAAAGGCACGATTCCATTGTTTTCTTGAGCTTGCAAGCTGATGGTCAAAAAGGTTTGGGTTTCCCACTTCCGTCCAAAATCCTCGTTATTGGACGGAATGGACGGAAACTCCAATCTGCGCTCGATTTAGAAATGACTGCAACTGCATGAAAGTAGGCTGGGCAATCTTCCGCTTTTCTTGCTACTGTAACTCATTGGCTCTAAAAGGATTGGTCGGGGCGAATGGATTTTGAACCATCGACCTCCCGGTCCCGAACTAGAAAATCAAAAATTCATAAGTGCCGCACCTGGTGTCGCTTACGGGATCACTGGCAACTTATTTCCGCTCTTGAATTGGACGGAAGTTGGACGGAAATTCTGCCCCGCAAAAATCTCATAGGCCATTACAGGCCAGGAAATGACTGACGGAACGCGCCCCGTTGGTCCATCCATTATGCAGTTTCGAATCTTTTTCGAATTCCAGCCTGCTTATGTCCGGGCCGCATCCAAGTTTGTGAAACAGCGGCCTGTCCACGCGTCAGGAACAGGGCGTCGAGGATGTTCCCGCCGCACACGATGCACGCGCCAACAATCCAATGCTCGCCGCTGCCATGGCCCAATGCTCGTTCGACACTCTTCATTAACCGGGCGGAACGCGATGGGTCTTCTCGCCGAAGTTCGAGGACAAAAGCAGCGTCCGCTTCCTTGCTGACATTCATGGGTTCCCTTTCTACCTTTGCCGTTGAGGCCGGACTAAGTAATCTTTGCCATGACGGGCCATGTTGAGTTATCTCGAAGTCACACCTGGCCGTCTGTACCGTATTGCGTCGAGCGCGAAGCCGTTATTTTGGAGGCGACCGGGAGGCGCACAAATGGAGAAATGCCCGAAGTGCGGAAAGAGGTTCCCCTCCAAAATCGAAGAAAGCGCGCTGAACAAACTCCGCGCCAAAAACCCTGACGAATACGAGAAGCTGGCAAAAGTAGCAGGCACGAAAATATGTGTCTGCCTGCACAGAATGTCTGACCGATAGGATGGAGCAGATGGACGATCTCGCAAAGAAATTCCAAGGGATGAAGCCCATGGAGCGAGAATTACAGCGTTTGACACAAGGACGCGCCCGCGCCGAAAGAACGATAAAAGACGAACTTCTTCCGGGGGCGACGATTGAACTTGGCAATCGATACGCCGAACTACGCCTGCTTCCTGGTCGGGACCCAGCCAGCAAGAACCCTGACGGCTACGATCTTTGTATCCTTCGTTTCCTGACATCGGCCGCTCGCTGGCTGGCCAAAAGAGACCATCCGTTTTTCGGAAATCGACCGGCTGCGCGTACCGAAAACATCATCGCGGTCGATCGACTAGCCACAGAACCAACAACATCCCGGTCGGTCTCCTGTGGTCCTGTGGTGGGGTAGCCCCCGAAAACACGGCATGCAACATTGTTGCATTCGGCCGGAAGCAAACCCTTGAAGAATCAGACGAAGTTTTTGGTAGGCACAGGTTCCCTACGTGCTGCGAGGATAGCATCACCCGCCGTCGCGGACCCGGTCACCGCGCGGTGTGACCAGCCGCACAGACTCCCCGTCGTAAACGATAGACACTACGTGTGGCGGAGGCCAGGGACCTCCGTCCCCGGTGGTCCAGGCGGGCCTGCGTGACAGCCCGCCCTCTGACTGGCCTTCGCCATGCCGCACAGACTCCCGCCGTCGCGGACGCCATATATATATCTATAAGGATGCGGACAGAGAGGTGGTGTGCGATGGCCAGCAAGAAACAGACGACACAAGCAATGCACCGCCCAAGACACAAGCCTGATGGAGGCGCTGTACTCGGTGCACGTCGTCGGTGCCGGATTGCGCGGCATCCTATGAAGGCGCCGAGCCGGAGAGCAAGCACTTAGACCATAGAGGGTTGTCCATATCTGCGTGTGCGAACCTCACCACAACCACCAGGGCGCAGCCCTCGAGCCCATTCAATTGCGTGATGTGTTCGTTCATTTAAAGATGCACAAAAGCTCAGGATCGAGCTCAGGATGGTCTCTCTGGATGGCAGGACCGCGCCACGGAGATGAGACGAAGGGTTGGCCCTGGGCTACCGACTTCACTGCCTTTACCATCTCGGCCCATGTTCATTTTGTGGACATAACCTATCGCGCTCGATTGTCGGGCAGATTCAACGATGTCCAGGTCGGTCTCGCCAGAACAAATGACCACGGCAGGCGGTGAAAGCATATCCCTCAATCTGTTGGCCTCAGAAGGTATACTGGCTGACCATCGCAACAAGAGCCGCAAAGCGACTCCGCTCAAGCATTCGTACCAGGCAGTACAAGCTTTGTCCGGATTAGTCATCCTCCCGCAATCAAGTTCAAGTGTCGAACTTGCCGGAGCTTTGGGCGCACCATCCACTCTGATATTTTGGTGCTGTTTGGGAGGCGCGTCTGCAAGATCAAGTTCTAGCAACGCTCCGCGGCCAGGTCGCCGACATCATCTCTGGAACGGTTTTCGTGTTCCTCGGATTAATTGCCTGCGGCATTGCGGCGATGCGCCGCCACAGCGGGGTGCGCGCCCTCATCTGGCTGGGAATTTGGAGTGCGACGTACGGCGCCATGCGGCTGACTCAATTGCCTGCTGTCCTAGCCGTGTCGCCGCGTTGGTTTCAGGTCAGCGCCCCGTACGTGAACACCATCATGGCGTATCTGATTTTGGTTGTCGCTTTACTCTTTTGGCTGGAACTCAGCCAAGGCAAATTGCGCTTCTTTCTTGAGGTGGTGATGTTTGTGGGGCTGGCGATAGGTTTGGCAGGTATTGTCTTCTTCCTCCTCACCGGCGCAAGCAACAAATTGATGCCTTACAACAATCTGCTCGCCGTTTGCACTCTCATTGCCCTTGTAATGGTCGTGACGGTACCAAGGCTTGCGCGCAAGTTCCTTGTTACACCAGACAGTCGAGTTTTGCTGGTGGGGACGCTGGTTTTCGCCGTGGAAGCCATGTATACCAACGTGCTGGGCTCCCGGGGCCAGCACATTCCGACTATCTGGGACTCGCTGGGGTTCGCAGTCTTTCTGTTTTCACTTGGATATGTTGCCCTGGAGATGGTTTTTGCGAGCGAGCGCCGCTTGCTGTCGATTGATCGGGAGCTTGCGATTGCCCGGGAGATACAGACTTCGATTCTTCCAAACGGGAGTCCTGAAATAAAAAACCTCCGTATCACGGCTGCTTATCGTCCGATGACGGCGGTCGCCGGCGATTTCTATGGTTTCATTCCCATTGATCAGAATCGGATAGGTTTTCTCGTCGCGGACGTCTCCGGACACGGTGTTCCAGCTGCGCTCATCGCGGCAATGACCAAAGTAGCGATGCAATCCGTCGTGTCCTGCGCGCACGACCCACGGGCGGTGCTGCTGGGATTAAACCGTATCCTGTTTGGGCAACCCCGCGACCAGTTCGTCACCGCCGCCTATTTGTTTATCGACACCCAGAATTACAAAGCACGCTACTCCGCTGCGGGACATCCCCCTTTGCTCCTGTCACGCGCGGGAAAATTGCAGCGCATCGAAAGCAACGGCCTAGTTTTCGGAGTGATGCCCGAGACCGACTACCCCATTCACGACATGCCGATAAGCCCACGCGACCGCTTCCTGCTTTACACCGACGGCGTGATTGAACCCCAGAATGCCAGGGGCGAATCCTTCGGCGACCGCAAGCTGGACCAGGTCGTTCGCAAAAATCAGTCGTACTCTCCGTCCGAGTTGGCGGATCAAGTGCTTTCCGAGATTCGCCTCTGGCAGCCTGCTTCGATGGCCCAGCAGGACGACATCACGCTCATCGTCATCGACGTCACTTAATAACTTTGGTGGTAGATCGACCAAGAGGTAAGTCTACGGCCCACGCGAAGATTCTAGTCGGATTGTCGGCAACTCTACCTGGTTTGTGAAGGTTGTGGAATTTGCGTTTAGGAAGGGACGTGAGTTTTCGGATTCCGGCGGTTGATATCGTTCGAGCCTGTTACTTCTTTCTTCCGCTCGCCGCCCTCTTGATGAGCGGAGCCGCTGTCTTGGCGTCCGCTTCCGTTGCGAACCCGAGAACTGCCGAAAACTTTCGGCCTACAGCTTGAGCAACAAAGAAAGTCATGTTGATTCCCGCACCAGACATGGCCTGTGCGATGGCAAGGCCAAGGCCGGGTTTATCGTCTCCTTCCACAAGGAGCGTCGGAATCGAAGTAGCAGCAAGTCCCTCTGCCAGAGCCGCGTCGGTCGCCTTCTTGCCGGAGACCGGATAGAGTTCAATCGCTGCCCGCGTTTCATTCCCTGGATATCGATAGCCCATCAGCACGCGCAAGTTTGCACCTGTCTTGGCAATCGGCTCAAGCATATGTGCGAGCGTTCCTACCTGGTTCTCAACCTCTTTTCGCCAAAGAGATATGTTTTTCACCGTAACTGGCATTTGCTCCTCCCAAAGCGTTGTTAGGTAAAGGAGGAGTCTAGCGCCGTTCATGAGACTTTTCTCTTGTTTTTGCTGAACATTGTGGCTGGATCGCCAATCAGTCCCAAGGGACGACGAACGAGCACGATGGAGTCGCGGGCTTCTGGCTCGGCATCTGGGCGATCCACTAGACCGTCAACCCGCATTAGCCGAAAACGGGGTTGACACCTTGGCCCGTTGGCTTTCGGCCGAATCCTACTTGATTGTGTAACAATGTCGCCCACGCTCACCTGAGGCCAGAATTGGTTGTGCAAGGTGGCCATGGGTCTGATTTGCGCAGTGAATTTAGTACGGTTGCGGGTCGCGAATCTGGCTTTGGCGGTGATTTCCGAGATGTCCTGACCGGAGAGGTCGTGATGGCAAAAAGCCTTGACCTACTAGCCCGTCTTTCCCTGGTTGTTCTGACTGCGGTAACGATTCCGAGCGGTTTTGCCGACACCACTATAGACCGAAATGTTGTTACCGATCGAGGTCTTGGGTTCAGACAACAGGACCGTTAGCAGGACCGTTGCCCTTCCCGCTGAACAGGCTGAGTCAGTGCGATCACTCTGGCTGCAGATTCACGGCTTGCGGTATGCAGATCAAGCCAGCGTCCAGCTCAACGCCAGCGCCTGGATACCCCTGAACAACAACACTGTCACAATCGCCGAGCCAGGCAGAAGATTCGGTGGAATCGGCGGAGGCTTCGCAACCCTGGTAATGACTCTCCCCCTCCCAAGCGGCACGGTCGTCGCCGGCACCAACACAATTCGCTTCCGATTCAACCATACCGACGGCTTGGTCAGCGCGTACCGCGTCCTTGCGCTGAACTTCCTGAACTTCGAGGGACAGAAGCTTCTCCAGCCAGACGCTTTTGTGGAGGATGCGCCTGAAACCTGGACACCGCCCTTGCCCGACGAGGCTTCTATCCGTGTCGCTAGGGAACTCTGGCGCGGCGCCTCACTGGTAGCAAGCAGCCTCCCGAATAGTCCGCGGATTCAAGCCCACCGCCCATCTCGACCCGGGCAAGAGGCAGAGACCCCTCTTCCTTGAGGCTTTCCGCTGAAACACAAAGCGGTCCGGAGCTGTTCTGATCCAGCTCCGGGCCATTTGCAGTGCCTGCGTCTTACCCCTTACGCGGCAATTTGCTTTGTCGTTGGTGTCGTCTTGATTTCGATCTTCCGCGGGAGGGCGACCGCCGCAGCGGGAGCGGTGATCTCCAGCACGCCGTTAACGAACTCCGCATACATCTTCTCAGTATTCACGCCTTCAGGGAGCTCCAAGGTTCTCTCAAACTTCCCGTAGGCGAACTCCTCATGCAGGGCTTCATGCTCTTTCGCCTCACGCGTGTACTTCCGCTCGCCAGTGATCGTAAGCAGGTTCCCTTGCAAATGAATCTGGACTTCCTTCGGCTCAATCCCCGGCAGAGAAACTTTGCAGACATATTTCTTCGTCTCCTTGTCCACATAGGCCTCGACCGGCGGAACAAAGTTAAACAACCGCCAAGGGGCAACTTCCTCCTTTCCCCAAGGCTTTACGGCCAGAATCCGGTTGAAGATCTTGTCGAATTCACGACGGAAATCGAAAAGATCTTCAAACAGCGGGTCGCGCAAAACCAGATTTTTCATCACAAACCTCCTCATTTCACATTTCTCCTGCTATAGGAAACCCACGTCTGAAGAAAAGGAGGCAGCGATTGGGGCCCTCGGCCTGTCCGGCCCTGAAGGGCCGGTGCGTCGCAATCCTGGGCGCTTCGTGTACGCCTGGTGCCCAATCGCTGCCTCGGAGTGAAGGGTCTGAGACCGCATGAAGGTCGTACCCCCCTTTCGCTCTACGGCAGGCCCAATGAGGTGGAGCTCCATGCCTTGGCGGCTGTTTCTGTCCCCGCCGGCTCTCCCAGCTCACTCCCGTCTTTGGCCTCTTCCCTTTCACGCCTCCTTACTAAACCCTCTGATGGGTCAAATCAGTGACCGTTGTTACGCATCGACGTCCCCAGCGTCACACGCTGATGCAGGACCGGAATAAACCCGACTTTCGTCTAGAACCAACTCTGGAGTCGCCGTCTGCAAGCAGTTACTCGGCGAATTGTAAGGTGATGTGGTTCTGCCGAAACTGCCGCGATCATTGTGGAGATACGAGCGTTGCCTTGAATACGCTAAGGCTCATCGCACAAACCGACCCTGACGATTGACAGGCCGCCTCGCTCCTTACGCGTGCGCCGAAACTTCTACTGTCCAGGCAAGTCGAAGACTCTCGAGTCGCCGACAAGTGGCAAACGGTTGCCAACTGCTCCCGTGCTTTTGCCGGCGACCTTCTCTGTCCGTCTGTCTTTGACCGCAGCCTAAAGCGGAGTTTATGCTTTGGCTGACTGCCGGTTGGCGATCCTTCCGCGGCGCGCTACTTGTTTCTGGGGACAGACCAGCCTTCATACCATGCGCATACCTTGATAGCCACACTCGAGAACCGCTTTTAGCCTTGCTAGCTGGGTGGCAGAACAATGAATAAAGACCAGTCAGCCTCTCCAAGGCGAGCCCCACTAACAGTGTGGGGCCGCATATTGCTGGTTCTCTTTTTCTTCATTGGGCTTGGTGCGGTCGCTGGCAGCATGGAGTGATGAAAGACGTAATGCCTGAATCAACCAGCCAGGATGCAGGCGCCAGATGGCTGTACCATGGCCACATTGTGCGATTCGAGTGGCAGTCATTGCATGAGCGGTTGAGTATGTCCGAGACTGCAGGGGCAGGGGAAAGGGGGATCGTAGGTTAGCACGAGACCCTAATTCCCCCGAGGAGGGAATGCAGGTGTATAACGTTAATTGTATCTAACTGACCCTCGATAGCCTCCCTCGGCCCCCTGGCTCGGACAGGCGCATGGATCAACTGGTGACTCCGTCTCGGCCAGCAATCCAATCCAGGCCTTCTTCCAGACTGCGGAACACGCGGATTCCCTGATCTCCCTTCAGTTCGCGAAATATCTGGAACATTCGCGATAGTTCGTAGATCAGATCACCGTCCGCAATGACCGCGCGCCTCGACTTAAGAGAGAATATCGATCTTTCCGTGACCTCCTGCACGCCGTCTGCGGTCGCTCCTTCTACGCCGGTGACTTGAGTGAGATTAATTAGCTGCGCGAAACTCGGATCAAACTCGGAATCCGCCAGCAGTCGATCCTGGATTCCCAGTATTTCGCCCTTGGTAAGAACACCAGCCCCTGCGCTGATCACCAGCCTGTGCTCTTTATCGATTTTGTAGAAGAACGGCACGCTTTTGCCCTCGCGTCGTGAGAATCGGCTGCCCCTCAACTCTAGAAATGAAACTGCCGGAGCTTCTGGCCGATCACGAGCAAATTCTCAGGCCCTTTACCTCGCGTTTTGTCCTCTTGGGGTAGTTCCCGCGGTCTACTCGGAACAGGTTCCGTGCCTGGATTTGAATCAAGAGCGCCATTCTTCGAGTCTTGAAACTGGAGCTTGAACGAGTGGGGAAGTTCTAGCTCGGATCTCCAAACCTCGCAGGGTGTATGGGTGTACTTTCTGCACTCATCGCATCGAACGAAGAATTGGTCATAGAAGGAACGATCGAGCAATGGTCTTTCCGACATCTGCACTTCGACCTGGAGGCCGGGAATGGCGCACAGCGTAGCAGACCAGAGGAGCCAAACATTGCGCAAGCGCAAGTGAACGGCGACCGCGGGCTCGAACTCCCCACCTGGTGCCGAGCTGTACAAGCAACATTGCGCGGACTGCCATGGAGACGATTTGAAAGGAAGTGGTCCGTTCCCTCCCCCTACCGAGTGCCGCCTGATCTAACCACCCTCGCGCGGCGTAACGGCGGAAATTCCCTGACGCCTATGTAGCGAAGGTGCTGCGGAGTGGGGTGACCATGCCCGCGCACGGCCCAGCCGAGATGCCCGTCTGGGGAGCAGAATTTGCGGAGACTGAGCGATTCAACAAAACTCAAGTCGAACTGCGGATCAAGAATCTGACGAACTACGTCAGGTCTTTCCAGAAGAATAGGCCACGATCGCATGCCCGGTCCACCCGTGTGTAGCGCCTCGTCGGGCATTCCCAGGCGCTCGCTGTCTCATTTCGCAGGACATTGGCTTCCGCCTTGCCGATCAAGATCAGGCGGCTTGGCTTTTTGCGAACCCTTCAGCGAGAGCCTCTCGTTCAAAGCCCATCGCTGCGTAGTGAATCGCATGGTTGAAGAACCGGTCGAGCATCCGAAAGACTTCGTGCTCGGCCAAGACTTCCACTTCAAATCCTGGAAATGATTCGCGGTTCAGGAAGTCCCAAAGATTCTCTTTCGTCTGAATAATTGTCCAGATCAGTTCGCTCAGGGGAACTCCCTGATGGAAACGCCGCGCGCCGATCTCCACATAGCGCCGCTCGATATCTCCCTCCGTCCTTCCGAGCATCCACTCTCCCAGGTGTTGGTAGATCTCACAGACCCGCTGTTTCAACTCTTCCGGAGAGACGTTGCTGTAGGAAGGCAGCGCCGGTGATTGGCGAACGCGGTACACGAGAGCGTCGGCTAGATTATCAGAATGGGTCTCGATCAGCCGGACCAACCGATGAGTCAGAATCATGGCCCCTCCTTTCTGCTTCTGGATCCCCACATGCACTTTTAGTCGTGTCCCACGGGGAACGCTGTGGCTCGCGGTACAGGGCAATGTGACGGCTATCACTGAGGAAAGCGCAGCCCCAACGGCGAGCCTCCCGCCACCGTCATACTGTGGCACGCACATTAAAAGCTTCGCTGTGAGTGCCCCGCCCCCGAGCTGACGGCGGCGAGACCAAAGACCGAATTGTCAGGCTGTATTTATTCGGCCGGCCTTGGCGCAAAGCCCACCGGTCGTGCCTGCATCACAACCGGGCCGTGGCCGCACTGCGCTCGTCTTCGAACGGCATTGAGCCTTCAAACAACAAATCGTGCGCCTCCTCCGGCCCGGTTGAGCTAAACAAGACGATTTGCTTCCATCTCCCAGAATCCAACGGCTCCAGTATGGCCACCTACTTGGCATTTCAAAGGGCAGTGGTCTGCCCCCACTGCGGGCTTGTGCAAACAAAACTGACTAGATATGACTTGGGCAGAATCACACAACGCGGCCTGAAAGCTCAGGGAGCCTGCGCCTAGAAACGTCTCCCCGCGTCAGCCAGCTCCCAAGTCGATAGCCACCTGTCAATTTTGGCCACGCGCAGGAGTGCCGCCAAGAGATGAGACAGCGTAGGGAATTGTGTCCGGTCCGTCACAGCTTTGCGGGACTTGGCCGCTTCAAAGTGGTCGCGAGTGCGATTTACCTCGATGAGCGCGTTTGCCAGCGACAATTCCCGCCTCCGAAAACATTTCTGCCCACAGTGAACAAAGTCGGACCCGACTTGAAACCGTTTCGGTTCAAAACAGAGAGGCTCTCAAGCAATTGGCGCCTTTGCCGGCCAGGCTGAAGCCGACAATGAAGTCGTTCTGGTCGACGGAATCCTCCAGAGGGGGCGATTCGCTCTCTACCCTCTGGCCTGTGCGCGTTATGCGCCAAGTCGGCAGCTCTCGCCCCCAAAACTACTGTTACGCCGTGTCCTCGACGATTGCGACGCCCCCGGTCACAGTTCCGTGTGATCGAGCACACTCCGCGGAGAAATATAGGAATCGCCCCGAGAGTTTTTGAACCTTGCTCCCAGCCCGGGGCTTGTGACCCGGCCTTCGCATTAGCCGGAGAGCACCTCTCCGGCCCGCAGCCGACTTTTCTTGGACCGCTTCCCGCAATGGCGAAGGCGTGCCAGACTTGTGTTCTTCTCGTCCTTCGACATACTCGATGCAAACCCATGCCGACGGCGAGCCACATCGTAACGAGCGCGGGGGCGATCGTTACTTCTCTGGCTGTCATGCAGCTCGAACGAAGTCCGCAGGCTGCGGTTTGCGGACCGGGGGGGCAGACCAGTTGAAGTTGCGAATCTTCGCCTGTTCCGCGAGCGCTTCGAGGGGCGTCGCCTTGACGCCAGGCGTTCCGCTGTCGTGCTGCCTCACGACGTAACCGCGGCCGTCGAGTACTTTAGCCAGTCGCGCTCGACGCGTTTCTGGCAGTTGTGCCTCCCGCCCCGGATCACCTTCCCTCTCGGATTCTTGAAGTAGCAGCTCCGACTCTCGATCGCTGTCCGCGAGTCGCCGCATTTCAATAAGTAGTTGACGGTCCACTTTCGAGACGCACAGGAGTGATTTTCTTTTGCGAACTCGATCCCGAGTTCTCCCATGTGCATCCCTAGCAGGATGGCAGTGGCTGTTTTTTTTCCCTGATCGTAGTCCCCTCTCACCGGGAGCGCCCTCCCGGTGAAGCACGGCCCGCACATCCACTCGCCGTGCACGAGGTGTAATCCTTCGCTGACCGCCTCGCCGCGCCGTTCCCAGTGCGCGAAGCAACGTACAAGTTTCTCGCTCATCTCTCTCGCCTGTCTTTCTGCGGCAGAGACCACCTCTGTCCCCAGGGCGTTTACCCCCAGGTTGCGAGCTTTTTATCTCTCCCCCAAAACTACTGTTGTGGTGTATGCCGGACGCTTTCAGTGGCTCCCGTCACAGTTCCGTGTGATGCAGGGCAGACGTTGACAAAGTCTCAATAGAACGGCCTAGGGCGACTTGGAGGCATGGACTAGGTGCAGAGAGTCACGGTTTTTGGAGGCCGAAGTGACTAGCGCCAGAAAAACCTAACGGCAGACACAAAAACACAATAGGAACCGCCAGGACGATTGGCAGGTAGCTGCGGAAGTCCAGGCGATCGGTTGCAACCCGAAATTCTGCCTCGGGACGGCAAGGCTGGGGGAATCTAGCGGTAGGATTTGCAACTTCAAATTTGGGCCGGAACGGGAAAATCTCAAGCTGTGCTTAAGATGGCATCCTGCCCGCTGGCCGTGGGTTCCGAAAAACTGCGCTTTTCCTTGATGATCGGCCTGAAACATCCTCCTGGTCCCGAATCGGGAGGTCGAAAAATCTAAAGCCTTGCTGGTGTTGCTTCGACAAGCCTCGCCAACCCCAAAATCCTGCCTCAGCTGGTCCACAAAAATGGTCCACATACTGGCCTCGCGTCATTCGGCGCGATGGCCGTCGTGCGCTCTTTCGTCCGAATGTGCAGATGCAGCCTAACGTTCAACGATTCGGTCAGCAGCCGAATGTCCGATCATTGCAACCAGACTTCTCGCGCTGATTGATTAGTGTCGAGAGTCACTTCTACGGATCGCCGACCACGAGGTTCGTAGGCAGGCGTCCGTTCAGGGCTCGACGCCGTCCTTGCGGAGGATGGTCATCATCGGGCACCAGTTCGTGAAAGCCGATTGGACAAATTCAGCCCTTCGAAGGCGGTAAACAGATACCAATACGGAATCACCCAGTATCCAGGCGCCCGCTGGCTTGCGACTCGGCAACCGCAACTTCCTTGGAGCCCAAAGCAAGCGAAGCCATGACAAATGCTCTGGCGATCAATCTGAGGTAGCGGTCGATATTCATCATCGAAGTGGCGGTGAAGAACGCGCCTATCAGCGCGCGCGCGGGTAAAATGCCGACCAGCGTGAGAGGAATCGGCGCCATGACTGCGGCCCGTGGTTTGCGTGCCGTGCCCGTGGACTGCTTCACGTGGTAGGTGTCAGGCAGTTGGATTTTGTCGATGGCATCGTTCATTTTGAAAATGGCATACACGGGACTCTCCACGACGCCAGCCGACGACATGAATCACTATTCGATGAAATGGGATGGCAAGTGACACATCACCATCGAAGTCCTTCGCGATCTAGGGCGTGCGTTGACTTGCCCCGGGGCGCAACCTAAGATCAGAAGCCATTGCAGATGGTCCTCTCCGGGCGCGGCGTCTCGCATTACCTGTAAGACGATTTCCTTGAAGCCATTGAGGAGGGCAAGATGCGTTACCCTTTCGTTGTGATTGCGCTATTGACGGTGTGTGTGGCGCTAAGTTCGGCGCAACTGACTCCGCCCGTCGCAAGCGACCAGACAAAAGCAGAGGAGGAGATTGCACGGATTGTGGGTTATTCAATGACCGGTGGCGGTGCGTCGTCTTTCCTCGAAACGCTGACGGACACCATCGGAGGAAGAATCACAGGTAGCCCAGAATCCCATGCCACAGCTGAGCTTATCCTGAAGGCCCTTAAGGAAGCGGGTCTGGAAAATACACACTTCGAGGAATACGAATTGGGTTCGGTGTGGCGGCATGGAAAAGCGACCGGCGAAGTAGTTTCTCCCGCGCATAACTCCCTCCATATCGGCTCGTACGGATGGGTCCCGGGGACGCATGGCCCAATTGAAGTACCGGTTGCGGATTTTGGAGCGCCAGCTCCGGGCCGTGTGCCAATGCCGGAAAAAGTGCGAGGCGCGGCGGTCATCGTTGACCAACAGAGCAGCGGTGTCTCCTCGGCGTATGCGGGGCTTCGCCTCATGATTGCCAGGCAAATGGCCCAGGCGGGTGCAGCGGCTATGCTTATAGTTTCCGACAAGCCGGACCGCATGGTGTACACGTCGGCGTTTGGATTCTACCCTCGCGGACCTTTGCCGATTCTATCTCTTGCGAGAGAAGATGCAGCTCTTCTCCGACGATTGCTCGCCAAAGGGCCCGTGAGAGTGCGTCTGGACATCGAAAATTCGTTTGGCAGCGGCCCAGGGCGGGAGCGCAACGTAGTTGCGGAAATTAAGGGATCAGAGGGCGGCGAAATGGTGCTGCTGACAGCACATTTCGATTCCTGGGATTCGGGTCAGGGCGCCAACGACAATGGTGCAGGAGTCGCCACCGTCCTCGAGGCAGCGCGCATATTGAAAGCGCTCCAGGTCCGACTCAAGCATACGATTCGATTTGTGTTTTTTTCAGGTGAGGAACAATTAGCGAACGGGTCACGAGCTTACGTGGAGCAGCATAAGACGGAGCTGGACAACGTCCGGGCGGTGATCAACACCGACGCCGGCGCGCAGGAGCCACTGGGCCTGCAGCTCAACGGCCGGCAGGACCTGGAAGCCGCAACGAGGAAGCTGCTCAAGCCGCTTGCACCGTTAGGCGCGGACCGCGTGTCCCTGGACGCGGACTTTGACTCCGACCACGAATCCTTCATGGTGGCCGGTGTGCCGGCATACGCGCTGCTCGTCAAACGCGGCGATTACGACGTGCGGCACCACACGGTTGTGGACACCTTTGAAAGGATTCACCCGAGCCTGTTGGGAATGCATACGGCAATGATGGCGGTGATTGGCTATCAGTTTGCCAATGCCAACGAGCGGCCGGGGCGGAGGCTTTCGCCTGCGGAGGTCGTAGAGTTGCTGAAGAAGACAGGGCTCGAGCCGCTTTACCGATTAGAGTATCCGGACGCAAAACCGTAAGTGCCCCGTAGGCCACAGCGTTCAGTATGTCGACGCCATTACTATTGCTGGCACGCGATGCTTCCGGCTCCCTTGTAGACCTTGCCTTCCTTCATCACGAACGCAACGTCCTCAAGCAACTTGATGTCCTTCAGCGGATCCC
>Ga0126381_100004344_pt1 | contig 15418 bp, 13 predicted proteins | sample PanSoiMetPlot_28_FD_96465 | JGI IMG/M metagenome (GOLD analysis project Ga0126381, IMG submission 96465) | Tropical forest soil microbial communities from Panama - MetaG Plot_28 | ecosystem: Environmental > Terrestrial > Soil > Tropical forest > Bulk soil | place: Panama | collected 2016-02-17 | reverse complement strand
GCCGGACATCATCAGTGCAGTGCAAAAGCAGAACACGGTGAATCCCGCGGGACAGGTCGGCGGTGAGCCGATTCCGAGCGGACAGAAATTCACTTACACGGTTCGCGCGCAAGGACGACTACAAACACCGCAGGAATTCGGCGAGATTGTCGTGCGCGCCAATGCGGATGGTTCTTTTGTGCGCGTGAAAGATATCGCACGGATCGATCTCGGCGCGCAAACGTACAACATAAAGGGACGGTTAAACGGTCAACCCTCAGCGATCATCGCTTGTTACCAACTGCCGGGCACGAACGCAGTCAAAGCAGCGCAGGGTGTGCGGCAGCTGCTGACCGAAGCGAAGCAACGTTTTCCGGGCGACATGGATTTCGCGTTCTCGCTCGATCAAACACGCTCGGTTACCGAAGGACTGGACGACATCGTTAAAACGTTGTTTGAAGCGCTCGCGCTGGTCGTCATCGTAGTATTCATTTTTTTGCAAACCTGGCGCGCCACGCTAATTCCGCTCTGCGCTGTGCCTGTCTCGTTAGTCGGCACGTTTGTACTGTTTCCGCTGTTCGGGTTTTCCATTAACACGCTTTCACTTTTTGGTCTGGTGCTTGCGATCGGGCTGGTGGTTGATGACGCGATTGTCGTCGTCGAAGCGGTGGAACATCACATTGAAGAAGGAATGAATCCGCGTGAGGCAACCCTTCAGGCCATGCGGGAAGTGTCCGCACCGGTGATCGGCATCGCGCTCGTACTTTCGGCGGTGTTCATTCCGACGGCATTTCTTCCCGGCATTACAGGGCGTTTGTATCAACAGTTTGCCCTGACGATCGCGATCTCCGTTATTTTCTCCGCGTTCAATGCGCTGTCACTCAGTCCGGCGCTCTCGGCGCTGTTGCTGCGTCCCCGAAAACAGAGTCGTGGTCCGCTTCGTTGGTTTTTCGATCGATTTAATCGAGTTTTCGGCAGCGCAACGCACGGCTATGTAAACTGGTCGCGCGTGGCCATTCGAAAAGCCGTCCTCAGTTTTGCGTTGCTCTTTGTGCTCGCTATCGGTGCGGGTTTTTTTGGATCCAAATTACCGAGCGGCTTCTTGCCGGAAGAAGATCAGGGCTACGTTTTTGTGGCGCTGCAATTACCCGACGCGGCTTCGCTTGAGCGAACCGACAACGTTTGTCGGCAGATCGAAGACTTCTTGAGCAAAACGCCCGGGGTGGAATACACCACCAGTGTCATCGGATTTAGTCTGCTGAGCCTGGTGGCCGACACATACCACGCGTTTTTCTTTGTGAATTTCAAGCCTTGGAGCGAAAGGAAGAAGCCGGAGGAACAATACGACGCAATCAAGGCGCGACTGAATAAGTACCTCGGCAGTCTCAGTGAAGGGATCGCGTTTGCTTTCCCGCCACCGGTGATTCCGGGTGTAGGCACCTCAGGCGGGTTCCAGTTTATTTTGGAAGATCGCTCGGGAAAAGACGTCGCGTTCCTGGCGCAACAAGTGAAGACTTTTCTCGACGCCGCGCACAAACGTCCCGAGCTCAGCACTCTCATTCCGACGTTCCAACCGAATGTGCCGCAGGTTTTTGTGAACGTCGACCGCGACAAAGTCATCAAGCAGGGAATCGATCTCACCTCGGTATATCAAACGCTGCAGACGTTCATGGGCGGATTTTTCGTCAATTATTTCAATCGCTTCGGACGAACTTGGCAAACTTACATCGAGGCCGAAGGCGATTACCGCACCGACGCAAAGAATGTCGGTCAATTTTTTGTCCGCAATGCTGCCGGGGAACCCGTGCCGCTGGACGCCATCTCCACGATAAAAAACATTTCCGGCCCAGAATTCACGCTACGCTACAACGAATATCGTTCGGCGCAGATCAACGGTTCCGCTGCGCCGGGTTATAGCTCGAATCAAGCGATGAACGCGCTGGAAGAAGTTTTCCGGCAAACGATGCCCAAAGAAATGGGGTACGATTATCTAGGGATGTCCTTCCAGGAAAAGAAAGCGCAGCAGGGCGTATCGCCGGCCGCCGTCTTCGGAATGTCACTGCTGTTTGTTTTCCTGATTCTTGCGGCGCTTTACGAAAGTTGGTCGCTGCCGTTCAGCGTCTTGTTAGGCACGCCCGTCGCAGTGTTTGGGGCCTTCCTTACGCTCTGGTTGCGCGGGATGCAAAACAACATCTACGCGCAGATTGGGTTAATCATGCTTATTGGATTGGCGGCGAAAAACGCAATCCTCATCGTCGAGTTTGCAAAGGACGAATACGAGAAGGGCAAACCGCTGCTCGACGCCGCGCTTGAAGGCGCGCGCTTGCGTCTGCGGCCGATTTTGATGACGTCGTTCGCATTCATCTTTGGTTGTCTACCGCTTTGGTTCGCAACCGGTTCGGGCGCGGTTGCTCGACGCGTTCTAGGATCGACTGTTATCGGCGGAATGATCGCGGCATCAGGCATCGCGATCTTTCTAATCCCAGTGACCTTTTATGTCATCGAGCGCCTCTTCGCTGGGCGAAAAGAAAAAACCGGAGCGAAAGTCACTGCCCCGCACCCAGAACCTGAGCCGGCGGTCAAAGTTTAGCCGATTCGCAACTGTAGCCACCGGCCTGTTGCCGGTCCAGCCAACGTTCCCTGTTGTGGGCAGACCGCATGCCCGGTCCCGCCTCGTGGATATTGGAATGAATTCCTGCTTACCTTAGAGATTCTTGCGGGTCCAGGCGTCGACGCGCTCGAGCGCTTTCTGGATGTTCTCGATGGAGTTCGCCACGCTGAATCGCAAATAGCCTTCGCCGAATTCTCCAAAAGCGGTACCTGACAAACCCGCGACTCCGGCATCGTCGAGAAGAGAATCAGCTAATTTTTTCGATGGCCAGCCGGTCTGTGTGATATTCGGAAAAACATAGAATGCACCATGAGGCAGTTGGCACGAGAAACCTTTGATCTTGTTGAGGCCGGCCACCATCACGTCCCGCCGTTTTTTGAATTCGGCACGCATCGCATCCACGGATTTTTGCGGTCCGCGCAACGCCTCGACGCCGGCGACTTGCGTAAAGCTGGCTGTGCACGAGTTCGAATTAGTCATCAGTCGCGAGATGTGCGTCGCGAAATCGACGCGCATTACACCGTAACCCATTCGCCAGCCGGTCATCGCATAAGTTTTGGAAAAGCCGTCGAGCAAGATCGTGCGCTCCTTTATGCCGTGGATTGACATGATGGAGTGATGTTGGCCCTCAAAGATTAGTTGGCTGTAGATTTCATCACTTAAAACCATGATGTTGCGATCGCCGATTGCGCTAGCAATCGCGTCGATATCTTTCTTTTCCAGAACTCCGCCCGTCGGGTTGTGCGGCGAATTCACAATGACTAATTTTGTACGGTCGGTGATCAGACCCGCGAGCTCATCGACGTCGAGCCGGAAATCCAATTCTTCGCGTAAGCGGATCGGCACCGCTTTTGCGCCGGCATAATTGATCATCGACTCGTAAATCGGGAAACCGGGGTTCGGGTAAATGATTTCATCTCCGTCTTCGGCCAGGGCCAGAATGGAAAAAAAGATGATCGGTTTTCCGCCGGGAACGACGACGACTTCGTCGGGAGTCACGCTTACGCCGCGCGTTTCGCTCACGTATTGCGCAATCACCCCGCGCAATTCCATCAGGCCTGCGGAAGGCCCGTAGTGTGTGAAACCCTTCCGCAGAGCATCGCATCCCGCCTCGATGATGTTGCCGGGTGTATCGAAATCCGGCTCGCCAATTTCAAGATGAATGATGTCACGGCCTTTTGCCTCAAGGGCTTTCGCTTTCACCAACACTTCGAATGCAGTCTCCGTGCCGAGTCGCGCCATGCGCTTGGCGAGCCGGAGTTCATGTGTTTTGGTCATGCGATGTAAAACGTTATCGACAGTTAGCGTTAACCAATTTGCAGCTGCGCACAAATTTTAGCACAAGATGGGCCCGCGTGTGAGTTAGACAATCCTGTCTGCCCCCTATAAGACTTGAGCGAAATGAGTGTTGCAAAATTTTAGCATCTCGTTCTTCTGTATATCCATTTGCGGATTCGACCTTCACCACCCGCCGCTTTATTTTGATGTCCTAAAATGAGCGATCCCGAATCCCGAATTCGGAACATCTCTGATACGGCGCGATGGGTGGCAGTTTATCGCGCGCGTGAGACACAGCGGAAGGATGCAGTGTTTTGCGATCCATTTGCGCAACGGCTCGCCGGGGAACGTGGAGAACAAATCGCCGCCTTGATGTCGTTCGCGGAAAAGAACTCGTGGCCATTCGTTGCACGCACGTGGCTGATCGACCAGGTAATTTCGAGCCAGGTCAAACTAGGAACGGAAATGATCGTTAATCTCGCAGCGGGACTCGATGCCCGGCCTTACCGCATGAATCTCCCCGCCTCGCTGCAATGGATCGAAGTCGATCTACCGGAAATTCTGACGTACAAGGAGGATGTCCTTCGAAGCCAAACGCCGGCCTGTCACGTTGAGCGGGTCCGGCTGGATCTATCCGATGTGCCCGCCCGTCGTGAACTCTTCTCGGAACTCGGTCGGCAGGCAAATCGAGCACTCATTGTCAGCGAGGGTTTGATCATTTACCTCGACGAAAAAGAAGTCACGTCACTTGCCCGGGACCTCGCAGTTGTCCCGAGCTTCCAGCACTGGGTCCTCGATCTGACTTCGCCCGCGCTCTTGAAAATGTTGGAGAAAAAGATTGGCGCGCCGCTCGACGAGGCCGGCGCGCCGCTGAAATTCGCGCCCCGCGAAGGCCCGGACTTCTTTAAACGCAGCGGCTGGAAACCATTGGAAATTCATAGCGTCATGCATGCAGCGTCGAAACTGGATCGTCTTCCCTTTTTTCTGCGATTGATCGCAAAAATCTCCTCGCCCGTATTTCAAGCAAAGCGGCCGTGGTCAGGTGTCTGTCTTCTGGGAAGGGAATAGTGGCCAAGCTTTTCTTCGCGATCAGCCGTGTAGTGTCCGCAGATATGCGATTAGCTGCCGAACGTCTGGGTCGCCGAGCTTCTTCCCAAAAGATGGCATCTCGCCTTTGATTCCAGCGGTGATCACCTCATGGATCCGGGCGTCGCTTCTGTGCAGGTCGTGTAAGTCGGGTCCTTCGTCGCCGCGCGCGTCATCCCCGTGGCAATGGGCGCAATTCATCACGAACAAATGCCGGCCCTGCGCTGCATCGGCCATAAGCGCCGGCGGTTTCGTCGCAGCTTGAGCACCAATCACAAGCGTCTGGACTGAAATTGAAGGTTGTCCGTGTCGCACGATTGAGCCAACGCCAAGCATGCCCGCGAGAGCAGTCCCGGAAGCGCAGATCGCTGCGACAAAAGCTTTACCTCCGCTCCAGTTCTTCATTGGTTTGACCTCATCTCAATGGCCCAGCAACATCTCGCCACCGAAAAACCCAGCTGCACCCATCAACGAGCAACCGATTAAAATTATCGCGAGATAAAGTTTGAACGCCCGACGCGAAGGATCCTTGCCGACAAGAAAACGCCATGTAGCCAGGCCGACAATCAAAATGAAAGCTGGCCAGACAAAGTAATGATGCCACAAAACCGCACCGGTCCCGCCGACTACACCTTTGGTTAGGACTAATCCCGAAAACACGGCACCGAACGAACCGAGCGCCCCGATGATTACGAGCCAATATCCAATGGCCTTAAACTCGCGCCGCCTGGAGGAGCGCCGGCAAAAGAATGCGAGCGCGTCGAAAAACGCTGCAGCGAAGTTCAATGCGATTGGCAAATGCGTCAGGCCACCGTGGGCGCGTTCCCAAAAAAGTGAGTTCATGATGAATGGATCTCGTTAGGCGCTTTATGCGAGCGTGCTGTCCACGACCGCGAGCGTGTGATTGCCCTCAACGTAGTTAACGTCTGTGATTCCAAGGACGGAACTGAGTCGTTCCGCCTCGACCTTCATCGGGCCTGGTTTTGGCGCGGTGCCAGGCGCGGGTTGTGGGAATGCCGTCGACATTGCGGTGTGGAAAGTGATGTTTCCCTCCACCTTTTTCACGATCTGGTGGATGTGTCCGTTCAACACCGTGACGGATCCGAATCGTCTCAAAAAACCGAGCGCTTGTTCGGCATCATCCGTTCCCCAACCCCACTGCGGATAAACCGCCCAAAGCGGAATGTGCGCGAACACTACGATTGGCGTGCTGGATGAGAGCGGCTCGAGATCTTTTTTCAGCCAGTCGAGCTGCTCGGCGCCGATAATGCCAAGCCCGCCCTCGCGAATGTTCAGCACATTATTGAGTCCAACAAAGTGCACGCCTTTTTTGTCGAAGCTGTACCAACCCGACCCGCGTGCCTTCTTTGCGAAGCGCTCTTGATAAAGTGCGCCGTTGTCACTGATCACGTCATGCTCGCCGGGCACGTAAAATATTTCACCGGTCTTGAGGCTTTTCAGATTTTGTTCCAGCGCATCGAACTCTTCCGCTTCGGAGAGATGGCTCAAGTCACCAGTGTGCAGGACGAAGTCTGGCGGAGCCGGCAACGCGTTGATCTTTGCGATCGCCTTCTGCAACGTTCCAATGACGTCCTTGTTCGCATCCTTGTTAAAACCGATGTGGCTGTCACTGATTTGCGCGAAGCTGAAATCGCCGCCGATTAGCGGAGCCGTGGCGCCGAGCAGCTTTGACGTAAGCACGCCGCCGCTCATCGTCCAAAGCACGCCTGTGCCAGCCCAAGCCATGCATTTCAGGAACCCGCGACGATCGATGCCATCGGGATTGTGGTTATGTAGAATGTAATCGTTGTTGTTGTTCATGTTTTGCCTTTCTGACCGCGATGACTACGCGACAGGCAGTGTTATTCCCGAGGGGGACAAAATTTTGGCACCGGGAATAAAATTCAGGCTTTCGTAGTCTCGTTCTTAATGATTGAAAGTAACGACACGTGTTCAGCTTTACCGAGTCCCCTCGCGTGACCGAGTTCGAGCGGCAGGTCCTGCCGCATTTGGACGCGGCTTACAACCTGGCGCGATTTATCATGCGCAACGATCAGGACGCCGAGGACATCGTGCAGGACGCCTCAGTGCGCGCCTTTCGGTTTTTCGACAGCTTTCGGGGCGAAAACAGTCGGGCCTGGTTTCTGAGCATAGTCCGCAACAGCGCGTTCACTGCTCTCAAACGCAATCGTATGAATGAAGACACCGTCGTATTTGATGAGGAATTGCATGGCGGCCAAATACCGTCGCTGGACGCCGGCATCGCACTCGATCGTGCGCAGGACCGGCAAACCGTGCGTTCTGCGATCGAGCAATTGCCGGCCGAATTCCGGGAAGCCATCACTCTGCGAGAACTTGAAGGAATGTCTTACAAAGAAATTGCGGACATTGCAGGCGTTCCGATCGGAACCGTCATGTCACGTCTGGCACGTGCGCGCCACCAGCTTCAACTGCTGCTGACCAAAACTCACTCCGAAAACAAATGAGCACCGAACACGAGAATATCCACGAGTTGCTCCACGCCTATGTCGACGGCGAACTCGATTTGGCAAACGCACGCGAGACAGAACGGCATTTGCAGAGTTGCGCCGATTGTCGTGGGACCGAAAGAGCAATTCGCGAACTGCACAACGCGTTGACTACCGAGGGGATCGCGTATCGCGTGCCCGCACCGCTGCGCAGGAACGTGCGCGCGGCTTTGCGACGCGAAGCAAAAGCGACCCGGCAAACCCTCTCGCCGTGGATGATGTTCGCGACGGGAGCAGCTTTCGCTGCGGTAATTTTCGGGTTCGTACTTTTTCAAACAACACGCGCGACGCGAGCGAACGCGATCGTTGACCAAGTGGTTGCCAATCACGTGCGTTCACTTCTCGCCGCGCAGCTTGTCGATGTCGTGTCGTCGGATCAGCACACCGTGAAACCGTGGTTCGATGTCAAGATCGATTTCGCTCCGGAGGTGCGCGACTTTTCTGCTGATGGTTTTTCTCTAGTCGGCGGGCGACTCGATTATCTAGATGGGAAAACAGTCGCCGCACTCGTTTATCAGCGAAACAAGCATCCGATCAATCTGTTCATTACTCCTGAACAAACGACTCAAAGCACTTCGCCCACCGTAACAGCCCGACGCGGATACAATGTCTTTTCCTGGAGCAATAACGGAATGCAGTACTGGACAGTGTCTGATTTGAACCAAGCCGAACTACGCGAATTTACGGATTTGGTTCGAGCAATGAAGTAGTGGTTTCTTCCGCTGAGGACAGCGGACGCTTACAGTTGCGATTTGCGGCTGACACAGCCGCCTCTACAGTCTTATGCTGTGAAGCGCTGGTGGCCGGTTATCGTTCTGGTTCTTGTTTTGCTCGTCGCGGGTGGCGCGGTCTACGTTGATTGGACTTGGAAACGAAAACTGTCACCGCGCGGAGGGCGTCCGTTTTTCACTCGCGTTGAATTGCCGGTGCCATCGTTCCGGCAAGGAGACGACAAATGGCGTGACGATCCACTGGGTGGCGTTGAAGAAAACGGTACGCTGGGTGGAGAAGGCTGTGCCGTGGCGTCGGCGGCCATGGTGTTCAAGTTTTACGGGATCGATGTCGATCCGCAGCAGTTAAACTGGTTCTTAACAGCGGCGAACGGGTTCACGGAGCAGGGCTGGCTTTACTGGGACCGAGCGGCGTGGATCGCCCCCGATCGCGTACGGCACGTTTATGAAGACTTGCCGTCCTATCAGCTGATCGATTCGAACATCGCACACGGAAATCCCGTGATCGTGCGTGTACGATTGCCTAGCGGCATCACACATTTTGTGGTTATCGCCGGGAAAGACGGTTTTGATTATCTAGTGCGCGATCCTGGCGCAGGCTCTTCGAAAGGTCTCTATCCATTGCGCGAACTCAAAAGCGATATTGAAGCGCTCCGATTTTACAAGCCGATCACAAAAGCGGACGCGCAACCATCTGCGCAATCGGGAGCTTACACGGACGCAAAACGTTGAACGCTTAGCCAATGCCAATCGGCTGCGCGTGCGCGATCAGTTGAACACGCTGCAGACCGGAACCGGTAGTTACCTAAGCGTGAGATTTTGACCTGCCCTGTGACCAGAGTTTCCCCTACCCACGGCGCGCCGAGTTTGTGTTGCTCAAGCAAAAACCGCCCGGCACGCGTCGTGTTCGATTCGCTCTCCGAATTTCGGTTGCGTTCCGCGTCATTCCTCTGCCGCCAGGCAAAGTCAGTCAGCAATTGAAGAGCTAAGTGCAGACGAATTGGCTATCGTTAAACGCCTCGCCGATGGTCACACCAACGCTCAAATTGCCGCTGATTTGGAGCTTGCCGTTTCGGAAGTCGAGAGTTAGCGGACCGCCGCTATGCAGAAGCTCAATGTGCGTAGCCGCGCCGAACTCACTCGCGTGGCCGCTCTACGTCAGTGGTGAATGCGGTGGCCGACCTGCTGAGGTTGTTTTTTAAGCGAATTTACGTGACGATCACTCTCACTCAATCTCAGCGGCCCAGACGGTGCCGGTGTACTTGCCCGTGCGATATGTGACTTTGATCCGATCGTTCTCGCGCAATTTCTTCCATTTTTCTTGATCGGCCGGGACTTGCAACGTGCGTCCGTTGTCGAGCATTCGCACTTTCACAAGCCACTGCTCGGCCTGTAACGCACGCGGATCACGACCTGTGCCGCGCGCCTCCGGCTTCATCACGTACCCATCGACTGCGATCTCATCATCCGCCATGGGACGAATCTGTGCATCCGGACTACGCGCTGCCTCAGCGCCCGGCGTTTCTGCGGTTGGTAATGCGGCATCGATGTGCTCTTTCGCCAGCACCACTGCTTCGCCGGTATGTTTTTCACAGCCTGTGACGGCGATTAGCAAGAACGCTGCAACAACCCAGAATGGTACACTCGTTCGTAACATCTTCGTGACTTGATTGCCTCTTGTTGGTCCGAATTTGGCACGTAGCATGGAAGCGTTCTCGTACAGCGAAAAAGAGGGTGAATTATGGGCGTGATGTTGCAAGCGTTTTATTGGGACTGTCCTCAAGCGGAAAACCGCGAACACCAATGGTGGAGCTTTATCAAATCGAAGTTGCCGGCGATCGCGCAAGCGGGCTTCACCGCGTTGTGGCTTCCGCCTGCAAACAAGGCAGCCAACTGGAAATCGATGGGCTATGACCCTTACGATTATTACGATCTTGGTGAGTTCGATCAGAAAGGCGGCGTGCGGACATGGTTCGGTTCCAAGGCCGACCTGCTCGATCTTATCGAGTCCTCTCACGCGGTGGGACTGCAGGTGTATGCTGATCTTGTTTTCAATCACAACAGCGGCGGCGATGCGCAGGAGATAAATCCGCTGGACGGCCAATCGCGTTGGACAAAGTTCACGCCGAAAAGCGCAAAATTTCCGCGGGATTGGACATGTTTTCATCCCAGCCAGTACGAGACCTGGGACGGCGCAACCTTTGGCGACATGCCGGACCTCTGTCACCGTACACCATCCGTTTACACGGAGCTGATCAATTATGCGCGCTGGCTATTGGAACAAATCGGTTTCGACGGGTTTCGCTATGACATGGTCAAGGGTTATGGCGGCTGGATGGTTCGTTCGATTCAGGAACTTCGCGCGCTGCGCGGTAGTACCAGCTTCAAGCCATATGCCGTGGGTGAATGCTGGGACAGCGAACGCACAATCGACGACTGGCTCGACGAAGCCAATGCGTGGTCGGACAATCCGGTCGGCGCATTTGATTTTCCGTTGCGCTGGCGATTGCGCGATTTGTGCGACAGCTACGGCTTTTCTGTGCACGCTCTTGTTGAACGCGACGTTTTGATGTGGGATCGACCGGCGCAAGCTGTCACTTTCGTTGAGAACCACGACGTGGCGCGCGATACTCCGATCATTAACGACAAGCTGCTGGCGTACTCGATAATTCTCACTCACGAAGGCTATCCTTGCGTGTTCTGGCAGGATTACTTCAACTGGAACCTCGCCCAGCCGGAAAATCAGAACGGAATCGACGCGCTCATCAAGGTCCACGAACAAAATGCCGCCGGCCCGACAGAAGTGCTCTACGTGGATGACGATCTCTACGTCATGCAACGCTCGGGCGCGGGCGCTCAAAGAGGACTCGTGTTTGTCCTGAACAATCGCGGCAGTTGGAACGGTACATGGGTCCAAACACAATGGAACAATACGCAGTTGGCTCCCGTAGCCTGGCGCGGTCACGACGATCTCAGCAGCCCCGAAGCGAAATGGACTAACGAGTCAGGTTGGGTCGACCTGTGGGCGCCGGGGCGCGGTTACGCGGTATATGTGCCCGGGTAAATTGAAGCGGAACGTTGCGAATTTAGCTCGCAAAGTAACTGCGTTGTCGGGATTCGAAACTGTCGTCAAAATACCGCTTCCACCATTGATCGGTCTCATCAAGGTGGCTGACTTCCACTTCCTGGGCATTTGGGTGTTGTGTAAGCCAGTCCCGAAATGCAAAATGGCGATAGAGGCGCATGAATTCGCCAAGATAGATGTCGGCAACACGCGGATTGCCTCGAATGATCAGCATATTCTCGTCGTTATTCATGGTAGAAGCTTCGCTGAAATTCGCAGAACCGGAAACTACCAGGGGATTGGCGCCCAAAGGATCGACCAGCATGTATTTCGTGTGCAGATATCGCACATTAACGTTCAAGCCTGAAAGCTGCTCGACCAACCAGTGGTTGAATGCGCCCTTACCCAACCGCGATCCAATCGCGAACTTGTTAGGCTTCATTTTCCTTAGCTTGATGATTGCGGCTTCGTTGGCCTCCCTCTGCTTTTTGGTTTTTGTCGGCCCGCTCATTGCTTCCATCAACGCGTAGCGCAGTTTGGCGGTTCCGTTGCTGTAAGCGGTCTGGAAGCGCTTGTTCATGCCGAAGGCAAAGGTCATGAACAACGCGTCTTGAGCTCCCGTGGCCTGCTCGGCATACCAATCCAGCGCTTTCAAGTCATCGCGCGGGCTAAAAATTGAAGTGATTTGTTTCGCAAGCGGGTCTTGTGGAAGCGGAGTTTTGCCGGCCAATACCGCGACATCCGCTGCTTTCGCCGTGTTTTTCTTCAGCTCATTCCACAGCCATAAATATCCGGTGGCAACGTCATTCCTCTCACAAATATGAACGACATTGCTATGCCCGTAGATTCCTCCGACGCTGAAATTCGTGGAACCTGTAAGCAACGCTTGAGCCGCACCGCCTTTCGTTAGCACGATGGTCTTGTTGTGTGACAGGGTCAGCCCCTGCGCGTTGCGTGGATAGCAGATATTGGCCAGGCCAAATTTCTGGATCGCCGCTTCATTGGCGATCTTTTGTTCGTCGTTCTTCGCATGATAGAGGACCTGCACGTCCGCACCACGGTCGCGAGCAGCGCCCAGCGCCGTCAGCACCTTATCATCCGTGAATTCATATGCACCAACACGCAGTCCCCAACCCGGACCAACTGCGCGTTGAATGAAATTCGCGATCGATTCTGCCGTCCCACGGGAGAGCCAGGTGAACGCGGCCGGTCCTACTTCGCCAGGGGGCTTGTCGCCAAACAACCGGGTATATTCCTGCGATGCAGCAGCGCCGCGATTAAAATGCACATGATGCGTTGTGCCGTGTTCGCTCTCAGTGCGAATTTTTACGGCTACTTTCTCAGCCAACTGTAAGTTGCTTGGCGTACCTCTGAGAGCAAACACTTCATAGGTGTAATCGTGCTCCGGTTTCGCAGAAAAATCCGACCAGGTGAAACCTTGTATAGGATGCTGCCGTGTTGAGTAAAGCATCCCCGGCGGTGGAGACGGCTCTATGCTGGCGAAAGTTTTGTATCCTGACAGCCAGTATTTTTCTCCTTCGGTATGATCTTCTCGTCGCAGGGCAAATCCGAGCAAGCCCGGACACTTTGTCTTCGATAAATCGATGCCGAGAAGCACGACGTGCGTGCCCGCGATCGCCTGAACGGTGAGATCCCCGCTTTGCTGCTTATTCCGCATTGCCTTTCCGCATTTTAAGAAGCAATACCAATCACCACCTGGTAAACGTGTTGCCTGAACGCAGCTCATTATTTCCGCCAGAAAACAAAACTGCGATCTTTTTTACGAGGACGACCAGGCGAGGTCGGAGCTGCACTGGTGCGTCGGGTCGTGTGTGCGCTCCCCGAAAGTTGAATTAAGTTAGCGTCGGTGTTCGTGAATGCATTTCGCCACCGAATTTTGGCTAACGCGGCTCTGCTTCCAACGTTCGCTTGGAGGCATTTACCTGATTGCGTTTCTAATCGCGGCTAACCAATTCATCCCGCTGCTGGGCGAACGCGGGCTGCAACCGGTGCGGCTGTTTGTGCGGAGTGTTCCGTTTCGCCGCGCGCCGAGCTTGTTTTACATCAACTGCTCGAATGGCTTCATCACTGCGACGATCTGGTGCGGCATCGCATTAGCGATCTTCGCTACCGCTGGTTTATCAGAATCGTTCGGGCTTGGAGTGTCGATGCTCACCTGGGCATTGCTCTGGATCATCTACCTCTCCCTCGTCAACGTTGGTCAGACATTCTATGGCTTCGGCTGGGAGATGATGCTGTGCGAGACTGGTTTTCTGGCGATTTTTCTCGGTTCATCGGATACGCGGCCGCCGGTGATCCTAATGTGGCTGATCGTTTGGGTGCTTTTCCGTACAATGTTCGGAGCAGGGATGATCAAGCTGCGCGCCGACCCGTGCTGGCGCGATCTCAGTTGCCTTTTCTACCATTACGAAACGCAACCGCTACCGAATCCGCTAAGCTGGTATTTGCATCATGCCCCGCGCTCGTTTCACAAAGCTGGCGTGTTGTTTAATCATTTCACCGAGCTCATCGTGCCGTGGTTTTACTTCGCGCCTGCACCGCTCTGCTATTGGGCCGGTGCAATTACAATCGTGTTTCAAATCACACTGATTCTGAGCGGCAACCTCTCGTGGCTCAACTACATCACGATCGTGCTTTGTATTCCGTGTTTCGACGACCGCTTCCTATTGCCCTTTCTCTCGATCCCCCGCTCTATCCCCGATCACCTGAGCATGCTGCAAACGATCATGGTGGGGTTGGCTACCGCGGTCGTTCTGGCGCTTAGTTGGCGACCGGCCCGCAATTTATTTTCGCGCCGGCAATTGATGAACGCCAGCTTCGAGCCGTTACATCTGGTCAATACGTACGGCGCGTTTGGCGCTGTTACGCGCGAACGGCTCGAAGTCATAATCAACGGTACTGATGCAGAAGTTCCCGATGCGTCGGCACAATGGCGCGAATACGAGTTCAAGGGAAAACCCGGCGACGTGAATCGTCCACCCTGCATCGTCTCGCCATATCATTGGAAACTCGATTGGCAGATGTGGTTCGCCGCCATGTCGCCTCCTGGCTTGCACCCGTGGTTCTTCGCGCCTGTCGAACGGCTACTCGAAGGCGAACCGCGAATTCTTCGCCTATTCGCCAGCAACCCTTTCCCGAACGCGCCGCCAAGATTCATCCGCGCAGACTGGTATCGGTATCGCTTCACAAAGACTGGTGAGCGCGGTTGGTGGACGCGAACGTTCATCGCCGAATACCTTTCTGCGGTGGCACTGGAGCACGAAGTCGATCGCGAGCCCAATCCGCAGCCGCGCTCTGAATAAAAAAACGCGATCGTTCAGTCTCCTCTCGTCCGCCACGGGTAGCCTGAAAAATTTCGCGCGGCGAAATTCTTGCGAGGTCACGGCACCAGGAAGATTTTTCCTGTGTACGGATCTCTCACAGGCGACCCGGGCGCAAAACCGCTGACATCAACGTAATTTCCCTCGGGTGAATAAGGACTGGTGACCATTCCCTTATGACCTGGTACGGGAATTCCATACGGCATGTCTCCTTTTGCTCTTTCCACAGGGACAGCTGAAGCCCGCAGCACAGTGACGGTGGGAGTCAGCTTCTGTTCTTGGGCGGGATTGGTTGGATGTTCGAGTGGAGTCGGGGACGCCCCGGGAACATTTGATTTTGGAGACGTCGGCCGCCGAGAGGTATTCTTTGTCGTCTTCTTTTTCGGCTGATTGGTCGCCGGCTGAGGTTGGAAAGCTTTTGAGATTGATTGACCAACTTTCTTGAAAAAGTCTCCGACCGCATCGGCACTGACGGATTGTGTGTCTAAAAAGAATAGCGCGACGACTGGCAGCAAAATCCAGAGCGAACGAATAAAACGGTAAATTGGATTTTCGGCGTTCAACGGGAAAGCGGGATTTTCCGCCAGAATCGGGGCCTATGAGAAGGAAAAAATTCTCTGCACACTGACTTCCGGCACGTTTATCAAAGCGGATAATGCAACCGGAGCAACTGCGGAGCATCGCCAACCTTCACGACAAAGATTTCGGTGTAATCATCGTCAGGAATACTGATGGGCGTAGTGATCCCAAGCGCATTGAGCAAGTCCGGGATCGTGTTGCCATGTCCGACGACGAGGGCG
>Ga0126381_100004343_pt1 | contig 15422 bp, 17 predicted proteins | sample PanSoiMetPlot_28_FD_96465 | JGI IMG/M metagenome (GOLD analysis project Ga0126381, IMG submission 96465) | Tropical forest soil microbial communities from Panama - MetaG Plot_28 | ecosystem: Environmental > Terrestrial > Soil > Tropical forest > Bulk soil | place: Panama | collected 2016-02-17 | reverse complement strand
CCACAGTGTGGGCAGGTCTCCCGGGCTTCGGCGATCAGGTCCATTTTTTTAAACTCAAAACATTAACCGGGCGCCAGACTTTTCGGATTCATGTGGTGTGCAGGCACTCGACCGGAATCATCACCCGGCAGGCTACGGCTTCTTGGATAGAGGTGCTGTACCATCGCTCAACTTTGTAAAATGAAGTTGGTTCACCCGGCGACTATCGGCTTCCGAAACAGTAACAAGATAACCGTCGATCTTGACTTGTTCGCCCGTCTTAGGCAGGTGCCCGAGCAGATGGGTAACATAACCGCCGATGGTGCTAACGTCAGCGCTCTCCAAATCAAGCTTCGCAAGCTCGTTCAGCTCATAGAGTCCGAGCGCTCCGTCCACGCTGAATTCGTCTGCGCTGATCTTCCGAAATTCTTCCTTCTCGAAATCGAACTCATCCTGAATATCGCCTACTAGCTCCTCAAGAACGTTCTCCAGCGTCACGATGCCGACGGTTCCGCCAAACTCATCCACGACGAGTGCAAGATGCGCGTGCTTGCTCAGGAACAACTTGAGCAATTTCTCGAGTGGCATCATCTCCGGTACGGGGATCAAATCACGTTTGATCTTCAACAAATCGGGATGCGGATCGCGCATTATCGGCAACAATTCCTTGATGTGAATGAGGCCAATCGTGTTATCGAGATTCTCCCGGCACAGCGGAAAACGCGTGTGTTTTGAATCGATAGCTTTTTTCACATTGGTATCGAAGTCATCTTCAAGGTCAAGATAAACGATCTCACCACGCGGCGTCATGATATCGCGAATAACGCGATCGCGGAGGTCGAGCACGTTAAAGACAAGCTCACGGCCGAGGGGAGTTACCTCGGCCGACTTTTCGCTTTCCCGAACAATCAGTCGCAGTTCCTCCTCGCTGTGGGCTAATTCTCCCTCCGCGATTGGCTCCACATGAAGAAGGCGGAGAAGAACCCAATTGCTCGCGGCATTTAGCAGCCAAATTGCTGGTTTAAAAACTGCGTAGAAGTACCGCAGCGGCGCGCTCACAAATAACGCGGCAGGCATGGCCTTACGGATAGCGAGAATTTTGGGAGCCTGTTCTCCCAGCACGATGTGCAAAAATGTGATCGCTGAAAATGCCAGCGCAAAGGAAATGGATTTAATTACCGCCGCCGACTCGATGCCTGCCAACGCAAAAAACGGTTGAAGCATCCGCGCAAGAAAAGGCTCGCCCAGCCAACCAAGACCGAGGCTCGCTGCAGTAATTCCAACCTGACAGGCAGAAAGATAGGCATTCAGATTGGCCTTAACCTGTTTGACCAATGCAGCTCGCCTGACGCCTTCAGCGGCCAGCGTGTTGAGCTGACTATCGCGGATTTTTACAAGAGCGAATTCGGCTACGACAAAGAATCCGTTCAGCAAAACCAGCACCATGACCGCAGCCAATTTGGCAATGAGGAGTAAGATTGGATCCCACTGCCGCGCGATTACGTCAGCCAGCGGTAGTAGAAGGAATGGTGAGGGGAAATTCATTCAGTAGATTCGCGTAGCAGTCGGCTTGTGGCTGACTAAATCGCACGCCGCACAGCCGCATGCCTGCGGTAGAAAGTTTACCAGCTGGACTTAGTTACGCCAGGGATCAGCCCTTGCGAAGCCAGTTCACGAAAGGTGAGACGCGACATTCTGAACCGGCGAATAAAAGCGCGGCGGCGCCCGGTAACTTCGCACCGGTTCACCACACGCGTCGGGCTGGCGTCACGCGGAAGCTGCACGAGAGCAGCATAGTCTTTTTTCGCCTTTAGCTCGGCGCGTCGAGCAGCGTATTTTTTCACCGTTGCACGCTTCCGCTCATTGCGATTGATCCAGGCAGTTTTGGCCATAAGAAGGTGCTGAACATACTGCTGGCCTTACAATTTGCAACGGGCGTGCAGCCACTATTATCCCAAGGCACCTGCCCGCCGCTTTTGTTTGACTAGAGCGCTGGTAGATCGGCGGCCAGCAGATCGAGTAACGCTGCGCTTTTGCCTGAGCGATTGCGTCCGGTTGAGACTGTCCTGCAACACCTTAACCAGATCGACAACATTGGTCGGTGCCGGAGGGGCCGACGCTTTCGTGGTGATCTCCTTGTGCTGCGCTTTTTGTTCGATGATCTCCATCAACGCCGTCCGGTATTCATCCCGATATTTTTCCGGCTCCCACGGAACACTCATGCTCTCGATGAGCGCCTGCGCCATCTTCAGTTCCTTATCGCTGACGGCTGTGCTGGAACCGTTTTTCAAGACCTCGGCGCTTAATATTTCGCTGGTGAAGTGCATAAGCTCCAAAATCAGGAATAACCCATCCGGTTTTACGGCGGCCAGATGCTCGCGATTGCTGATCACCACCTTGGCAATACCAATCTTGCCGGTCCCGCTGAGCGCCTTATGCAAGACTGCGTATGCTTTTTCTCCCCCCTTTTGGGGCTCCAAGAAATATGGTCGGTAAAAAAACTTCGGATCCACCTGTTCCAAATTCACGAAATCAGTGATGTCAATAGAATGCGTAGACTCGATCCGCACCTTCTCGAAATCCTCATCCTTCAGCACAACGTAACGGCCGCGTTCGTATTCGAATCCCTTTACGATTTGGTCGGCTGGAACTTCTTTCGCGTCGGCTTCCGCTACCTTCTTGTACCTGATGGGGCTCAGATCGCTGGAACGAAGCTGGCGAAAGCTAAGCTTTTCCTCCCGCGTAGCGGGATAGACCGCCACCGGAATATAAACCAGCCCGAAGCTGATACTTCCTTTCCAGATGGGACGCATATCGGATTGCGAACCCCTCTTTCACACAGCAGCCGGAATGTGTCAACCTTGCAACCGGCTTTGACGCCCCTTGTGCTGATCGGTTGAATTGCCTTGCAAGTTCTCCAAACGGCCTGATCTTCAGAGTAGTATATGAGTTTCCTCGCCAGCTTCATGAACTTGGCAGGGCCGGACTTAATTATCATTTTGCTGATTATTCTGGTCTTGTTCGGGGCAAAGAAACTGCCGGAACTCGCCCGCGGAATGGGCCAGGCGGTAAAGGAGTTTCAAAAAGCAAAGGACGAATTCAGCGACGAACTGCATAAGGCCGGAAAGTCTGAGACGGAAGTCGCCAAGTCTGACGTGAAACCAGCGCAATCGACCATCGCGCGGGCCGATAATCAGCCTGCAGCAACAGAGGTGCGGCCAGATCCAAGTCAACCGATTACTTCGGGAGATAAGGCCAATTAGGTTTAATTATGCTGGGACGCCGCGCTGCGGCGTCAGGTCGTCGTAGCGCGACGACCCCATCCATCTCCAAAAGATTGTTTAGGGGCAATTTTCGCACAACGCGCTTTCGCGCTGCGAGGCGTCCCCCATCGCTTTCACCAAAAATTAGAGACTCTCGCGCTTCTGCGCGTTTGACCTCACACGCGATTTACGGCAAAATCGCGGCTCGTTTATGTCTGAGCACGATTTGCGCTCCCAAATCAAGGAAATGCTCGTTAAGAACCTGATGCTGCAAGTTACTCCAGAGCAGATCGGAGATGATTTACCACTCTTCGGCCCCGACGGGCTCGGGCTGGATTCTATTGATGCGCTCGAACTGGTGGTAAGCATGGAAAAAACATTTGGAGTCGGTGTGCCCACCTCGGATGTAGCTGGCAAGGCGCTTCGGACTGTTAATACGATTCACGATTACATTCTCGAAAAACGCGGCGCCGCGGCGTAGGCTGTTGCTGGCGCACACGCCTCATCGATTCGACGTGAACATTCTCTACGTAGAGAGTAGCCGCAGCTGGGGCGGGCAGGAATATCGTACTTGCCTCGAGATTAACTGGCTGAATGCGCACAACCATCACGCGTGGTTGGTTTGCAATCCAGACAGCCAGGTCCACTCTAAAGCTTGTGAACTCGGCACGCGAGCCGTAACGATGCCACTCCGAAGCCGAGTTGATCCGCTCTGTTCATGGCGTCTCTGGAGATTTTGCCGGCGAAACCACATCGATGTGCTCAAAGCTTATAGCTCGAAAGATCACTGGCTTTGTCTGCCGCTATACCTTTACGGCATTCCGTTGAGCCGCGCGCGCTGTATCACCGACCCAATCGGCAGCAAAGGTCGCGCTTTCGTTTTCAAACATGGCTGCTCACAAATCGTCGCCGACGCATCGGTCATTAAACGCCACTTGGTCGAAGAACATGCGGTTGATGCCGCAAAAATTGAGGTCGTAGGTTCTGCTGTCGATTTGGAAAGGTTCAAGCCACCTCGCGACCGGATGAAGTTTCGTCGTGAAATCGGCGTCGGCGACAACACGCCGCTCATTGGGAACGTCGGCATGATTCGGCCCGATAAAGGTCAGCTTATTCTGGTTGAAGCGGCCCGACTCGTGCTAGGAAAGCGGCCCGATGCCCGTTTCGTCATCGTAGGTCAAGGCACGGGGATTTTGAAACGCGGCATCAATGTAAGGAACGCTATCGATAATGTCCGATTGGCCGACAAGATCATTATGGCAGGATATCGCTGGGACACGCCCGAGGTCTACGCAGCCTGCGACATGATAGTTATCGCTTCGCTGCGCACCGAAGCCTCTCCGATTGTCTTACGTGAAGCTTTCGCGAGCGGCCGTCCCCTCATTGCCACAAAGGTAGGCGATATCCCGGAAATTGTTCAGCATCGCCAAAACGGTCTGCTCATCGAGCCGGGTGACACTCAGGCGCTCGCGGATGCGATCGTGGAATTCATTTCCGATCCAAAACTGGCAGCGTACTGCGCAGCGAATGGTCTTCGGTACGCGACGGAGCATTTTTCATTCGACAAAATGATGGAGGCAAAGCTGCGTGCCGATCTTACACTCAGTCGAACACATGCTGGCGTTTCCATTGGCCTGGTCGCCTAACACGCGGATGGTCTTCCCAGCTATCCTTGAAGTCCTCGCCAAGTTGCTCTTTCACCGTAGCCAACTTTTCTTCATGATCGCGCTCGGCTTGCACCAGCTTGATGTCGCAGACGCGTTTTAATTTCTCGCGCCACTGCGGGTGTTGCTTATCAAATCTGTCCACGCGCCGCCGTCGCCGCCGTAGCGCCTTGCCAGTTGCATCGGCGCGAACCGTTCCCTCTCTTTTTCGGCAACCAGTTCGACCGTACACGGGCGCAGGTAGTAACTTAAGCCGGATCGTAGGTTCAAGCTAAACCTCCCGCAATTACGCGGTTCCAAGAGAATCCGCCGAGCCTGAATATAGCTCGACATATGATCGCCGTGCTCGTAAAAGCATCCTCGATTACGTCATCTGACAGTTTCACTTACCTTCGGCAGGGTGAGCAAGCCGCAGGGCCGGATCTTTGCTGAGACAACGGTTCAACGCGATCCTGTAGATCCAAATCTGGCCAACTTATGCAGAAGAAAAGCAAACAGAGACAGTGCGGCCCTGGGTGTGATCTCGGCCTCAGACTTGGAGAACTCGACCCTTAAGAAGAAAAATGAAAACAAAAAAATCGACAACTCCGGACCTAACCAATTCTTCTCTGGAAAACTGCCGAATCGAAGCGTCACCTGATCGTGGGTTCATCAGGAAGCGTCTGCTCTTGGCGGTCCTCCTAATGGGTTCGTCTTTAATCCTTTTTCTTTGGGGGGCAGGAGGGATTTCTTATGGTGACTCGCCGCGTTCCGCGCCGCTCAAGGTGACGGCGAGTGCGCAATTCTATGACACATTCGGTACCCCCCAATTCTGCGCTGGTTACGGATGATTACGTACTTGTCTCGGTAACCGGGGAAACCACACCATGCCCCACCATGTCACCGTGCCCCGCCAACTCACCATGCGGAAGGCAGACACCGATGCCAACGGCCACTCCGACAGCGACGTCCACTCCGACAGGGACACCCGCGAATTTCACCACGGGTATTCAGGTTTTCAGCACATCTGATTTCAGTAACCCGTGCGGCGGCCAAGAAATTATCAATTTTTCCTCGCGCCAGCCCATACAACATATTGACGGAATACAATTTTTTTCCGGTTCGCCGCAAGTCAGCGTTGGCGCGGCGATTGAGAGGCAGGGCGCTGCATTCTTTCGTCTGGCTAGTTTGAATGAACCATGTGGCATGAGCACCGTCATCCAAGTTCCACAATACCCGGTGCTGAACTGCTGTGGGTGCCCGAACTGCGCACCCGGTACTTTTGATGTGGCCGTCACGCCTGATGGACGCTATGCATTTGTTGCCAATGAATATGGGCAAATGCCCAGTCCCACACCAACGACTGAAATAGGGGGTGGGACAATAGGCGTCATCAGGGTGGAACGCGACGCTGCTGGTGGATTTACGCGCGGGACAAGGTCAATCCGGCACAACAACACCATATACATACCCGGCGGCAGCACTATCCCGGGAATAACTATGTCGCATGACGGCAGGTACCTTTATGCAGCGTGCGAAGGATCGGCACCGGGCACAAATCCAAATACTGGACAGAAGTATAGCGATCCGACCAATGTGGAACTTACCCAAAACGGTGTTGTTCTGTGCCCGGGTTGCAGGGAACACCCAGACGGTGCCATGGGAAGCTGCGATAACATGGCCGAAGGAGGAAATGCAAGGAACGGTCTGCTAGCAGTTATCGACGTGGACATGGCAACAAGAGGGATGGGACAGGCTTCGGTCATCAGGATTAATTCCGCCGGATGTGCGCCCGTTCGGGCAGTCGAAACTGCAGACGGTCAACATCTCTTCGTGGCGGCACGCGGTAGAAACAAGAAATTTCCGGTAGAACATGGGTATCAAGTCTTGGTTTTCGATGTCCCGACCTTGCTGTCCGATTCGCCAAACAACGGGTTCCTTGGATATGGGAGTAGCGGTGGCACAGCGCCTGTCGGCATGGCGGTATTTCAGAATGAAACCTTGCTGGCAGTGGCAAATTCGAACCGCTGGCATGCCAATTGCGAGTGCCGGGAGCACCCGGAACAATGCACTGCTAACGTGGCGATCCTTGACGTCACCAACCCGGGTCACCGACCATCCAACAAGTTGTTAATCCATATAATCCAAATCCAAATTCGCCTGATTTCCCGCGCAACGTAACGGTCGGTCCGGATGACTCTACGCTGTATGTGCCAAATGCGGGCGCAATGAAGCTGGAAGTGATCACGACGAGTGTGAATTAGGTTTGCCGGTAGGTTTCGGGCGTACTTTTTGTTGTCGGCGCAGGAACTCCGTGGCTAACAGGACGCGAGATCCTCAAGGATTTCTCGCATGTGCCGAATAGGCAGCGAATAATGGCCGGCGTCATCAACAAAACGCGCTTTGCAGTTCGGCAAACGCTTTGCCACATCTTGCGCAAGCTGAACTGAGAAAGCGCGGTCTTGTTTGCCATGCCAGAGTCGGACTGGAACGCGCACATCTTCAATGGCAAATCCCCATGGCTGCGCGTAAATTTGTGCGTCGGCCATCACTCCTTCAGCCGACGCTCGCCAAGCGCGCCGCTGGCTTTCAAAAATTGCTTCGAAGGCCGCCGCGTCGCGCAAACTTTCGGCGTCACACGGTCGCAGCAACAGCATTTTTAGCAGCAGGGGACGAAAGCGAACCGGGGGCCGTAATGAGAGAAACGGACGCGCCATGTAGAATAATTTCCGCAAGAGTCCCGGCCGCATTTGATACAGGGCCAGCATCCAGCGATAAAGCGGGAGCAATCCGTCTGTCTCCCTGATTTCCGCGAGTGGAGGAGCGCCGCCGACCACGGCGACCGCCCGCACGCGCCGAGGCATCGTCACCGCCGTGGCGTACGCGTAGGGTGCCCCGCCAGAAATTCCCAGAATTCGAAATTCGGCGATACCGAGATGGCTAACGATTCGCTCCACAACACCTGGCCAATCGCGCAACTTGCGATCGCGTTGCAAAGTCGAGCCACTAATGCCGGGTCGATCAGGTGAAATGATGCGAATGCCAAGGCTACGCGCTGGTTCGTCCGTCAGTCGCGCCATGGTGCGTGAACTCGGCCACCCATGACAAAATATCACCGGAACTCCAGTCGCATCGCCGTATTCCTCAACGGCAATGACGGCGTCGCCTTGGAGTCGTATTAAATTTTCCCTGTTCAAAATATGAAATGTGCGGCCGACACTTTTTTATCGCTTGTATTGCAAGCCTCCTCTCTCTAGTCCAGAGTGTATTGCGAATGGCACGTGACGACTTTTCACAGTGTTGCTTATGAATGATTACTCACAACCTCGCCCGGGAAAAATCGAAGTGCACGGCACCGGGCTTGGCGCACCGTCATCGGAGGAGGTAGAAAGACGCGCAAGGGAGATTGCGCTGATTGACGAGCGCGATCCTGAGGAATTTACCGAGGCTGATTGGAAGCAGGCCCGCCGCGAATTGATGGGTGAAGAAAACAACACGCCCCCCGAGGAAACTCTCGATAACGCCAACGTGACGGAAGAGTGGACCATGGTCCCCAGCTCCAAGGGTCACCGCCTGCCGCGTCCCGGTACGGAGGAAGACGAAACCGTTGGCGAGCATCTCGTGATCGATGGTCTAGAAGAAGCAGCTCACGACCAGATGCTCGAGGCTCGTCGGGAAGAAATTGAGCAAGAGGGAGAAATTCTTTGAGCCTGGCGCCGGCTGAAGCCGCAGCCGCCACGGCTGCGGCGAAACAATCCCGTTTGCGCCCGAACTCGCGGCGCATCGAACGCTTGCGGGCTCATTTTCATCAAATCAGGAATTTCACTAACGGGCTATGTACCGGTCTCGAACCAGAAGACTACGTTGTGCAATCGATGCCGGATGTCAGTCCGACGAAGTGGCATCTCGCGCACACCACGTGGTTTTTCGAGACGTTTATCCTGAAAAAGTTTGTTCCAGCATATCGGCCGGAAATCCCAGAGTACGCTTATCTTTTTAATTCATACTATAACGCGGCCGGCGCGATGCACCGGCGCGATATGCGTGGATTAATTTCGCGTCCGACCGTGAAAGAGGCGCAGCGCTACCGCGCGTCTATCGATTCGCATATCGACGATTTGCTTTCTGGTGCCGACGAAAAACTGCTGGATCAAATCGAACCGGTCCTTGTTCTTGGCATTCATCATGAACAGCAACATCAGGAATTGCTCATTACAGACATCAAGCACGTGTTCGCGCAGAATCCGCTTCACCCTGTGTTTCGAGACCGAAACATCGACATTGCCACTGCGGAAGTCGCCCCGCTGGACTTTGTCGATTTCGAAGAAGCGGTTACCACAATCGGTCATGACGGCGAGACATTCGCTTACGACAACGAAGGACCGCGGCATCAAGCACTGGTTTCGGCGTTTTCACTGGCGTCGCACCCGGTGACGAATCGCGAATACATCGCATTCATCCAAGATAACGGTTACGCGCGGCCGGAATTCTGGTTATCGCTCGGGTGGATAACGGTCAACGAACAGTGCTGGAAAGCGCCGCTTTACTGGACCAAACACGAGGGCGCTTGGTGGCATTTTACATTGTCAGGGTTTCGCCCGGTCGAAGAATCCGAACCGGTGACGCACGTCAGTTATTTCGAAGCGGACGCGTATGCGAGCTGGGCAGGCGCGCGCCTCCCCACAGAGTTCGAATGGGAACGCGCTGCATTGGATTGCCCTGTCGAGGGCAATTTCGTCGAGGACAAGTTGCTTCATCCCGCAGCTGAGCCTGTAGCGTCCGCTGTCTCAGCGGATAAATCAGCGCACGATCTGCATCTTCACAAAGTGTTTGGTGATGTTTGGGAATGGACGCGTAGCGCCTACTCTCCATATCCCGGTTATCGCGCTGCGCCCGGAGCGCTCGGCGAGTACAACGGTAAATTCATGTGCAATCAATACGTCTTACGGGGTGGTTCCTGCGCAACCTCGCGCAGCCACATTCGCCCGACGTATCGAAATTTCTTTCAACCGGAAAAACGCTGGCAATTTACGGGGATCAGACTCGCACGCGACCCACAGTGAATCGGTAGGGCGCGAGTCGCCGCGGCGGCCGTGCTGCTCTCAGGCGCCATAATGAACGGAGATTCAGTAACCGCCCCGCAACGAGTTTCCGCGCCATCGGATTTCCTCACCGACGTAACTGCCGGTCTCTCCACAAATCCGCGTACGCTTCCGTGCAAATATTTTTACGATGAGCGCGGCGCAGCGTTGTTCCAAAAAATCTGCGAGCTGCCGGAATATTATATCACGCGCACTGAGATCGATATTCTGGATCGACATCGGTCCGACATCGCATCTCTCCTCGGGCCAAATATTGAACTAATCGGACTCGGCACGGGCGCCGGTACGAAGACTCGAATCCTCATTGAAGCGCTGGAAAAGCCTGCAGTTTACATCCCAGTCGATATCTCCGACAAGCAACTGCGTGAATCTGCTGCTCTTTTCCAAAAGATTTTTCCTGATTTGGAAATCCTGCCGGTCTGCGCCGATTACCTGCAACCAGTGGTGCTCCCTTCGTCGCGTCACAAAGCCGCGCGCAACGTTGTTTATTTCCCGGGATCGACCATCGGCAACTTCGAGCCCGATGAAGCCGTGGAATTCTTGTGCCGCATCGCCAATGTTTGCCGTCGAGATGGCGGGCTGCTCATTGGCGTTGATTTGGAAAAGGTTCAGCGTGTACTGGAAGGTGCTTATAACGACAGAGCCGGTGTTACTGCACAATTCAATTTGAATCTGTTAGAGCGCGTGAACCGTGAGCTGGGCGCAGATTTTGATCTGGATCAATGGCGACACCGCGCAATCTACAATTCGAGTGCCGGCCGGATCGAAATGTACCTGATCAGCGATATTGATCAGTTCGTTCATCTTGACGAACACAAGTTCCATTTCCGTCGAGGCGAAAAAATCACGACGGAGTTCTCCTACAAATATGCACCGGAAGCTTTCGCGGCACTCGCCAGCAAAGCCGGATTCGAGTTTGTTCGGATGTGGACTGACGATGCGCGTTTGTTTGGCGTTTTCTATTTCAGCTGTAGCCGGGATCTATGATCCCGGCCCGGGTTCAACGCCGGCGGCTACAGTATGAGCACGCTAGTTCGACTGGTCGATGTCAGTAAGTGCTACGGCGACGCAGCCGCGTTGCAGCCGACAAATCTCTCCATCGAGCGTGGCAAGAGCACTGTCCTGATCGGTCCGAGCGGATGCGGGAAATCAACTTTGTTGCGGTTAATCATTGGTTTGATTGAGCCGGATTCTGGCTCAGTCCGGTTCGATGGCGAGCTGATTACGCCCGAAAACATCGCTGCCCTTCGCCGCCGGATTGGTTACGTCATCCAGGAAGGCGGGCTCTTCCCGCACCTGACTGCGCGGGCCAATGTGCTTTTGATGGCGCGCCACGTCGGCAAATCCCAGAATGAAATGCAAACCAGACTCCTGGAACTGTGCGATCTGACAAGATTTTCAGAGAACCTGCTTCTGCGATATCCTGTCGAACTTTCTGGGGGCCAGCGACAGCGCGTCAGTTTGATGCGCGCTCTGATGCTTTCACCGGAACTGCTGTTACTCGATGAACCGCTCGGCGCGTTGGACCCATTGGTGCGCGCCTCGCTGCAAAAAGATCTCAAAAAAATCTTCGCGCGCTTAGGGCAGACGGTGCTCTTCGTCACTCACGATCTGGCGGAAGCGATTTATTTTGGCGATGAGATCGTGCTCATGAATGAAGGCCGGATCGTGCAAAAAGGCTCCGTCATCGATCTCCGCGAAAAACCGGCCCATCCTTTCGTCTCCGAATTCATCAACGCGCAGCGCGGAATCGCGAGTGTATGAATCGAATCAGGAAAGCAAGAAATGAGGAAACGGCGGAATCTGGAAACCAAGAAGCAAGGAAGATGGATTTGAGAATTCGATTTTTTCTGGTGTCCTGGTTTCCACATTTTCTTCTGATCTTTTCCTGCATTCCTGTTTTCTTGATTCATTCTGTCTCTGCTGCGCCGATCGTTATCGGTTCAAAAAAATTCACCGAGTCGTATGTTCTCGGGGAAATCGCCACGCGCGTCCTGCAAAGTGCGCCCGGAGAAGTCGAATTCCGCCCCGGCATGGGCGGGACAATCATTGTTTGGCAGGCACTGAAGAGCGGAGAGATTCAAGTCTACCCGGAATACACCGGAACCATTAGCGAAGAGATCCTAAAAGAACCGGCCGCGCGCTCGCTCGATTCCATTCGGGAACGGCTGCACACTTTCGGGGTTGGAATGACAGATCCGTTGGGCTTTAACAATAGCTGGGCGCTGGTCATGCGCCGCAACGAAGCTGAAAGACTGGACATCCACTGCGTGAGTGATCTCAGGAAGCACGCTCATTTGAAGCTCGGCTTAACGCATGAATTTCTTGACCGGCAGGATGGGTGGCCACGGTTGCGCGAACGCTACGCCCTTCCACAACAAGACGTACGCGGCATCGATCACGCTCTTGGTTATGCCGCGCTTGCCAATGGAGAGATAGACGTCAAGGATGCATACTCAACGGACGCCAAAATCGCCGAAAACAATCTCGTCGTTCTCACTGATGACCAGAATTTTTTTCCGCGCTACGACGCCGTCTTCCTCTATCGAGTATCGCTCGATGAAAAGAAGACGGCGCTCTTAAAAACGCTCGAGGGAACCATCAATGAAGCGCTCATGACTCGCCTGAATGCAGAGGCAGAGCAAACGAAGAATTACGCCAAGGCTGCCAGCCTGTATTTTGAGTCGCGCGGCGGTTCGGGCATGATCCAAGCTGAGCCCATCTTCCACAAATTAATTCGATGGACACTGCGACATCTCCAGCTTGCCGGATTTTCTCTGTTGCTTTCCGTGATGTTCGGCATTCCGCTTGGCATCATTGCCAGTCGTCGCGGAGTGATCGGGCAGGCCATTCTTGGTTTTGCCAGTATTGTGCAGACAATTCCATCGCTCGCGTTGCTGGCCTTGCTTGTTCCCATTCCCTTCTTCGGAATTAGCGTCCGAACTGCTATCGCTGCGCTTTTCCTTTACGGGTTGTTGCCGATCGTGCGCAACACCGCGAGCGGGCTGCAGGATATTTCTCGATCGCTGCGCGAATCGGCCATCGCATTGGGACTCAACCCGGCCGTACGACTCTGGGAAATTTATCTGCCGATGGCGTCGCGCTCAATTTTATCGGGAATCAAAACGAGCGCCGTGATTAATATCGGCACCGCCACGTTAGCGGCACTGATCGGGGCCGGAGGCTTGGGCGAGCCGATTCTGAGCGGCCTGAATCTGAATGATAACGTAACGATCCTGCAAGGCGCAATCCCAGCGGCTGTTCTAGCGCTCGTTGTGCAATGGTTTTTCGATTTACTCGATCGCGTTCTCATTCCGAAAGGGCTGCGGTTGTAATCACCCAAACTCGAGGGCGGAGCTCCGCGACGCTGAGCTCACGGAGTTCGCCCCTCCATTCGTTCGAAATGCGATATAAGATACTGACATGGCTATCGCATCAATCAATCCCTCGACAGGCGAAAAACTGAAGGAGTTTTCGCCTTTCGACGATGCAGAAATCGAGAAACGACTGAGACGCGCCGAAAAAGCATTCGGGAAGTATCGGCGAACAACATTCAGAGATCGCTCAGTGCTTTTGGAAGCAGTGGCGGAACTGCTATTCCGGGAAAAGAAAAAATTCGCTGAGATCATCACGCTGGAGATGGGCAAACTGGTTCGCGATTCCGTCGCAGAAATCGAGAAATGCGCGCGTGGCTGCCGGTTTTACGCTGAAAATGGCGAGCGATTTTTGGAGGACGAACCGGCGCAGACCGACGCGGCTGAGAGTTACGTGCAGTATCAACCGCTCGGCCCTGTTTTGGCTATCATGCCGTGGAATTTTCCTTTCTGGCAGGTGTTTCGATTTGCAGCGCCGGCGCTACTTGCGGGCAACGTCGGATTGCTAAAGCATGCGTCCAATGTTCCGCAGTGCGCGCTTGCCATTGAAGAAATCTTTTGCCGCGCCGGATTCGATGACGGCGTTTTCCAAACGCTCATTATTGAACCGGAGCAGGTGGAGAAGGTAATTATCGATCCGCGTGTCAAAGCGGTAACGCTGACAGGTAGCGAAAAAGCCGGGAGCACAGTGGCGAGCACGGCCGCGCGGGAGATTAAAAAAAGCGTGCTCGAGCTCGGCGGCAGCGACGCATTCATCGTGATGCCAAGTGCGGATTTTGAGAGCGCATTGAGTACCGCAGTCAAGGCACGGACCATTAACACGGGGCAATCATGCATCGCAGCGAAGCGATTCATGATTGCGGACGAAATTTATGACAAATTTCTGGACCAGTTCGTCGCGCGCATGCGCGCGCTTAGGATTGGCGATCCCATGGACTCAGAAACTGAGATCGGTCCACTCGCAACGGAACAAGTCGTGCAAAGCGTGCACGATCAGGTGCAAAAAACGATCGCCGCAGGCGCAAAATTATTGACCGGCGGAAATCGCATGCACGGTTCCGGATTTTTCTACGAGCCGACTGTTCTCGTCGACGTCCCAAAGGAATCGCCAGCTTACTGCGAAGAAGTGTTCGGGCCGGTGGCATCTGTTTTTCAGGTGCGCGATGCCGACGACGCAGTCGAACTGGCAAACGACAGCACATTCGGTCTGGGCTCCAGCGCTTGGACAAACGATCCCGAAGAACGGACACTCTTCACTTCTGAGCTGGAGACGGGAATGGTTTTCATTAACGCAATGGTCGCGTCCGATCCGCGTCTGCCATTCGGTGGTGTAAAACGTTCCGGATTCGGCCGCGAGCTCGGCGCCGCCGGCATCCGGGAATTCACAAACACGAAAACGATCTGGATTTCCTGAGACCTGAAGCTGGAATGATTCACCAAGTCCAGGAAACTCCACCATAGAACGAGCGACCGTCGCCGGGGTGAAAAATCTCAGGATTCGGTTCGGTGCGTGCGTCGGCTCACATCAATGAAGGCCGCATAGGTCTGATTTGTTAGGTTCCTGCAATCGATAAAGACTGAGAACCCATTGGGTCGTCGAAATCCCGCACGGAAACCACGCAGCACGTAACTATCGGCAAAAAACGTGTTGACCTCATCAACCGGATAACGCGACAGATTACATTGCAGGTTTGGGCCCCAATAGTAACCAGAGGGTGTTTGGTAAAGCAATTGCGCTTCATACGTGAACCGGAATTCCCGGGAGGCGATTGTTGCCGTAGACAGCGTTCTGATCCATATGGAAATCGTTGAGCCTATAGCCCTGCTCCAGTGACAAACGATCGCCCGGGCGACTCGACTGCTTTGGCACGAGGATTCCCTCGAGCAATTCAACTTCGAGGCTTGCCTCGATCCCTTGGTGAATTGTGCGGGGGACGTTCCTGGCGCCAAGGTCGTTTCGAAGGTGTCGTTAATCTCGAGCAATTCATCACGAAACCAAGAGCGATAAAGCGCCAACTCCCACTCAAATCGCGAATACTCTCCGCGAGTTCCGACTTCGAT
>Ga0126381_100004342_pt1 | contig 15422 bp, 11 predicted proteins | sample PanSoiMetPlot_28_FD_96465 | JGI IMG/M metagenome (GOLD analysis project Ga0126381, IMG submission 96465) | Tropical forest soil microbial communities from Panama - MetaG Plot_28 | ecosystem: Environmental > Terrestrial > Soil > Tropical forest > Bulk soil | place: Panama | collected 2016-02-17 | reverse complement strand
GACCAGTTCGGTACCGAGCATGCGGCGGACGCTGAGCAAAGAGCCGAGCGGCACCATCTGCCCGGCTTTGTTCATGACATACAGGTTGGAGATATCCTGCAGAGCGCGGCGGTAATCCTGACCGGCCTGAACCCGAACCTGAAAGCTCTGATTGAACTTGTTGAACAGATTGACGTAGCTGGAACCCAGATAGGTCTGCAGCGTCTGAAAAACGTCGTTCATCGTGACGCCCAGCGAGTTCACCATCGTGCGGTCGATATCAAGGTAAAGCTGCGGGCTGTCATTGCTGAAGGTGGTGAACCCGATCCGCAAAAAGCCGCGTTTGGCCTGTGCCGCGCCGAGTATCGCCCCGACCGCTTTTTGCAACTCGCGCAGCCCGATATCGCGCCGGTCCTCGACCACCATCTGGAAGCCGAAAGCATTGCCGAGCCCCGGAATCGGCGACGGCGGCAGCACCGCGAAAACCGCCGACCGAACCTTGCTGAATTGTTTGATCAGGTCGGGAATGAGCTTGGCCTGGTTGAAGCCCTTGGGCCGTTTGTCCCAATCGTCATAGACGGCGAACACCGTGATGACGTTGGACAACTTCGCCGAATCCAGGGCTGAATAGCCGCCGATCGTCACCCATCCCTTGATACCGGCTGTCTCGCCGAGCACCCTGTTGATCGAGTCAGCCACCATCTTGACGCGCGGCTGCGAGGAGCCCTGCGCAAGCCGCGCGATAACGATGCAGTAGCCCTGGTCTTCCAGCGGCAGCAGCGTAGTTGGATAGTGCGCGAACAGGAAGCCGGCGACACCGACGACCGCAAAGAAGATGCACGCCATCAGCGTGGAATGATGCGCGATGCGGCTGACAAACCCGATATAAACATCCTCTACGGCCTGATAAGCGCGGTTGAATCCGCGGTAAAACCAGTTGACCTTTTTGTCTTTCGGCACGGGCCGCAGGTACAGCGCGCACTGCGTCGGCTTGAGCGTCAGCGCGTTGAGCGCGCTGATGATCGCGGTCGAGGCGATCACCAGCGCGAACTGGCGGAACATTTGCCCGGTGATTCCCGGCAGGAATGACGCCGGCAGAAACACCGAAGTCAGCACCAGCGTGATTCCCAGCACCGGCCCGGTCAGTTCGCTCATCGCCTTGATCGCTGCGTCCTTGGGCGTGAGACCTGTCTCGATATAGTGCGACGCGTTTTCCACGATTACGATCGCGTCGTCCACCACGATTCCGATCGCCAGGATCAACGCGAAGAGCGTCATCAGGTTGACCGTGAACCCCAGCAGCGCCATCGCGGCGAACGCGCCGACAATCGTCACGGGCACGGTGGTCGCCGGCACCAGCATCGCGCGGTAGTTCTGCAGGAACAGCATGATGACGACCAGCACGAGGACACCGGCCTCGATCAGCGCTTCGTACACTGCGCTGATCGATTGGTTGATGAACAGGGTGGTGTCGTAAAGCGTGGTGTACTTCAGTCCCTGCGGAAACTTGCGCGACATCTGCGCCATCAGGGCGCGCGTTTCGTTGGCGACCTGCAAAGCGTTGGCGCTGGGAAGCGCGTACACGGCCACGTTGGCGGCCTTCTTGCGGGTAAGCGAGGAGAAGATCGTGAAAACCTGCTGGCTCAGATCGACCCGGGCGATATCCCGGATTCTCACCAGCGCCGCGGTTTGAGCGCCCTGGGAACTCCCGCTCAATTGACGACTCAAGGCGGCAGGCGGAATGCTCTTGACGATGATGTTTTCGAATTGCTCGACCTGCGAAAGCCGCCCGAGCGTATTCACCGTGAACTGGTATATCTGATTCGATGGCGAAGGCGGTCCGCCGATCTGTCCCGAAGCGACCTGGATGTTCTGGGAATTGATCGCCCGCTGGACGTCCAGCACGGTCAGGCCATAAGCCTTCAGTTTGTCGGGGTCGAGCCACACCCGCATGCTATAGGGGCCGGCGCCGTACACACTTACCTGTCCAACGCCCGGCAGACGCGCCAACGGATCTTCCAGGTTGATGATCGCGTAATTGGACAGGTAGGTATCGCTGAAACGGTTGTCGTCGGTGTAGAGGCTTTCGATCAAGAGGATGTTCGTGCTGACCTTGCGTACGTTGACGCCCTGGGCGCGCACTTCAGAGGGCAACTGGGGCAGCGCGGTGTTGACGGCGTTCTGCACCAGCACCAAAGAGGTAGCGAGATCGGTGCCGACCGCGAAAGTGACGGTCAGCGTGTAGCTGCCGTCGCTGCCGCTGGTTGATTGCATGTAGATGGAATTTTCGACGCCGTTTACCGCCTGCTCGATCGGTATTCCGATCGTGTTTGCCACCACTTCCGCGCTCGCCCCGGCGTAGGTGCAGGTGACCTGGATGGTGGGCGGCACGATTTGCGGGTACTGCGCTACCGGCAGCGTGTAGAGGCACACGCCGCCCAGCAGCATCGTCACGATCGCGATGACGTTGGCAAGAATCGGACGTTCGATGAAGAACTTGGACATGGAGCTTTACGCCAGGCGGTCACACCCTCGATTTGGACCTTATGAGGGGCGGGCTTTCTTGCGCACCTCGGGCGCTTGCAAGGGAACCGGCTCAGGCGCCTTGCGCCGCTTGCGCCATTGCGCGAAGCGCTCCATCTCGATGTAGAACACGGACACGAAGGGAATCGCCACGAGCGTCGAGGCAAGCATCCCGCCGAACACCACCGTGCCCAGGGCCTGCTGGCTCGCTGCGCCCGCGCCGGAGGCGGTCAAGAGCGGAACGACACCCAGGATGAACGCAATCGAGGTCATCACGATCGGGCGGAAGCGCCTTCGCGTCGCCTCGACCGCTGCGTCAACCGCTGACGATCCTTCAGCCCTGATTTCGCGCGCGAACTCGACAATCAGGATCGCGTTCTTGGCGGCCAGCGCGATCATCAACACCAATCCAATCTGCGTATAAAGATCGGTGGGGAAAGAGCGAACCATCAGCGCAGCCAACACCCCCACCAGCGCCATCGGCACGGTCAATATCACCGCCGCCGGATCGGTCCAACTCTCGTATTGTCCCGCCAGCACCAGGAAGACCAGCGTGATCGAGAGCGCAAAGATCGAATAGGCTTGATTGCCAATCAGCTTTTCCTGGTAGGAGAGACCGGTCCAGTCGTAATCCATTCCCAGAGGCAGGTTTTGACTGGCGATGCGCTCCATCGTGCTCAGCGCCTGGCCGGAGCTGTAGCCGGGGGCGGGGCTGCCGATAACCGGCACGGCGGGATACAGGTTGTAGCGCGTCAGCAATTCCGACCCGAGCATCCGCCGCACGTTGAGCACCGCGCCCAACGGCACCATCTGCCCCGCCCGGTTGGCAACGTAGAGATTGGAAATATCCTGCAATTCGCGCCTTGCATCGGGCCCGGCCTGTACTCTGACCTGGAAGCTCTGATTGAACTTGTTGAACTGATTGACGTAGGTCGAGCCCAGGTACGTCTGCACGGTCTGGAAGACGTCGTTGATTGTCACACCCAGCGACTCCACCATGGTGCGGTTGATCTCGAGGTCCAGTTGCGGGCTCGCCGCGCTGAACGTGGTCGTGACGCCGCGCAGGTCCGGCTGGCGATTGGCTTCGAGGATAACCTGATGGGCAGCTTTTCCCAGCTCGCGCACTCCCGTGCCGGCGCGGTCCTCTATCATCATCTGGAAACCGCCGGCCGTTCCCAGTCCTGGAATCGGGGGCGGAATCAGCACCGAACAATCGGCCTTGCGGATTGCCTGCAGCCGCGTGCGCAGGTCGGCGACGATCTTGGCCTGGGGAAGGTCCGGCCGCTTGTCCCAGTTCTGGTACATCACGTACTCGGTCAAGACGTTGGCAAGATTGGCCGAATCCAGGGCGGAGAAACCGTCGCTGGTCACCCAACCCTTCACGCCAGGTGTTTGCCTGAGGATGGAGTCGATGGAGCTGGCAACCTCGCGCACTCGCGGCTGCGAAGCGCCCGGCGGCAGCCGTGCAACCACCAGGCTGTAACCCTGGTCCTCGGTGGGCAGAAAGGCCGTCGGATGCCGCGAAAAGAGCCATCCCGCCCCGCCCACGATTACGAAAAACAACACCGCCATCGTGCTCGAGTGATGCGCCATCCGGCTGACCAGCCCGACATAGATGTCCTCGACCTTGCCGTAAACGGCGTTGAAGCCGCGGTAGAACCAATTGACTTTCTTGTCCTTCGGCACCGGCCTCAAGTAAAGCGCGCACTGCGCGGGCTTGAGCGTGAGCGCGTTGAGGGCGCTGATAATCGCGATCGAAGCGATCACCAGGGCAAACTGCCGGAACATCTGCCCGGTGATTCCCGGCAGGAATGAAGCCGGGAGGAAAACCGAAGTCAGCACCAGAGTGATTCCCAACACGGGACCGGTCAGCTCGCTCATCGCCTTGATTGCGGCGTCCTTGGGCGTGAGACCGGTTTCGATGTAATGCGACGCGTTTTCGACAATTACGATTGCGTCGTCCACGACGATACCGATCGCTAGGATCAGGGCGAACAGTGTCATCAAATTGACGCTGAACTCCAGCAGCGCCATCGCGGCGAACGCGCCGATGATCGTCACCGGCACGGTGGTCGCCGGCACCAGCATCGCGCGGAAATTCTGCAGGAACAGCATGATGACGATCAGCACGAGGATGCCGGCTTCGATCAGCGCCTCGTAAACGCCGTGGATCGAATCCTTGATGAAGGTGGAAGTATCGAGCAGCGCCACGTACTTCAGCCCGGGCGGGAACTTCGTGCTCATCTGGGCCATCAGGTCACGCACCTCCTGCGCGACCTTGAGCGCGTTGGCGCCGGGCAGCGTGTATACGTTCATCTGGGCGGCCTTTTTCCCCGACAAGCCGGAGAACGTCGAGAAGACCTCCTGACCCAGTTCGACCTTGGCAATATCCCGGATGCGCACGACGGAAGCCGCTTGGATGCCCTGAACGGTTCGAGTGGTCTGGTTCTCCAGCGACTCGGGCGGCACGGTCTTGACGATAATGTTCTCGAACTGCCTGACGTCGGACAGGCGACCCAGTGTTTTGACCGTGAACTGGAAGAGCTGGTTGGTGGGCACCGGAGGTCCGCCCAACTGTCCCGCCGCGACCTGGATGTTCTGATTCTGGATCGCGTTTTGGACCTGCAATACGGTCAGGCTATAGGCCTTGAGTTTCACCGGGTCGAGCCAGATGCGCATGCTGTAGGGGCCGGCGCCCAGCACCTGTACCTGCCCTACTCCGGGCAGCCGCGCGAGCGGATTCTGAAGGTTTATGATCGCGTAGTTGCTCAGAAAGGTTTCGTCGTAGCGGTTGTCCTCCGAGTAAAGGCTCGCGATCAAAAGGATGTTGGTGCTGACTTTCTGCACGTTGACGCCCTGGGTCTGCACCGCCTGGGGCAGTTGGGAGAGGGCGCCGTTGACGGCGTTTTGCACCAACGCGATAGCGGCGTTGAGATCGGTGCCGACGGCGAACGTGACGGTGAGCGTGTAGGTCCCGTCGCTGCCGCTGGTGGACTGCATGTAGATCGAACCTTCAACCCCGTTGACTCCCGCCTCAATCGGTATCCCGACCGTGGTCGCCACAACCTCAGCGCTCGCGCCCGGATACGTAGTGCTGACCAGAATGGTGGGTGGCACGATATCCGGATATTGCGACACGGGCAGGTTCAGCAGGCAGACTGCGCCCAGCAGGATCGTCACGATCGCGATCACGTTGGCGAGGATCGGGCGCTCGATAAAAAACTTCGACATCAGAATCCCGGAATCATGAAAAGGACCAGCGAGAAAGGAGATGAGAAAAATGCGAAGCCGTACTTCCGGCTCCTTTCTTCCGCTTCCCTTTTGTCACTCCAGCCATCAGCCGCCGGTCGAGTCAGATTCCACGGGCGCAGAAAGTTTTGAGCGTTGCGGATTGACTTCGCGTCCAGGAATCGCCTGCAGTAAGCCTTCGGTGATAACCCAATCGTCTGCCTTGAGTCCGCTTTCAATCACCATCATGTCGCCAACCTGGAAGGTGGTCTTTATGCTATTGCGGACCACCATGTTCTTGTCGTTGACGACCAGGACGTATTCACCCTGCTGATCGAAGTTGATTGCATCGCCCGGCACCAACAAGGCCTCGCGCATTTGCAGAGCCTTGAGGCGGACTCGCACGAACAGCCCGGGCAGGATTGTGAGTTCGGGATTGGGAAAAATGCCGCGCAGTTGCAGGGTGCCAGTGGTCGGCGCCACGCTGATCGACGCAAAGTCCAGGCGTCCCACATGCGGGAAGCCCTCCTCGTTTGAGAGCCCAAGGTACACCGGGATAACCCTGGTATGGGCCTCTATCTGACCGGGCGACGCCTTTGCACGCTTGATAATTCTGAGCAGGTCGCGCTCGTTGATCGTGAAATAGACGTAAAGCGGATTGATCTGATTGACCTCGGCCAGCGGTGTCTGCTGCCCCATCGTGCCTACCAGGTTGCCGGGATTGACCAGATGCCGCCCGATACGCCCGTCAAACGGCGACGTGACCGTGGTGTAGCTCAGGTTGAGTTTGGCCAGCACCACTTGCGCCTCGGCGGCCAGCAGGTCCGCCGCCGAGGCGTCGCGCTTGTAGTGCCACTGGTCCACTTCGGTCTGCGTGGCGGCGTCTTCGGTCAGCAGATGCGAGTAACGCGCGAACTCCACCTTGGCATGCCACAGCGCGGCCTTCTGGGCGGCGACGTTTGCCTCCGCCTGCTGCAATTGGGCCTTATATTGGTCCTGCTGGATCGTGAATAGCAACTGGCCCTTCCTGACCAGGGCGCCGTCGGCGAAATGAATCTTCTCCAGATAGCCTTCCACGCGGGCCACCAACGTCACTGAATCGACCGCGGCGGTGTTGCCGGTGAAGTCAAGGTAGTCGGCGACGTCACGCTCAATGGGATGCGCAACAGTGACGGAGGGGGGCGGCGGCGCCTGCTCAGTGGGCGTGCTTCCGCATCCGCCAGCGCCGGCCGCGAGCGCCAACGAAACCGCGATCGCAAGGGCGGCGCGACGTCCCGAGGTGGTCAGTGTTCCAAGCCGGTATCCAAACATCACTAAATTCCCCGCAGGTCTCCTCACCATTCCGGCGGCCGCACCAGCGGTCCCTGGTCTTTGGGCGAGGGCAAACCCGAGGCCTTGGGCTGCAGCAGTTCGGGCGAGAGCAGGCGGCCCCAATTGGTGCGCTCCGCCATCTCTTCGCGGGTGGCGGCCGGCACGAAATCCTGCCCCTCGCGAATCTGCCATCCGCCGCCCAGGGCGCGGTATGCCGCGATCAGTCCCAGCGGAACGCTGCCCTCCGCTGTCGCCAGGTTGTTTTGCGCAGTGTACAGGTTCTCCTCCGCGGTAAGCACGGTGGTGAAATCCGCGATCCCCTCGCGATACTGGATGAGCGCGATACGCAAGGCTCCGGTTGCGGCCTTGACGCTCTCTTTCAAGTACACGACCGCCACGCGCGAATTGAGGAAAACGGCGATTCCATCCTCGACCTCCTGCTGCGCCTTGAGCAGGGAGTTCTGATAGCTAATCAGCAGTTCCTGAAATTTCGCGTCCTGCACACGCACATTGTTGGTAATCTGTCCGTAGTTCAGAATGTTCCACTGCACTGTGGGCCCGACGGCGTAATAAAGGCTCTGGCCGGTGAAGACACTGTCCAGGCCGCGGCTGACGGTACTGCCCAGGCTTCCGACGTTACCGGTCAGGCTGAAGAGCGGCAGCAGGTCCGCCTTGGCAAAGCCGATTTGCGCGCATTGCGCCGCCGCCTGCAACTCTGCCCGACGCACGTCAGGCCGGCGCCGCAGCAGGTCGGCCGGGATGCCCACCGACGCCCTCTGCGGCGCGGTGGGAATGTGGCCGGCGGGCCCTGCGATCAATTGGTCCATCTGTCCGGGAGGCAGGCCGAGCAGCACGCTGAGTGCGTTTTCGGATTCCTGGACCTGGATGGTAAGCTGCGGGATCACTGCCTCGGTTGCGCCCAGGACGTTTTCGGCCTGGTAAACGTCGCGTTTGGTGGCGGTGCCGCCTTCGAATTTTGCGCGCGCGATCTTCAGTGCTTCGCGCTGGCGCTTGGCGTTGTCCTGCGCAATTGCAATTTGCTTTTGCGCGGTTCGGATCTGCACGTAGTTGTTGGCCACGTCTCCGGTAAGGGAAACCAGCACGTCGTCGTAATCCGCGACCGAGGCCAGGAACGTGTCGTCGGCCGACTCAATCGCGCGCCGCAACTTGCCCCACACGTCCAGTTCCCAGGCCGCCTGCGCCGAAAAGATGTCCGACCAGTATGTATTGCTGCTTAGATTGTACGGCAGCGAGATCGGCAACCGGCTATAGGTGACCGAAGCTCCGATGGCCTGTTGCTGCGGATATAGTTCGCCGATTGCAACGCCCAACTGCGCGCGCGTCTCCAGCACGCGCGCTCCAGCCGTGCGCAGGGTTAGATTCTGCTGATAAGCGAGTTGTACCAGGTGGGTCAGAACCGGGTCATTGAAGACCATCCACCAGTTCCGATACTCCTGGCGCTTCACATCAACCGCGGCGTCGTCTGACTCAACCCATTTGGACGCCACTGGCGCCGCAGGACGCCTGAAGTCCGGACCCAGCATGCACCCGGCGGCGAGCAAACTGGCGGCCAGAACGGCCTCAATTCTGTGCCAACGCAACCCGGTCATCTGGCACCAACTTCCGTTTGCGCCTCGCCTTGGGCGTGCCGCTCTCGAAGGAAAAATGCGTTTATCGCATTCCTCCCATGCCCATACCGCCACCACCGCCGCCAGATTGTTGCCTGGCCTCACGCAGATTTTGCAGATCCTGCTTTATCCGCTGCTGGTCCTGCGGTTGGAACGCTCCGCTGTCGAGAATTTGGTGAAAGTTCATCATCGCCCGCATCGCCGACCGGCGGTCGCCGCTCTGGTGGGCCTCCTTAAGTGTCCTCAGGTCGTTGCGGACCTGCTCTTTTTGCTGCTGTGTCAGAGTGGAGCGCTTCATTCCTTCATGAAGGTCAAAGGCGAACGTCACCATCGCATCCTTTGCCGCGTCCTGCGCACGGAGCACCGCAGGATAAGAGGCGACCAGGCCGGCCAGCGCCACACAGGCGCAAATCGTAACCCTACCCATTGTTTTCATTCACTGCACCTCTGCCAGCACCGCTATCGCGGTCAGAAAACCGTCAGCCTCGCGCGGCAAATGGGCCGCGCCGGATCCAATGGAACCTGCCCCTCGCGGTTCGCCAAAAGCTGCACCAAAGCGGCACCATTGTGCTTTCCATAGACCCCGAAAACAAGAAGCGCTGACAATTTTATCCACGATGCCCGCGCGTTCCTCTCAAGGTCAACGTTTCCGGCAGGTTAATCGGGCCGAAAGGAACCTTGGACAAACATGACGGATGTGACCGGACGCCGGCCTCCCGCGTCCCGGTCGGGAGCATTTCCAGTGGTGCGCATTTTGTAAAAAGTACCGGACAGCATAGCGAAATTCGCTGCAAATACTCACCGATTACCGGTGGAACGGGCCTTGCGTATTCCTCTCAGGCAAGCCGTTACGCGCGGCTATTTCGCTTCCCGGGGGGAACGCACAAAGGAGTGAGAAGGAATGGATAAGGACAGAATGAAAGGCAAGTGGAACCAACTGAAAGGCGATATCAAGCGCAAGTGGGGCCAAATGACGGACGACGATCTGATGACCGCCGAAGGTGACATGGACAAGCTCATCGGCAAGATCCAGGAGCGCACCGGCGAGCAGCGCGACGCGATCCGCAACTGGCTCAACGAGCGCAGTTAGTAATCGCCAGTGATTGGCGTCTGGTTTGCGGCCGCGCCGCCCAGCGGCGCGGCCGCAAACCGTTGCGTCGCTCACAAGGAACGATAAATGGCTGGCACCAAATATTTTTCGTTGAGTTGCCCGCTCAAACTCCATTTAGGAGATAGTAATGACTCTAAATAAACTATCGATTTTCGCACTGGCCGGCTTGCTCGGCACAGCGATGATTGCTCCGCCGATGCTTCTGGCTCAGGAAAAAGCTTCGCATGAGGAAATGGAAGCGACCGGTTCAAATGCGGAAAACGGCCACGAAGGCCAGGCGGCAAAGCATCTGTACCGTGCCACCCGCGATGAACTGGGCGACGCCGCGATGACGACCAAAATCAAAACCGCCCTCATGGCTGACCAGGCGACGAGGACGTTAGCGATCCACGTCAAGTCCAATCAGGGGCTGATAACTCTCAGCGGAGAAGTTGATTCGCCACAGACCGCCGCCCGTGCCGAGAGCATTACCGCCGGCATTAAAGGCGTGCAGTCGGTGAAGAATGAGCTGACCTGGCACACCAGCGCGAAATAGCGCGGGTGAAATGGGTATTGCAAAACTCGAGGTAACACCCATGACGAAAGCAATTACAGGACGCTCGATGCGTATGGCCTGGCTGCGGGGCGCCGGAGCAATCGGGTTCGCAATGGCGCTCTCGGTAGCCGTGCCGGCGCGGGCGCAGACCACCGTCACCAACGAAGACGTGCATGAGCAGGAATTGTCGGCGCAAAGCGCGGCAAAACACCATTACAATTCCCCGGCCGAGCGCGCCGAGGATGATCTCTTGATCGTCAAGGTGAAGGCCGCTATCGCCGATGCCGACCTCGCTGACAATAGTCCAATGACGGTCGACGCCGACCATGGCCGCGTTACGCTTACGGGCGTGCTTGAATCGCGCGAGGATGTGCAGCGGACGGTGTCGTTGGTCCAGGGCATCGATGGCGTTACCAGCATCAACAACCGGCTGACTTGGGAGAAGAACCCCGAGTAGCGCGGCATGCGAAAACAGAGACAGGAAAGGAGATTTCGAAAATGAGTTCCATAACTTCAGTGGGATTGAGCGTGACGATCTTTTTGGCGGGCGCGCTGGCCATCGGATGCGCCAGTCGCGAAGTCAAAAACACGACCACCTACGTACCCGAACCTCCAAAGGTAATCGTGCAGCCCGCGGCGCCCGTGGTGGTAACACCCCCGCAACCCGCGACTTCGATGGTGGAGCCGAGTACGACTTCGACTACTCAGACCTCCAGCAGCTATAACTCCAGCGACTCGGAGAACGCAGCGGCGCCCGACAGCGATTCCAGCGTAACCAGTTATCGCACCCACAGCGAGTCGAGCACCGTCCGCACAGTGCCGGCACCCCAGCCTCCGACCACAACCATCTATCGGGAAACGACCACCACCCAATAACCGCCGCAGGCTGCGGGCCCGAATCGGGGTGTTGGGAACAGCGCTTCTCAACACCCTCTCTTTTTTTTATCGCTTTGTGTCCGAGGAAGGACGCTGCTCTATTGCGGCGAGAGATCTCCTGAATCGCTTGCGCGAGCGCTCGCTAGAACTTGTCGCATTTAGGTTCGACCACGCTTCTGATCACGCCTGCCAACTCCGCCGGGTCGACTGGCTTGATGACATGGCTGTCAAAACCCGCAGAGAAAATCTTGACCTTGTCCTCCACCCTTCCATAGGCGGTCAGCGCCACCAGCGGCAGATGAGCGCCATCAGATCTGCGCTCGTGCTCGCGGATCTGTTTGGCCAGCCACAGACCGTCATGCCCTGGCATCCCGATGTCCGAGACAATCGCGTCGGCGCCATGCTCGGACAGCAGTTCCAAAGCGCCATCGGCGGAATCAGCTACGATCGCATCCGCATCCAGTGATTTAAGCACCGCCCGCAGCGCCTCGGTCGCGTCCCGATCGTCATCCACGACCAGAACCCGCAGCCCCGCCAGGCGGGGAAGCCGGGCGAGGTCGTGGGTGTTAACGACCGTCGGATGCCTGCGCCGATACTGGAAGCCTTCGGTTCCGGCTGGTATTGGCAGCCGGATGGTGAACGTGGCGCCTTTGCCCAGCCCATGGCTATGGACGCTAATCGCTCCGCCGTGCATCGCAACGATCTGCCGGACAATGGTCAAGCCGAGTCCCATACCCTTCTTTTGGTTTTGCGCCGACGTCTCCGTCTGCCAGAAGCGATCGAAGACGTGAGGCACAAGGGAGGGCGCAATACCCTGGCCGGTGTCCACGACCGACAATTCCGCGTGCGAATTGATGCGCGCGAGTTGCACCTGGATTTTACCACCCGTGGGAGTGAATTTGACTGCGTTGGACAATAAATTCCATAACGCCTGCTGAAGTCGATCCGGATCGCCCAGGATTATGCCCGCGCGTGGATCTATACTCATTTGCAGATCGATTCCCTTCGCCTCGGCCGCCGGCGCCATGGTGTCAACACCGGCCTTCACCACCGCGGGCAAATCCGTCGACCGTAAATCCAGGCGCAGCCGTCCGGTTTCGATTTTGGCAAAATCAAGCAGGTCCTCGATCAGTTGAGCCTGGGCCTGGGCGGCGCGATCGATAGAGGTCAGGCCGCGTCTGACCTTGGCTTCGTCGCGCTCGTCCGACAGCAAAAGGCGCGACCACAGCAGGATCAGATTAAGCGGGTTTCGCAGTTCGTGCGAAACAGTGGCCAGAAAATTATTGGTCTTCAGATTAGCCTCTTCGGCATCTTGCAAAACGCGTTGGTATTCATGCACGACCGTGCCGACATAGACTCCCGAGACTACGATAAGCGCTAGAGCAATTCCGGCCAGCGAGAACGGCACCAGCCACAATAGCATCGCCTGTTCGCTTCGCCGCCGCTGCGTCGTGTGCAAACTAAGATTCTTCTCCGCGTTGATAAAATCATCGAATGAGGAGAGCAATGACCCCGTAATCGGCGCTACCCGTGCAAGGATGCCTTTAGCCTCTCCGGGAACAGGTTGAACGGCGAGGATGCTCTGCATCGCCGCCACCCAGCGTAAATTTTGCGTACTGATCTGCGCCAGTTGATTTTCCTGAACAGGGTTGCCCGGATTGAAGTTCACCAGCTTCTTGAGACCGCTGCCCGCTTCCATTAGTGCGTGCTTCAACGCGGGCAGATCCGCGGGGTCGAAGGAAACCAGGTAGCCGAGCAGCACGTCCTGAGCGTTCACTACGCTGTTCCTCGCCGATTGCGCTTGACTCAGGAGCTGCTCGCGTGGTGCGAGCCGGGCTGCAACCGTGCTATCGGCTCGCAGTTGCCAAAGAAGAATTGCCGCCAGAACAGCCAATGCCAGGGGCGCGCCGATCACGCCGGTCAGAAGCCGTCTTTTAAGAATCTCAGCCTGCATTACACTGTTTCATTGAAATAACTCGCGGGATCAAACCGCCGGCAAAACAACTCCTTCGGTTTCTTTTCCCCCTTCCATTCTCGCTATATCGTTGACTAGTACAGTAACTGTCTATTTGCAGTATCGGGCCAGCTTGTTGTATAGAGTTTTCGGACTGAACTTCAGGATTTTTGCTGCAAGAGTTTTGTTCCCGCCGGCGTATTCCAAAGTACGCAGCACCAGCTCACGTTCGACCTCTTCGGCGGAGGAGCCGAGCCTGATTTGCAGATGCGGCGCGCCGCCGTTGGCGATGGAAACGTTCTGGAAATCGGGCGGCAGATCGGCGACCGAAATGAATGGGCCTTTGGCGTATATCACGGCCCGTTCGATAACGTTCCTCAGTTGGCGGATATTACCGGGCCATGGATGCGCCAACAGGGCGGCCAGACAGGCGTCATCGACACCCGTAATCCGCTTGCCGCAATCCTCGGTGAAGTACTGTACGAAAGCATTAACCAGCAAGGGAATGTCATCAGTACGATCGCGCAATGGAGGCATCCAGATCGACAGCACGTTGAGGCGATAGAACAGGTCTTCGCGGAACTTTCCGTCGCGCACGGTCTGGGCCAAGTCGCGGTTGGAGGCCGCGATGATACGTACGTCGATTGGGATTTCGCCGCTGCCCCCAACTCGCCTAAGCGCCCGCTCCTCAATTACCCGGAGCAGCTTGGCCTGGATCTCGGGCCTGGTTTCGGAAATTTCGTCGAGCAGCAGTGTGCCGCCGTTGGCTTGCTCGAAACATCCCTCGTGACGGCGCTCGGCGCCGGTGAAGGCGCCCCGTTCATGGCCGAACAATTCGCTTTCGAGCAGGTTTTCGGGAATCGCGGCGCAGTTGATGCCGATATACGGACCCGCGTGGCGCGGCGAAAGGTCATGGATAGTGCGTGCGGCAAGCTCCTTGCCGGTGCCACTCTCTCCGCTGATCACAACCGAAGCGGTGGAATCCGAGATGTGCCGAATCGAGTCCATCACCCGGCGCATCGGCTGCGAGCGTGCGATGAACGACCCGGTCTCGCGAAACGAACCGCCGCGCCGGCGCGCCTCATAAGCCTCTTCCCAAGCGGCCGCCTGGCGCGACAGATGAGCCAGCATTTCCTGCAGATGCGACCAGTCGATTGGCTTGCGCAGGTAATCCAGCGCCCCCAGCTTCATTGCCTGGACCGCGTCGGCAAAGTCGCCCTTGCCCGATATCATAATGGTAGCCAGGCTGAGCCCCAACGCATTGATGTTGTGCAGAAGACTCAGTCCATCGATGCGCGGCATCTTGATGTCCGCCAACAGGATGTGGGGATTGAGTCTGCGGATCAGGTCGAGGGCGACTTCGCCATCTTCGGCGATAGCTACATCGTAACCCCACGAGTTCAACATCGCGCGCCATCCTTCGTGGGCGGCGACGTCGTCTTCTGCCACCAGAATCCGTGTATCCAGACCCATTTCTTCCCTCCCGTAGGTAGTCGTCGTATGAGAGCGGACGCCCCTGGCCCCCTCGCCTGCCCGCGATGTGGGGGTCCGGCGCTCGTTCCCACCGTCACCGGAGATTGGGTAACGGTTGACCGTTCCACGGTAGCTCAGCAATCGCCGTACCGGCGCAGAAATAGCCTGAATTCGCGTGCATTTTCGAAACGCACGAACCTCCGAAGCTTAAACTGTGTAATTTTTATAAGGGCGGACCGCTAGTGAAGCCCTCCGTAAAGGGAGGACATATGAAGCAGACTTCAGTCTAAAGCCAGGTCTGAACGGTGCTGGCAAGGAAGTCTCGAATCCGCACCCGCCAGGAGCGATGCTCCCACCGCGCCAGCGTAATCTCGCGCGAGTGCTCGCGGTCCGCCGCAAAGGCTCGTTCCATGCGTTGCGCGAATTCGGGGTCCAGCGCGGTTATGTTGATCTCGTCATCCGAAGCGAAGCTCAGCCAGTCCAGGTTGGTCGAACCAACGGTTGACCATACGCCGTCTATGGTAACGGTCTTCGCGTGCAGGATGGCGTCGTTGCGCTCAAAGATTTTCACACCTGCGGCAAGCAGCTCCTGGTAATGGGTTTGCGCGGTGTAACGCGCGACCGCGTAGTCGCTATAGCGCGGCAGGATCAATTCCACGTCCACGCCGCGCTGAGCAGCACGTTTGAGCGCGCGCAGGAACTGCTCGTCCGGCGCGAAATAGGCAGTGGTAATATAGACGCGATACTCAGCGTGCCAAATGGCCGAAACCAGGGTGACGTACATCTAACTGAAACCGGCGTCCT
>Ga0126381_100004341_pt1 | contig 15431 bp, 16 predicted proteins | sample PanSoiMetPlot_28_FD_96465 | JGI IMG/M metagenome (GOLD analysis project Ga0126381, IMG submission 96465) | Tropical forest soil microbial communities from Panama - MetaG Plot_28 | ecosystem: Environmental > Terrestrial > Soil > Tropical forest > Bulk soil | place: Panama | collected 2016-02-17 | reverse complement strand
CGCGCATCCGATCGTCGAATTCCGTTGCGCGCGTGAAATGATCTGCAACGCCGTGCGGGCCGAGCGCGAAGGCTACGATGCGTTCGTTATCGGCCACTTCCAGGACGCCGGCCTCTACGAGGCGCGCTCGGTGGTCGACATTCCTGTCATCGCACTGGGAGAGGCCTCGATGCTTTACGCCTGCCAACTCGGCCAGCGCATCGGCATAGTCACCATCAATACGCGCTATATCCCATGGTTCCACCACCAGATCGGAAAATACGGTCTGGAACGGCGCGTCACCGGCGTGCACGCGATGACATTCGAGCCGGGACAAATATTGAACGCCTACGATTCCGAGGCCCGCGCACGCGAGGTCGAAAAATTGTTTGCCGCACAGGCGAAACCGCTGGTCGCCGCCGGCGTCGACGTGCTGATCCCCGGCGGCGGCATTCCCATGCTGCTGTTCTCTCGCATTCGGGATCATGCCATCGAGGGTGCGTCGGTCATCAACGGCATCCCGATCGCGGTGAAAATGGCGGAGCTTGCGGTTAAATTGCGCAAGCTGTGCGGGCTGCGCGTGAGCCGGGTGTCAGATTATGTGATGCCGCCCGCTGAGGTGATCGAGGAGTTCATGGCGCATCCGAAGGGATTGTAGGAAGCGGCTCGATATTTCGGCGCTCATTTGAGATCGGCGAGTGGAATTGATGACACTGCGATTCATTGGTTTCGTTATAGCGCTGCTGCTCGCGACCGTGCACTCGGCGTTCGCGATCAGGCCGGACGAATGCGAGCAACAGCGCGCGCTTTATCCCGAGCGATGGAACGACGTTTCGCGTGAGAAGCCGCTGTTCGTCTGCACGTCGCATTATTCCGGCTCGCTGCGGGTCATGGTCGGCAGGACCGATCGCGGCGGGCGCACGTTAATGAGCCTGGTCCGGTTGAAGGGATCCGACGCGGACGCGGTGCCGGATCCGTCGAAGGATGTGTATCGCATCTGGTTGGATCGCGAGCAGTTGCGCCGCCTGAGGGCCGGACGATATTTTGCGACCATTGTCCGCCAAAAGAATTCATGCTGGATCCGCGGCAGTCTGGGCTCGGAGAAAGACGGCAGCGACCAGGTTTTCTTCATGGACAATGGCGACCCGCCCGCGGACAAACCGGAGGAGGCCGGCTCGTTCTACAACAAGGCACCGCGCTTCAGCGCATTTCAGGGCGACGCGTATAAGTGCGAGCCGGTGAAGTAGACCATCACCGCGCCAGCACTTCGACCTCGCCGTCGACGCCGGCGATCACCTTGAAGTCGCGATGGAAGACATTACCCTCGTTGGTCGCAACCGCCTGATACTCGCCCTCGGACAGTACGACGCGGTGGTATGCGTCGATCTTGTTCTTGAAGATTTCATCGCCGTTGGCGGTCACAACTGACCAGGCCGTATTGGCGAGTGCTTCGCCGCCCTTGTCGCTGACCAACTTGAGCGTGATGACGGCGGCGCGATGATTGACGGTGACGTCGGTCAGCTTGCCGACCTGCACGCGGATGTCCGATCGCACCAGCGCGTTGGCGTCACCGTATTTGGAGGCGATCGAGTAGGTCCCTTCCGGCAGCATCACGACGTCGCCGGACGCGACATCGGCCGCGATCGGGCGCCGGTCGCCGGGCTCGAACTGGCTTCCCTTGAAAACGTCGAACGTGATTTGCCCTGGCGGAATGCGCGCGTCACCCACCTTGCCCTCGAGGCGCAGGCCGCCCGCGGGAAGATCGAGCACTTCTCGCACGGTCTCGGAGCGCAACTGCACTGTCTTGACCGCGCTCGCCAATCCCGACGACACGTGGACGACGTAGTCGCCGGGAGGGAGCGTGAAGGTTGGCGAGACGCTCTTGTCCTCCTTCACCGGACGGAAGGACCCGTTCGCCTCCGGCCGTGTGCGGAAAATACGCCATGTGAGCCCGCCACCGAGCAGGGGCAGGTCGCGGCCCCACCGTGCGGCTACCACAAGTGTGACCTGCCCTGCCGAGACGGACGGCATCGCAGGCGCCGCTTGGGTGGGCGGCAGCGGTATATTTTGGGGCTGCGCCGGCAGCGCACTCGGGGGAGCCGGCGCGGATGGTATATTGGGAATGTCGGCGGGCGGAATGAGCGAGGGTTCAGACGACGGGCGGGACAACGGCGCGGGGGCGAATTGCGGGGCGGCGGCCGCAGGCGGCTGCAGCAGGCGCGTCTGCGCGAGGGCGCCGCTTTCCGCCAGCACCAACAGGATGAGCGCGATCGCACCCCTTTTCATGCCGCCACCTTGGCCCGGACGATGACCTTGGTTTTCGGCCGGAATCGCGGCGAATTCAAGCCTCCGTCCCGTCAGGGGGCATCCCTTTCCGCCGAAGCAATTGTAGCTGCTCATATTCCTCGGCGAACCACCCCGCGCAATCGCCCCTTTTGTTTCCATACTGAGCCATGCTACGGGCGAGATTGAAATCGCAATCAATTAGGAGCGCGAGTGTGGCTGATTTGATGTTCCTACCAGCGTTGTGGCGAGCGCGCGATGCCTGATGCAATTGCCCTCTTGAAGACGCGCCGCTCGGTAAAACCAGTGGAACTCGCCGGACCTGGTCCTATCGCCGCTGAGCTTGAGACGCTGCTTGCGATCGCCTCGCGGGTACCCGATCACGGCAAGCTCGTGCCGTGGCGCTTCGTCGTGTTCGAGGGCGAGGCGCGCTTGCGCGCGGGGGATATGATCGCGAAGGCTTTCCTCGACGACCATCCCGACGCTAATCCGGAGCAGGTTGAATTCGAGAAGCATCGTCTCGCACGCGCACCGTTGGTCGTTGCGGTCGTGAGCCGGGCGGCGCCGCATGTGAAGATCCCGGAGTGGGAGCAAGTGCTCTCTGCCGGCGCCGCGGCGATGAACCTCGTCCTCGCGGCGCACGCGCTCGGATTTGCCGCGAGCTGGATCACCGAATGGTACGCCTACGACCAGCGTGTGCGCGCGGCGCTCGGTCTTGCTGCCCACGAGAAGATCGCCGGCTTTGTCCATATCGGACGGCCTGCGCGTCCGCCCGAGGACCGGCCGCGCCCGCCGCTTGCCGAGATCGTAACGCGATACGGGGCGTGAGCATGTTTTACGACACTCGCAAGAATGATCACGGTCTGCCGCACGACCCCTTCAAGGCGATCGTCGCGCCGCGGCCGATCGGCTGGATCACGTCCATGAGCGCCAAGGGCGAGATCAACCTGGCGCCGTATTCCTATTTCAACGGTGCGTCGAGCCGGCCGCCCCTCATTATGTTCTCGAGCGAAGGGCGGAAGGACTCGCTGACGTTCATCGAGGAAACGAAAGAGTTCGTCTGCAATCTCGCCGTCTTCGACCTGCGCGACGCAATGAACAAGACGTCGGCGTCGTTCGATCGCGGCTTCAACGAAATGGCCCATGCGGGGCTCGAGGCAGCCCCCTCGCGGCTGGTCAGGCCACCGCGCGTTGCCGCCTCCCCGTGTGCCCTCGAGTGCGTATGGCTCAAGACGGTCGCGTTGGCGGACCTTGAGGGCCGCCCGCTCGACAACCACGTCGTGATTGGCCAGGTCATCGGTATTCACATCGACGATCGCTTCATCCGTGATGGCCTTCTCGACACCGCGGCGATGCGACCAATCGCGCGCGCCGGCTACCACGAATATTTCGTTGCCACGCCGGAGACGCGTTTCGCGCTGAAACGGCCGAGCGTCACCTAGCGGACGTTGGAACCGCGACATTAGGTATCGACAGGCGGGATCCCCGCATGCATTCGGCGGCGCGCGGTGTTAGTTGTACGCGCCTTTGCGGATGCATTCAGTCGCCTTTGCGACAAAATCAGTCGCCAGCGGCGTAAGTGAGTCGTGCTGGCCAACGAGCGCCCGCGTTCCAAAAATCGCGGTCTTCGGAAGGCAAAACGGTCCTAGCAAGTCTATGATTCAAGGACTGCTTTTCGACTTGAAGTTTTCCTTCAAGCCGGCGGCACTTGTGCGAAGGCACGAAGACCCCGATGTTAGCCGGGCTAGAGGAAATGAGCTGTGCTCGAAGTTCTCATGCGACGCGCACGAAACGGCGACCAGACGGAGTTGTCAGACGGCTTGGGCACTCCCCAGGCCCGCCCGTCCATTGGACTGGCGCTGGGTGGCGGTGCCGCACGCGGATTTGCCCATATTGGCGCGCTGCGCACCCTCCTCGCCAAGGGGATCAAGCCTGATATCATCGCCGGCACATCGATCGGCGCCGTGGTCGGCGGATGTTATGCCTCGGGCTACCTCGACGCGCTGGAGGACTGGGCACGCCAGCTCACCCGCCGACGCGTGTTCGGCTATCTGGATTTCAACCTCGGCGGCTCCGGGCTGATCGGCGGGGACCGGCTCGCAGCCAAACTCGAGCACGAACTGGGCGCGGTGACGTTTCAAGACCTGTCGGTGCGGATGTCGGCGATCGCGACCGAGGTCGGGACAGGTCACGAGATTTGGCTGACGCGAGGACGCCTGGTCGATGCGATGAGCGCCTCCTACGCGTTGCCGGGAATTTTTCCGCCGGTGCGCATCGGCGGCCGTTGGTTGATGGATGGCGCTCTGGTCAATCCGTTGCCGGTGTCGGCGGCGCGCGCCTTCGGCGCGCGTCTCGTCATCGCGATCAACCTCAATGCCGACAATTTCGGCCGCGGCACCATCATTCAAGACCATGGTCCGAATGCGGACGACGAGCTCGTGCGCACGGCGATATTGAGCACTGGCTTGCGCGGAAAAGCGGAGCGGCTGATCAAGCGGCAATTCCTTGGCACGCCCGGACGCCCGGGTCTCTCGACGGTCATGATCGAGGCTTTTCAGGTGGTGCAGGATCGCATCACGCGGTCGCGACTTGCCGGCGATCCACCCGACGTGCTGATCAGCCCCCGGCTCGGACGCATCAACCTGTTCGATTTTCATCGCGCGGAGGAAATTATCGCGCTTGGCGCGGAGGCGACCGAGAAGGCGCTCGAGCCCATCGCCGAAGCGATGACCAATCTGCTCTAGCGGAAGCTGAGTTTAATTTTGTCACTCCGGGTTCGCCGTTGCGCGGCGCGCCGGAATGACGGTATCCCGCTATGCCGTGCGGATATAGTCGTGCAGCGCGGCGGACTCCCGTTCCATCTCTTCAAGCCGCGATTTGACCACGTCCCCGATCGAGACGATGCCGACCAGTCGGCTCTGCTCGACCACGGGCACGTGTCGGAACTTGCCCGCCGTCATGCGTTCCATGATCTCGATCACGGTTTCGCTTTGGCTGCAGGTGACGACCTTGCGCGTCATGACATCGGCGACAGGTTCGTTCAGCGCGTTGGGACCGCGTTCGGCCAGCGTGCGCACGATGTCGCGTTCGGAGAGAATGCCGACGATGCGTTGATCGGCGCCCGTGATCACCAGCGCGCCGATGCGTCGCTGCGCCAGAATCTTCATCGCCGCCACAAGCGTCGCGTTCGGCTCCACGATAGCGACGTCGTTTCCCTTTCGGGACAAGATAGCCTTGACCGTCATGCGCAACCTCCCTTCCGCAGCACGTCGTTGCGCGCAGCGGATCGTTTGCTGGCAGGACGACAACGCGTCGCCGACGGCGCCAAGCCGTCTATGTCGAGCGGAGGAGGATCATCGATCGTTGCCCCCTTCGCGTCGCCGGGGCCTGCCGATCACCCAATCATCGGACTCAATTTCCGATTGCGCAAGGGGCTCCAGGACAACGCAGATCAGGCATCAGTGATTGGGTGGATCGGATTGCGGTTGCCCGTTACCGTTAACGCGATGCGTCCCGGCCACCGGATCAAACAGCGGGAACAGCAGCAGGCCGGCGAAGAAACCGCCGAAATGCGCTTGCCAGGCAATCGTTCCCTCGACGCCAGGCATCGACACCGCCCCGACCGCCGGGAGCAGATTGATCGCGAACCAGATGACAAGGAAGGTCAGCACACGCACGTCGCGCAATGACTGGATGAGTGGCGCCGCCGGAATCCGATAGGCCTCCACGCTCGCCTGCGCCCACAGATGCAGCGGTCCGCCGCGTTGGAACACGAAACGAATGGCAGCCGCCATAATGCCCGACACGGCGCCGGAAGCGCCGACCACGACCACGATATCCGCCTCACCCCAATGCGTGAGCAGATGCGCCGCGGCGCCCGCGGCCGCAGTCACGGCGAAGAGAAGAAGGAAACGCACGGCGCCAAATCGCCGCGCGATCGCTGTTCCGAACGGGAGCAGCCAGGCAATATTGACGGCGAGATGCAGGACACCGGCGTGAAGAAACGCATGCGTGACGAATGTCCAGACCGCCGCTCCCCATCCGCCCGGCCACTCGCCGATCGGCGCCAGCGTGTCCGCATAGCGGGCAGGGATAAAGGCGAATTCCAGCAGCAGCTCGCGATCCTGCAAAGGCGTGAGCAGCGTGCGCGCCGCGTGCACGAGCACCAGCGCGCCGATGATCGCGGCAACGACCGGCGGAATATTCAGAATGGGTTCGTATGGCTGCTTGGCAGGCTGGTTTCGGACATCTGGGGCTTCGGACATCTAGTGTCCCGATTCCGAAGTTCGCATCGTTCTGCGGCGCCCTGGTTTGCGAACTTCTGAACCAAAGCCGCACGCGGTTCAAATAGGCTGAGCGGCCTTCGAGGGCAACCCTCGCCGCATCGTGCTCAAAAAGACGTGCCAGCAACGAAAAGGGGGAAGGCTTGACGCCTTCCCCCTCGAGCCCTCTTGCGAGGTGCGGTGGCGACGCCATGCGGGCGCCCGTCACATCCCCTTCGCCTCCCCGGCTCGTAAACCGCGGCGACCTTAGGGGGACGCGGCGCCGGCGCCAATCGCAACACTTTATTAACATTAACACAAGGTTAAACGGACCAGTCGTGGCCCATGCGCGGTCGCGGCATACCGCCTGCTGCATCCCTCCCATCGCTGGCGACGTCCACGAGACAGTGTCTCCAACGGGGACACTTGGGACAGGTTTCTTGAGACAGGTTTCTTGGCACAGGTCCTTGGCAAGGTTTTCGGGACGTCACGCGCCGGCACCGAGACAGGATGTTGCAAATGAAGACTGCATCGACGCGCGCATTGTTTGCCTATTGGGATGAAAAACGCGGGGAGCGCATCGCGCCCGCGCGCAGTGACATCGACCCTTGCGCCATCCGTCAGATCCTTGGCGACACCTTTATTCTCGCCTGCGACCGCGACAACGATCACCCCTTCCGCCTCGCCGGCACCGAGGTCTGCGCGATCTTCGGCCGCGAGCTCAGGGGCGAACCTTTCATGAACGTGTTCGCCCCGGCCGACCGCGCGGACGTGCGCGAGCTCGTCGGCATCGTCGCAAACGAGGCGCGCGGCGTGATCGCAGGCGCTCTTGCGCGCACCGACGACGAACGCAGCGCGGAGCTCGAGTTGTTGCTGCTGCCGCTCCTGCATCACGATCAGATGCGCTTGCTCGGTGCGCTGGCGCCGATCCAAGCTCCGTTCTGGCTCGGCCGCTATCCCGCTGCCTCGCTCTCGCTCGGAACACGGCGCCATCTCGAACCCGGCCGCAACGTGCCGCGGCTGCTCCGCGGATCCGAACTTGAAACGCACGGCGGAATGCCGGGCGGCGCTTCTCCTTCCCACCAACGCCCGCTCCGCGGATTGGTCCTGCATCGCGGCGGCCGCCCTTGAGGGGGTGACGGTTCGCGCTCGCTCAAGCGAATGACTAACGCCGAATTAACCCGCCGCCCCTAGGCTGGTGTGTCTGGGAAGCTCCAGAGAGCGTGCCGCCGCATGTCCATGCCGCAGACCAGTTCGAGCGCCGTGCCGTTGCGCGATGAGCGCCGCCGCTTCCAGCGCGTGCGCGTCAATCTTCTCGGCCGCTACATGCTCGAGGACCGCCGCGAGTTTCCTTGCCAAGTCCTTAATATGTCTCCCGGCGGCATGGCGCTGATCGCGCCCATGAGCGGTAAGATCGGCGGCCGCGTCATCGCCTATATCGACCATCTCGGACGGCTCGAAGGCAAGATCACCCGCGTCTATCAGAACGGCTTCGCCACCACGATCGCGGCCACCGACCGCAAGCGCGACAAGCTCGCCGCCCAGCTGACCTGGCTCGCCAATCGCGACATCCTCAATCTGCCGGAAGACCGCCGCCATGGCCGCGTGGTCCCACGCAAGCCGGTCACGCAGCTGGTCATGCCGAGCGGCGTCAACATCACCTGTCGGGTCATAGACTTCTCCCTCTCGGGCGCCGCAATCGCGACCGATCAGCGACCCCCGCTCGGCGTTCTCGTCACCATCGGCAAGGTGCAGGGCCGGGTCGTCCGTCACCTGGAAGAAGGCTTTGCGCTCGAGTTCACCCGCCTCCAGCACCCCGATTTTCTGGAAGAAAGCCTCTCCGGCGCGTAAACGGCTTCGCGACAGTTCGATCGATCGGCCGCGCGCCGTCGGCCCTTCTCCCCTACCATGGTAGGGCCGCGACGACCCTCACAGACAACTTCTCCACGCACACCGCATTAAGGCTCGGCAAGCCGACGCGACATTCGCGCGTTGCCGCTTGCACAGACGTCCTTAACGTTCAAAGTTGAATCAATTCGCGCTTTCTAAAATTCTATGCGTATTCGCTTTAAATAATAATAGTATTCACTCTTCGTTTTACTACAGTTAGCTTCGCTTTTGCTTTCCGATATTAGCAGCGATTACAAGTCTTTGTGCGAAAAGTGATCCCCAAGAGCCGGAGGGGTCACGAATGCAGTTTTTGGCGAAGCCAATACTACGCGTGGGATGGGCCGCCGCGCTCGCTGCCGCGGCATTCGTCGGCGATGCCCCCGCGCGCGCTGGGTCCGACCGGCCTCTTTATGTCGGGCTCGGAGACGTGACCCGGGCACCGATCGGCTGGATCGATTTTTGCGCCGAGCTGCCGCGTGAGTGCGCGGGCGGACCGACGACACCGAAAGATGTCGTGCTCTCCGGGTCGGCGTGGAAGGAGCTCGTCCGCATCAACAAGTGGGTCAACGACAAGATCAAACCGATGACCGATCTGGAGCATTGGGGCGTCGTCGAGAAATGGTCGTACCCGGACGACGGCTACGGCGATTGCGAGGACTACGTCCTGCTGAAACGGCGGCTGTTGCTGGAAGGCGGCTGGCCGCGTGAGGCGCTGCTCATCACCGTCGTGCGCGATCGCAAAGGCGACGGCCACGCGGTGCTCACCGTCAAGTCCGACAAGGGCGAGTTCATCCTCGACAATCAGAACGAAGAGATCGTGCTGTGGTCGGACACCGGCTACCGCTTCGTCAAACGTCAATCGCAGGCTGATCCGAACGTATGGGTGTCGCTCGGCGACACGCGTCCGGCGGCCGCAACAGCCGCTTCGCGCTGAGTTCGGCGCGCAAACTTAGAGGAGCTCCGCGGGCCCGGTCACGTCCCCACCCCTCCCCGTCCCCAGACCGGGTTCGCGCGCGGCCGGCTCTCCCCCAAGGGCCGGCCGCACCTTTTCTCGATATGCGTTTCTCTCTGTTTGCCCGTGCGAGCGACGGCATGGCCGCGAGCCTTGCCAAGCCGTTAACGCCGCGCCCCAGTGCGGTGTCCATTCCCGCAACCAAACATCAAGCTCTCCACCTTACAAACATGCGTGGTGCGCTTTTTTTGACGAGCCGCGTTCCGAAGGAGCAGTCATGGGCATCGCAGCCGTGGGCATCGCAGCGCTGTGTCGTTTTCTTCGCGACCGCAAGGCCAATGTCGCCATCACATTCGCGTTCGTGTTGATTCCAGCTCTCTTCCTGACCGGGATTTCGATCGACTACGTCTCGGCGTCACGCAAAAAGGCCAAGCTCGACGCGCTCGCCGATGCCGCCGCGCTGGCCGCGCTCACGCCGACGATGCTGCATTCCACCGCGGCGCAGGCTCAAACCGCGGCGCAAGACGTTTTCAAGGCGCAGACGCAGTCGCTTCCCGGGTTGGGTTTCGATGCGAACACCAACTTGACCGTCACCGTCAACGACACGATCACCACGCGAACCGTCACGGTGGGTTACACCGCGACGTCGCAGAATTACTTTCCCGGAATCCTGAACAACGCCCAGATCTCGCTGGCCGGCAATTCCTCCGGCAGCGCATCGTTCCCGCCCAACATCGATTTCTACTTGTTGCTGGACAATTCAGGATCAATGGCGATCCCGGCAACGCAGGCCGGCATCAACACCATGATGGCAAACACCAAGGGGCAGGATGGAGCGGGCGTCGGCTGTGCCTTCGCGTGCCATCAGTCGAATCCAAGCGACCTCAGTCCGCAGAACCCGGGCGGGGTCGACAACTACCAGCTCGCGCAGAACCTCGGCGTCACCACGCGCATTCAGCTCGTCGGCAGCGCGGTCAAGCAATTGGCGAACACCGCGACGAGCTCTGCCCAGCAGAATCAAAGCACCTATAGGATGGCGGTCTATACGTTCAACGCTTATGCCAACAACACTGCGGCGAAGATGCAGGTGGCGGCGCTCACGTCGAGCCTATCGAGCATCGCGAACTTGCCCAGCAACGCGATCGACGTCATGCAGGTTTACAAGAACAACTACATCACTTCGAGCGTCAACAACGACGACATGGACACCGATTTTGACTCTGCGATGTCGGCCATGAACGGAGTGATGCCCAACTCGGGGACTGGCCTGTAGGGACACACGCCGCAAGAGATCCTCTTCATCGTCACCGACGGCGTCAACGACGCGAATTCATCCAATCTGCTGAATTCTTGCTCGCGGTCCCTGCAGGGCGGACAGCGCTGCATGGAGCCGATGGATACGACCTGGTGCACGAGGATCAAGAATCGCGGCATCCGCATCGCGCTTCTGTACACTGTCTATTTGCCGATGACGTCCGACAATTGGTACAATACCTGGATCGCGCCGTTCCAAAAGTGGAATAACCCGACGGGCAACGACGCAGTCGCGACCAATATTCAAAGCTGCGCCACGCCGGGTCTTTACGCGTCGGTCACCACCGACGGTGACATCGCCGGCGCACTCAACAAGCTGTTCCAGAGCGCGGTTCAGATGGCGCATCTCACGCAGTAGATCGTTCGAGCGCGCTTCCTGCAGCTCGCTGAAAAACTCTCAGGTCGTCATTCCGGGGCGCGCTGAAGGCGCGAACCCGGAATCCAGATGCACTGTTTGTGCGTGTTTCTGGATTCCGGGTTCGCCAAACGCAGCCAAGTTTACGCAGGCTGCGTAAACTTGCCTGCGTGCGGCGCCCCGGAATGACGACGTCGAGTTTTTCAGTGAGCTGCTAGATCGGCGTTGTCTCTTGGACCGTGCACGCCCAGTGGCTGGCGCGCAGTATTACCAGCGCATAAATATGCGCCAAACGCGTGTGAATAGGCCCAAATCCGCCTCAATCCGTCGCGACCGTGCGTAGCAGTTGGCGCGCTTGCGACTGTTGGCGACAGTGTCGCAACAGTGTCCCGGCGGCCTTGAACCCATCCCCATCTGTAAACGCGTATCGGGGTAAACATGCGTCTCTCTCATCGGGTCTTGTCGACCTCTCTTGTCTCGGCGGCACTGGCGCTGTCAGTGCTGGCCTATCCGGTTGCATCCTCCGCGCAGATCGCCATCGGCGTCTCCATCACCCTCGCTCCTCCAGAGTTGCCGGTCTACGACCAACCGCCGATCCCGGGTCCCGGCTACATCTGGACTCCCGGCTACTGGGCCTACGGCGACGACGGTTATTACTGGGTGCCCGGCACGTGGGTCGAGCCGCCGACTGTCGGCTATCTCTGGACCCCCGGATATTGGGGCTGGCGCGAAGGCGTCTACGTGTGGAACGCAGGCTATTGGGGCCCGCACATCGGCTATTACGGCGGCATCAATTACGGCTTTGGCTACGTCGGCGTTGGTTACGCCGGTGGCTATTGGAGCGGCGGCGTCTTCTCCTACAACCGCACCGTGAACAATTTCGGCAGCGTCAATATCACCAACGTCTACAACAAGACGGTCATCGTCAACAACACGACGGTCACCAATGTCAGCTACAACGGCGGCAGCGGTGGGACGACGGCGAAACCCACGACGCAGGAACTGGCGGCGGCGCAGGACCGTCACATCGGCGCGACCCAGGCGCAGACCCAGCATCAGATGACGGCAAGCACCAATCGCGGGATGCTCGCGTCGGTGAACAACGGCAAGCCGACGATCGCCGCCACCTCGAAGGCCGGGCAATTCAGCGGACAAGGCGTCATCGGCGCCAAGAGCGGTGGCACCTTCCATGCGCCCAGCACGGCCACGTCTAATCACCCCACACTGAATAACGCCGCGAAGCTCAACACAAATGCGGCCGGGGCGAATACGCAGGGAAACAATGCCGCCGGCATGAATTCCGCGGGACATAACGCCGTGACCAACAACGCCGGCGCCAATTCCGGTCAGAATTCGCACAATACAAGGACGTTCGACAACACGGCGATCAGGCAGCAAGGAAACTTTGCGCATCAGGGCAACGGGATGGGCGGAGCACCGAGGCCGCCTGGCCCGCCGAAGCCGCCACAAGGCAAGGGTCCTCCGCCGGGCAAGAAGGATAGGCACGGCTGATCTCCGCGCAAACGCAGGTGTTGCACAAGGCTTTCGATCCCTCCCCTCACACAGGGGAGGGATTTCGCATTTTAGTTGCACTCGAAACGCCGTTCAAACGGTTGCTCGCGGACGTGGCGAAGACGCCTTGGCATTAAAGGGGCACGATATAATCTTCGTACTTCGCCATGCACGCCCTGCAAAGAACCAGCAACGCCTGTCCGTTCAGATGAGTGAGAGCCGCTCGCGCCGAATTATGAAGAGGCTGGACGTGATCGCACATATAGTCGCCGCGCGCGACGGCCTGACGTATGTCAGCCTCAGACATCTTCGGAACGAGTTTGAGCATTTCGAGTCTCCGCAGACATCCCAGCCCGCGAGGTATGGCTCGAAGTCAATATTCGGCGAATCGCAGCCTCTGATAGTCCAAATTATCCGGTTTTTGTAAACATCCGCTTTAAGACGGCGCCTGGTTCCTCGCCAAACAATCCGCAAGCCTACGACAATCGGCACGTGCGGCTGCGCCATCATCGCGTCATGAAGGAGCGCGCACCAATCCCCTTGCGTCCCGCCTATGCCCGGGCCGCCCGCATTGACGCCCTATGGCTTTCCGCAGGGAAAAACGCTCTGCAGTGCCATGTAAACGGCTAACGGAGCTCGCTTCTGAAGAAATTGCGGATTTGCCCTCATGAATTTCTCAACGACTTCGACTGCCTGAATGCCTGTAAATCCAATGGGCAAGCATGCTGACATACCCACCTTGCGCCCCTCTGCTGCCGCAAAAACCCCAGACTGGAATCCGGCTATCCACATGTTGCACGCGACTTTCGATTGAGGGTCTGGGCTTGAGCAATTCTCTACGAGCCACGTTCCCAATGGCCCACCACGATCTTCCGCTGTGGCTGCGGACGACAGGCCAACCAACAGCGCCGCGATAACTCCGTTCCGCATGATCATTACTCCCTTTGAAATCTACCATCGGTCGCCAGTACGAGCATTCCACCTCAACCGCCGTATGGCTGGAGGAGATGTCCGGACAACTTGGCCCTGTCCGATTGCTGGTCATAGAGCAAGGAGACTTCCGCCATGGACCCCGTGTCGCAATTTCGTGCCGAGCTGCTGCCGATCCTGCAAGCCTGGGAACAGGAGCTAAGAACAGAGTATCCGGACGTGATGGTGAAGATCTACGATTGCCCAGCCGGGACGCTCACCGATTGGAACTGTCACGATATTGGAATGGAGTGAACGTTCAATAACGCGACTCCGGAATGGCCTGACAATTTGGCGCTGTCGGTATCACTTAAGCACCTGCCCGACGCGCCATCAATTCATTCTGCCGATCTCGTGTGGGGGCACCCTGGAGGCCACGTTGAAGCGAGCGTTTTGTCTACGCCAGTCGAGTTCTCCCCTGACCGTCTCGCAGAGATAATTAAACGGTTGCCCGAACTGTTCGCCGCGCTCAAGCTGGCTATCCGACGAGGCCGGCCCCTCGGCTAAAGTGATGCGGCAAGACCTTCTCAGCCCAGGACAAAAAGCTTCCCTGTTCATCCAGTGCGATAAGCATTCCACCAGCTCATGAGAAGGCGACAAAGAACTCATTTGTGTTCCGGACTCGGTAAGATTTTAATGTTGATGCTGGGTCCGATGCGCCGGCCATCTCGCCGTGGCCTCGTAATCAGTCGCCGGATTTCTTTGCGACTCGCGATCGTTCAGAGGAACCAAACCGTGTCAGAGAGAGAATTATACGAACTTCGACCCTCGGTACCAATAATCAGGCTCTTCAGGGCCCGTGCAAGGCAGGGATGCGAAAGAGCTTTGGCTGATAAGTTAGCCACGTCATCTATCGAAGTCGTGCAAGCTCAACCGGGTTTTCTCGGTTACCTGGCTGCCGGCCCAGCAAACGAACGTCAGCACGAATTCATTTTCGCCTCGATCTGGGCGGACGCGGACGCAGTAAAGGCGCGTTTTGGAGAGCAATGGCGCGTTTCACTGCTGCCGCCGGGATATGCCGAGCTGATCGAAGAGTGTTCCGTTGACCACTACCACTTGACGGGGCAATCACTCGGTCGCCAGTGTTTCTAGTACCGTTTCGTGGACCTCTGATTCCGCTCTTGGTGCCTCAAGTCCCTGTACGTACATAGGCCACTCCTTCTACCAGGGACCTTCGGCGAGCCACCTCTCGACCGTATCGAGTCGATCGTTTCCCCAGAAAGGCTCGCCATCGGCGAAGATCCAGGGCGAACCGAACACACCTCGACCAATCGCCTCTTCGCCATGCCGGCGCGCAATTGCCTTGACTTCCAAATCCGCCATTCCCGTCAGCAACAGATCGGGGTCTAGCCCAAGCATCGAGCCGCGTGCGGCGATTGCTGTCGAATTGTCCGTGTCGAGACCGTCCTTGAAATAGCCTACAATGATGTTCTTGGCCAACCGGGCTGCGGCCTGCGGATCTTTGCGCTCCACGTGATAAAAGGCGCGAATAGCAGGCAGACCGACCTTCGGATGGTCGGCGGGAAGATTGAATGGCACACCTTTCAGCCGCCCGATGCGCTGCCAATCGCGCAACGCATATTCTCGCTTCAAAGGCGTACGGCTTAGGCCTTGAGCCCCAGTGACCTTGAAGGCGGCGCCAAGGGTGAACGGGCGCCACAACACGCCGCGACCATGACGCTCGGCGAGCGCCTCGATCTCGAGTGCCGCGAAGTATGCATAGCCCGACGCGAAGTCGAACCAAAACTCAAGCGGCGCTTGACCTTGCCTTGGCTGCCCAATCATCGGCCGCCTCCACGGGCCTCTGGTATTTCGCGCACAAGACCCGACGCAAGGAGCGCCAGCGTGGTGGCGATCATGCTTGCGCTGAAGAGCGCCCGTGGCCCCCATTCACGAATAATCATCTTTGACCCCT
>Ga0126381_100004340_pt1 | contig 15434 bp, 12 predicted proteins | sample PanSoiMetPlot_28_FD_96465 | JGI IMG/M metagenome (GOLD analysis project Ga0126381, IMG submission 96465) | Tropical forest soil microbial communities from Panama - MetaG Plot_28 | ecosystem: Environmental > Terrestrial > Soil > Tropical forest > Bulk soil | place: Panama | collected 2016-02-17 | reverse complement strand
GTTCGGCAGTCCGTTACGCATGGATACAACAAACTAACGAACTCACAAGCTCATTTATAGAGCGTGCTGATATGGTCAGAGACGATCTGACTGCAGTCGTTAAATAGGTCGTGACAAATTCCGCAGCTCCTGCCTTGCTCGGCAACCTCCCGGCTAAGCAGCTTGCATTCTTCGACAATGAACGCCAAGGCGTGACTGTCGCTGCTTGGCTTGCTCAACGACGACAGCAGAGCAGTGAATGATGAATTGGACAGTTCTCATTTATTTGGAGTTTCATGTGAGGGCTCCTGTACGTTGACTTAAAAGTCGATCCGGCCGAATATCTCCATCCTCGCCTTTACAAATCCGGGGAGCTCGCCTTTGCAAGACTGCTCCAATCAAAGCTCCGACGGCTTCGTTGCCTGCGCCGCTACTTCGATTGCCCCGGGTGGATCGAACCATTTCCCGGCCGGAGTTTCACGGGCTGAAGTCCAGCGTGTTTCTCGGCGCACTGTTACGAAAACTACCTGGTCGACAACCATATCTGCATCATCGTGGACGTACAGGCCACAGCCGCCCAGCTAAGTCACGAAACGGTGCCTGAGCACGACATGCTTACGCGCTGACCCAGCGGCGGAAGGTCAGCCCCCACTCTCTGGCTGCCGGCGCCATCTATGGGAATGGCACGTTTTTGCAGTGGCTGTTGGAGGGGGTATTACGCCGTGGATGCACGCGCGTAACAGTGCCCGGAGAAAAAAAGCCTGTTCTACGGTCCCTGGACATTTCCCTTTATAGAACAGGACTATCATTCGCCGACACCGGAACCAACGCATACCGTAAACCATGTAACGTCAACCAGTTTCGCAATTATCGAATCGAGCCTGATTGGTTAACTGTTCTCAGGGGAATCGAAAATGCATGGAAAATGCTTATTTCGGGCACTCGACCAGTGTGAAACAGTCAAGGTCGGCTATGCCCGACCACTCGATCAATTGCTGAGCGAGTACATTCAATCCTTCTTTGCGGGCATAGTGCGCGAACCATTCCTTGCTCATAAAGTTGCGAGACTCCACGTTCGTGCGCCAATCATCGCCGCCGGTATAGTTAGAATGGTGAAAAAAGCCACGCCCTCCGGGCAACAGTACACGTCGAGTGTCACGAAGATAGGATCGCACGACGTCGCTGTCAAAGTGGACCATCGCATCGAAGCAGTAAACCATTGTGACATCCTCGTCGCGTACAGGCTGCATGTCGAACCCGTTGTTGACGAAAAACTCAATATTCTGGTGGTCAGCGAAGCGGCGCTTGCAGATTTCGATGTTGTTCGGCTGTATGTCCATGATGGTCAGCCGCTGCGCAAGGGTGGACAGAATGACGCTATTCCTGCCGTGTCCGGCGGCCAAATCGACGGTATGGATGAAATTGCAGCCTTGGAGGAATGGCTGCAGGAGTTGCTTCCACAGCGGCTCCATGAAAGGTTCGGCGTGGGCAAAGTACTCGTTGTCGGGTGTCCACGGATCACCGGAGTAGGCAGCAAGTTCTTTCAGTTTATTGAGGGGGACGCTATTCATCCAAGATTCTCATTTTGGCGTCCAGAGTGTGTAGCACTATACACCCAGTCGCCTCCGCTCCTGACTTCTTCATCTTTATTCCTGAGGGCTCCGAAGGTCAAGGAACAGGGCAGGTCGGCCCCCTTCCGGTTAGAGGCAAATCAGGGGGCCTTAGTTTGATACGAATTGTCAGACAACTGTCGCTCTCTCCCTGATTTTTATTCACTTGCTTAGCTGCCGCCACCCCTATCCAATCGGCAGCGGCAGCGTGGCGATCCGCCAAACCATGCTCAGATGGCTCTCCGCCAACAACAATCAGTAATGGCGGGGGCGCGCTTCACCAGGGGACCGCCGGGCTTCAAGAGGCGTTGCTGCAAACTGGCCACAGGTTGCCCAGATCGCAAGCAATGACGCTCAACCACAGCTGCGGGTTGTTCGAGCCGAAACGATGACAACTCAGTCGCGTCATCTTCACCGCTTGCTTTCCCTCTTTGATCCAGGCTAGCTGCGACCTCTGCTGTCTATATGCACAACATCACAAAGAAAGTCGCACTGTTTACCGAGCTAGTGAATCAGATCGGCTGGCACCGCCTGCGTCTGCGCCTCATGAAGTTCGTACGGGAACAGTTCTCTTGGCGGCAGCAGCGCAAAACATCAAACGGCTAGTCCGTTTCCTGGATAAAGTAGGGAGGCCGAATCTCGCTGCCACAGCTTAGTTACTCAGCTGGGAAGAGGAAAGAACGAACACAACTTGGAAAAACTAGACGAGTAACGTCTCCACTGAAGAAACTTTTTCAGCAGCCACGGATGCTGAGGCTAAGAGTGGTTTTGTTGCGACCCCGATAGATCGGTATCCTAAGGGCTGCCATCTCGAAAAGCTCCCAGGACCATGGCGCCTTCACTTCATCGGGAGGCGTTCCCTTGGTTTGTGGGCTTGCCTTTTCTCGAACACCATCCACACGACGCTAACTTTTGTCCAGGCTCTAGCACCAAGTAGCTAAACCGCTTCAAAAGTGCCGTCCTCACCTTTTACGGTCCATGTCCGCTGTTCGTGGATGGTGCGTAACACTACACACCCTAACAGAAAAACTCCTGTGATTAGGCAGGCCAAATAAACCGCTAATACCGTCTCAGCCCGACCCTGCTTAGGTGCGTGCCAGAACCTGAGGACGACGGACTGCGGCGAGCAGTATTTGGTCAGATTGACAGTCTTCCAAGGGGGTGCATCGGAAGGCGGCACCCACACCCAGATATGTTGGGGCGTCCATAGGACCGGCGCGCCGTTAGTGTTTGATAGCCATACCTGAAATAACCGAGCGTTAAACAAAATGTGGTTCCAGTCATTGTCGCCGGAGATCCGTTCCAGCGTATTTTGGGACGCCTCAGTCATGGCGAAGTCGCGGACGCCGTAGTAATAAAATGCCCCGAAAGACGATATGACCAACCCAAGCAGCGCAAGAACAACCAGTGCAAACCCTTCTGAACGCCAGCGAAATCGTGGCCACGCTAAACCCATGCATAATGTCAGCGGCGCAATAATTAGGTGTAGATAGCGGGGTCCCCAAACCTCATCAGCCGGGTACTTAAGCAATACCAAGAAGCCCAACGTGCAAGCCGTCACCAGCACTGCATAAATTGTGAGCTCACGGCATTTGCGATAGGCTCGCGGCAGTGCGTAAATGCTGGCAATCAGCGGTGGCGCATACACGAAAAGACCCTTAGCGGGCGAACCGAACAGCCCAACCAAGTTGATGAACGGAGAGATTGGAGAATCAATCAGCCATGGCCGCAGACTGGTCCCACCACCACCGCGAGGCCCCCAGAAAGCATTCGTGCTCCAGTGGCTAAAATACCAGATGCCCGCAATAATAAGAGCGGAGACTAGGATTTTCGCGCGTTCCGAGCCCGAGTTGTCGCGAAACTGAATGTAATACAAATAGGCGATAACCGGGGCAAGCGTAATTCCAGTGGCTTTTAAACCTAACGCCAAGCCGCATACCACTGCAAGCAATAGCGCGCGGGGCCACGCGCGAATCTTGCCATCCGCCAGAGCCAAATAGCCAGCCAGAAATATAAAGAACGACTGTTTGGTCTCCAAACCAATGTAGGCATACGGCCAGAGCATTGTTCCAAACCCCGCAGTCAACGACAGGAATAGACTCATGCCGGGCGAGCAAAGCTTGCGCAGCCACAAATAGAGGAATGTCACCAGGCCAGCTGTGAAAAGTGCCGGAGAAAATGACAACATGAAATCAGGCGATACAATCAGTTTACCTAACTTCAAGAACGGAAGGTCGAAGAGCACCGGTAGCGCCCCATGGCGGGACCACACCATTGGCGGCAGAGGTTGGCCCTTCATCCAGGCGGTGGCCCGGGAGAGCATGCTCAAACCTGACTTGATCTCTTCACCAGCGTAGCCTTGGCCGGAAATCGAACCGGAGGAGAAGGCGACATAGCACCAAAATAATCCCACGCCGAGCAATGTTGCTGTTGTGCGCGTGTTGGTGTCGTTCATGAGGACGGTGGTCGGAGTCGTACGAGTAACAGTCTAGCCTAAGCCTATCCGTCTTACACCGATGCTGGATGACGTCACTTGCGAGCAGTCGAGCATCAAACTGGAGAACCGCTTTAGCAACCAAGACTTATTGTCACAGCAACATCGCGCCCGATGAAGGCGATTGGTGCTGCGGTCTGCAGTTCCTATCTTGACGTGGCGTACTACGTTAACGTGTCTAATTGCGGTATGTTACAGTGGGGATTTGCTAGTCGAAACCTTGGTTCTTGATACGCTTAGGCTTTTGCAAGTTCGGAGGATAGTTGCGTTTCTTTGTGACGGGCTGTGCAGGCTTCATTGGGAGCAATCTCACCGATCGATTGTTGGCCGCCAACCACCAAGTAATAGGCTACGACAATTTCTCCACCGGCCGAATGCGATTTCTGCAGGCTGCGTCGCGTTCCAGCCAATTTACACTGAAAACCGGCGATTTACTGGATACCAAAACGCTCGCCGCCGCTATGGCCGGCTGCAACTTCGTGTTCCACCTCGCCGCCAACGCGGACGTGAGGTTCGGTACAGATCATCCTCGGAAAGACCTCGAACAGAACACCGTTGCAACCATGAATGTGCTCGAGGCGATGCGCGCAAGCAACGTTCGCGATGTCGCATTTTCCTCCACGGGCTCGATCTATGGTGAGGCAGTTACGTTCCCGACGCCTGAGAGCTCTCCAATACCCATTCAAACTTCGCTTTACGGTGCTTCCAAGATCGCCGCTGAAGCTTTCATCGAGGCGTATTGCGAGGGATTTGGCATGCGGGCATTTATCTTTCGATTCGTATCGATCCTCGGCGAGCGATACACTCACGGACACGTCGTCGATTTTTACAGGCAGTTGCGTGCACACCCGCAGTACCTACAGGTTCTTGGAAACGGCACTCAACGCAAATCATACTTATATGTTCACGACTGCCTGGATGCGATGTTGTTGGCCATCGAGGCTGCCCGCGATAAGGTAAACATTTTTAACCTTGGGACGGAAGAGTACTGTGAGGTAAGAGACTCCATAGGCTGGATCTGCGATCATCTTGGGCTGAAGCCCGAGATTCGTTATACCGGAGGCGATCGCGGCTGGGTGGGCGACAACCCTTTTATCTTTCTGGACTGTGCTGCTGCGCGTTCCCTTGGTTGGAGGCCCAGGCTCTCGATTCGCCAAGCGGTCATCCGCACCGTAGAGTTTCTCCAACAGAACCCCGAAATCGCAGGGGCGGCGAAGTGAGGATCGGACTTGCTCGACACGCGTATTTGAGAAATTTGCGAACGTCGGTGCATCACGAACTCACTACACGGAGGTCGAATGACCGTCTGCAGTCTCCTGGTCGGACGAGCCGCTCCGGCCAGACGGCAAGCACTAACAGGGCTACATAAATGAAACTCGCTGACAAATTCGCAGTTGTCACTGGAGCCAGTCAGGGCCTCGGCTTGGCCATCGCGCACCGGTTTGTTCAAGAAGGCGCGAGCGTCTTGTTGTGTGCACGAACGGCAAGCGACCTCGAGGCCGCTGCAGCGCAGGTTCGCGCTGCGTCTCCGCCCGGCTCGTGTGTGCTCGTCGAGACTGTCGATGTAAGCTCGAAGACGGACGTCGATCGTCTGGCTGAGATCGTGCAGAAGCGATTCGGAAAGCTTGATATTCTCGTCTCAAACGCCGGAGTCGTTGGCCCTAAAGGCGCAAGCGAACAAGTGGATTGGGGCGAATGGTCCCGTACGATTTCGATCAACCTTCTGGGAAGTGTGCTCTGCTGTCGTGCATTCTTGCCCTTCCTAAGGCAGTCGCCACAAGGCAAAATCGTGCTACTTTCTGGCGGTGGCGCCACCAAGCCTATGCCATACTTCAGCGCTTATGCGGCCTCCAAGGCCGCCGTAGTCCGGTTCGGAGAGACTTTGGCCGAAGAACTCCGGGAAACCGGGATTGATGTCAATTGTGTCGCGCCAGGCGCGCTCAACACTCGTATGTTGGAGGAGGTTCTTGAAGCCGGGCCGGAGAAGGTGGGTCGCTCTTACTATGAGGCCTCGGTGCGGCAAAGAGAATCAGGCGGCGCGTCCATCGAAAGTGCTGCTGATTTATGCCTTTACCTCGCCAGTTCGGAGAGTGACGGAATCACCGGCAAACTGATCAGTGCGGTCTGGGATCCTTGGACAGAGTTCGCCGAGCATCGCCAGGAATTGCAAAAGACCGATGTCTACACCCTGCGCCGCATTATTCCCAGCGAGCGGGGGATGCACTGGGGTTAACCATGCGCGTCGCAATTGTTGGCTGCGGCCTCATTGGTCACAAGCGCGCGCGGGCGCTACCGCGGGGGTGGTCTCTGATTCTGTGTTGCGACCAAGAGCGAAAACGCTGCGAGAATCTTGCACGTGCGTATCCGGGCGCACAAGCCACGACGAATGCCGATCTGGCTTTAGCGAGCTCTCTTGTCGATGTGGTTATTGTTGCTACCACCCATGATGCGCTGGCGGATTTGGCAGCTCGCGCCGCCACCGCTGGCAAGCACGTGCTTGTCGAAAAACCTGGGGCGCGGTGCGCGGCCGAGCTCGATGTGCTCGCCGTTGCGGCTAAGTCAACCGGCGCCCTGGTACGCGTCGGCTTCAACCACCGCTATCACCGCGCATTTCGCAAAGCTCGCGAGATTATGGACACGGGCGTCCTGGGCGAGCCGATGTTTGTGCGTGCGCGCTACGGCCACGGCGGCCGCCAGGGCTACAACAAGGAGTGGCGTGCAGTTCCGGAGATTTCCGGAGGGGGCGAGGCCATCGATCAAGGTGTCCACCTGATTGACCTTGCCCGATGGTTTTTGGGCGATTTTGTGAAAGTCCAGGGAGCAGCACCGACTTATTACTGGCACATGCCGGTGGAAGACAACGCCTTTTTTCTGCTCAGTACGGCGCACGGCCAAATCGCGTTCCTGCACGCGAGCTGGACCGAATGGAAGAACCTGTTCTCGTTCGAGTTCTCAGGCCGCAACGGCAAACTCGAGATTTCTGGTCTGGGTGGCAGCTACGGAACCGAGCGTCTGGCGCACTACCAGATGCTTCCGGCCATGGGACCTCCTGAAACTACCATTTACGAATACCCCGCAGCCGATGACTCGTGGGAGGCGGAGATGGCTGAGTTTGCAGAAGACCTACGGCTTCATCGCCAGCCGTCCCCCGGTGTTGCTGACGCACAGGCTGCACTAAAGATCGCAGAACAGGTTCGCGAAGGAAGAAAGTCATGATCATCACAAGAAGCCCTTCCCGTATCACGCTAGGAGGTGGCGGTACGGACTTGCCTTCTTACTACCGGCAACACGGCGGGTTCGTGATCTCGGCGGCAGTCGATAAGTACGTCTATATCACTCTTCACGACACCTTCTTTCCGGAAGGCATTATCAAGTACTCGCAGACGGAGCGCGTACTACACGTTGAGGAGGTGCGTCATCCCCTTATCCGAGAAGCCTTGATCCTGACTGGCGTTTGTCCTGCCGGGCTGGAGATCGCGAGTATGTCCGACATCCCGGCTGGCACCGGTCTGGGGTCTTCAGGCTCATTTACCACCGCCTTGTTAGAAGCGCTTCACACTCACAAGAAGTCCATCGTGCCAAAGCACGAGTTGGCAGAACAAGCGTGCCACATTGAGATTGACCTTGCAAACGAGCCGGTAGGGAAACAGGACCAATATATTGCCGCTTTCGGCGGAATTACTTGCTTCGAGTTTCAAGCGGACAACAGCGTCCAGGTGAAAGCACTGAAATTGAGCAGCGAAGCGCTTGCCAACCTCGAGGACAATCTATTGTTGTTTTTCACAGGCTACACCCGGTCAGCATCGGAGATCCTGGCCGAGCAGGACCGCCGTACTAGCTCGATGGACCAGTCAATGATCGACAACCTCCACTACGTAAAGGAACTGGGCTTTCAGAGCCGTATTGCGCTGGAAGCCGGAGACTTGAGGAAGTTCGCCAACCTCATGCACATGCACTGGGAGAATAAGAAGAAACGATCTGGCGGAATGAGCAACAACTCGATCGATGAGTATTACAGCTTGGCCATGGCAAACGGGGCGCTGGGCGGAAAGCTGATTGGCGCTGGCGGTGGTGGATTCCTTATGTTCTACACGGAGGACAAGACGCGACTGCGCCACGCCATGCGATCCTCAGGCCTCCGCGAGGTTCGCTTCCGGTTTGACTTCCAAGGGACAACGGTTGTTACCCAATCATGAGTGGCTTCACGCTGCCGGTGGCCATTCTCGGCGGCGGATTAGCGACCCGCCTTCGTCCGATAAGCTGAAACCTTCCCAAAAGCGATAATCGAGCTCAACGGCGAGCTTTTTATCGCGTGCCAGCTGCGTCTCCGTTTTCGCGCGGTATCGAGCATGTTGTGCTATGTGTCGGTTACTGCGGTGAAATGATTCGAGAATCTGTCGGTGATGGCAGCAGGTACGGCCGCGTGTTGAATTCAGCTTCGACACACCAACCCCTACTCCGTACTGCAGGTGCGATTCGCCGCGCGCTCCCGCGGTTGGGCAACAGTTTCTTCCTGTACAGGGTGACTTCTATCTGCCTTGCGTTTCGTCCGCCAAATGCGCCTCGTTTCTGCAACGCGGCAAGCGTGGCCTGATGACGGCCTTCTCAAGGATGGGAATGTGGAGTTGCGCGCCGGCGAATCGTGCCTTATGAGAAGCAGAATAGTACTACCACGATGAGTTAGATCGACTACGGCCGTGGCACATTTTGCGCGGACGTTTTGCCGAGTTGCCGGATGGAGTTGCCTGCGACCCGGCGACGGTTCACAAGCGCCTACTGAGCACCAACGAGTTGGCTGTGTTCGAGGCTGCGGAGCGCTTCTACGAAACTAATTCCTTGCAAGGAATTGAAGGGCGAATATTTGCGGCGCGAATCCGCCGGGCAGTAGCCAACTCCTTACATCTTGTCCTTGCCCGCGCCAATGTTGTAAAGCGGCGAGCTTCGATACTTCAAAAGCGCGCGGAGCCAAGTTAACGGATCGCGAAACACGGTTACTTTCTTCCCTTGCGAGAAAGACCGTGAGCGGTAGTTCACCGGCAATTCCAAAGGTCGGTAGCCTTTGCGAATCAGCTTGATCGCTATTTCCCAGTCGAAGTCGAACCGGTTGCATTCGAACTGCAGGCCGTAGAGACACTCGCGCCGAAAAACTTTGAACATGCTGAATGGATCGCTTAGGCGCTGCCGGTAGACGATGTTGAAGAGTGCCAAGAACGTAAGGTGGCCAAAGTTGAACAGCGTCGACATACCGGCTGCATCGTCAAATTTGCGAATCTTCCAAAGACGGGTACTGTGGGAGTGCCGCGAGCCTATCACGAAGTTCTGACGAAAGCTGAGAATCGGTTCGATCAGTCCTTCGTAGTCGTCCAGGTCGTACTCCAAGTCTGCGTCCTGGAACAGGACGACTTCTCCGGTCGCGAACTTGAGGCCATTTCGCACGGCATGTCCCTTGCCCCTCGGCCTTTCCTCTAATATCAGCTTCACTCGCGGGTGATCGCGGTAGGCAAGTGCTAACTCGCGGCTGCCGTCCGTGGAATTACTTTCCACAAGGATAATCTCCATATCCATGTTGCGAAGCTGTTTCTCCACCAACATCTCCATCACTTTGGGAAAGGTGGAGCTCTCGTTATAGAGAGGCAGGATCACCGACAGCTTTGGAATCGCAGCGGTCTTTTGGGGACGGACCATGAAGATCAGGCGGCTGTGCAGAAAGCGAAACGCCTTGTTCCTCAAAACGCCTGGACCGGTAGAAACCAACAGGCGCAAAATCCGCCAACGCCAAGCCGGTGGTTCGGAGGCGAGTTTCCGCTTCATATACTGCAACGACACAACGGAATCATCTGGCAGGATCACAGGATCGCCGAAGCCAGCCTTGATCAATAGGCTTTGCATCGTGTCGGATGTGAAGTAGTAGCGATTGTACCTTTTGAATTCCCACCATCCCGACCCAAACAGCCGCGCCATGCGACTATCGAGTGTTGGTGCAATCACCATGAGACACCCGTTCGGTTTTAATAATGCTCGGACGATGGCCAAGCTCGCGAGCGGATCGGCGGTTTGCTCCAACGCACAGTTCAGGATGCACCCGGTAAAGGTCCCGGCGTCGGCGTTCCCCTCGTACGCTGAAAGCTCCCAGGGAGATAGAGCTACGACCTCGAAGCCACGCCGCACCGCTTCGGCCTGGAGGGGCTCTCCAAATCCTACTAGCAACAGCCTCCCCGAGGCAGCGTCTCCGAGATACGCGATGAACTGCTCGAGACGGGTTGTCGCATTCCTAGCGTGGATTTCGTAAATATCTATATCCTCTTCAACTTGCGCCTCCGCACCAATCTCTTCCGAATCAGGCTGCGGATTTAAGAAAGTCAGTGAACAACCACGGCAACAGCATAACGGGCAGTTCTCTACGATAAATTCATAGTCCAATTCCGCGCATCCGCACAAACAGCATTCCCGCTGAATGCGTCCAATTGCAGCTTTCGTTCTTACCGATTTTGCCGCTGTTACCATCTTCCTTCCACGTTATGAGTTCGGGTCGACCTGCAATTCATATTCGTCCGTCAAAGAAACGTAATCACTAATTGGAGTAAGCCAGATAAATTGCGATTAATTTGGCGGCTGCGGTTTTTGGGCAGTCACGAATACGCCACTCGCCGGCACGACCCACTTTCTTTGCGCAAGAGATTCTGGAGCACATTGGCGCGCCAACTGAAAGAGCTGAGTCAGCCCGGCCACCTGAAATCTCTCGAAGTGGCGATGCACATAGTCTAACGAAAGCACTTTTCGGTTCCTGCAAAACACAGGATTTAAGAAACCGGTATCGGCCAGCAGGCGTGCCAGCGATCTTTGTCCGAAATAGAAAAGGTGCTCTACTTTGTACTCCATCCACCGGGCACCCAAGAGCTTCCGCGACCAACTGTCCAAAGAAGGAGTGACTAAAAAAACGATTCCGCCCGGACACAACAGTTCACGGGCTCTTTCTAGAAACGCTCTCGGACTGCGAGTGTGCTCAATCACGTCGCACGCGGCAATCACGTCGAAATGGTCGGAGGGCAGCGATAGGTCGTCAATCGTCCCTCGGAGTACCACTTCTCTGCCTAGCCGCTGGTTGGCTCTCGCCACTGACACCGGCGAATACTCGATGCCACTTACTTCCAGCGATCGCGATTGTGCCTCCAGCAGAAAGTCGCCGGTGCCACATCCAACTTCGAGCAGGCGTTTCTTGCCGGCCGCGAGAACTGGTGCCAGTTGGTCAAGGTAAAGCGCCGCAGTGGCGCTTTTCAGAGCCGCAACCCTTTGGTCGAACGATTCGTCGTGATCACCCAGGAAATACTGGGCGCCGTAAATATCCGCCAGCACACCATCACTTGGTTGAGGATCCAGGAATTCACAGCCACAAATTGTACAGCCGTGGACCGGGTACGACTCCTTGGTGAACTTCTTTTCCGCCGGAGACGAGAAGCAAACAGGGCATCTCACGCTGGCCATGCTCCTTCCCTCCCCAGCCAACTCGCCTTCATTCCGAAATGAGTGCTCCTTCTCAACCCAGCTCGATTTGGATTTCGAGCGTCTCGTGTCCTCATATTTTGACTTTAGAGTTTGTATCCCGAATAAGCGGCGTCGTTGTGGAACATCTGGAGCGTCTCCAGTGAGTGCTGGTCGAGGTCCTTTCCCACCACTTTGAGCTTACTCTGCACACTGTCGGTGGCTGAGATGATGTGGCATCCCACATCATTAGCTCGAAATATGTCGAGCAATTCCCGCGGGCTGGCCCAAAGTAATTCCATCCCGGGTGCGGATTTGCTTGAGCCTGCAGGATTTGCGCCTTATCGGCCCCGTCTGCGAACAATTTGATCTTCAGTTCCGAGACATTTCTCACACGATCTCCGCGTCATTGTTCAGGATCCAGTCCACAGCTTCAGGCAGCGATCTCGCCCAATAGTCTGGAGCTGAGTTCGGCTCTCGCTCCTGGTATCCCAAATCGATCAGGACGTTCTGCACCCACCATTCGCGCCCCGCGGCGATGTCGCCACCGGTCGCCAATCATCTAACTATGATGCAGATCGATTCCGTACTGGCTTGCCGCCTCCCCGAGCAAACCGGGCTTCGGCTTGCGGCAGTCGCAGTGCTCGCTATCATCATGGTAGCAGGTTAAGATGTCGTCAGGTGGAAGTTGCGCACGAAGATGCCTGATTCGTCTTCCACCTTATCGCGAGCAGCGTTGCTGCGCGCTACATCCGCCTGGTTGGTGAGCACGATCAGGAGGTAACCTCGTTTTTTCAGCCGCCGGAGTATATCAGCGGTGCCAGGCAGTATTCCAGCGACGCCAGATCACTGGGCGGAAGGGCTGGCTTGCCATTCTGCACTTGCACGCCATTTACCACTCCGTCGCGATCTAGAAACACCACACGCTTCATCGAGTGGGAGCGATCGATTCCCACTTGGTCGCTTTGAGTTGCAGCAGGGGTATGCGACACCACAGGTGCCACACGATCATCTCGGCTCGCGGAGTGATCCGCTCGGAATGCACCGTTGGGATGAGAACACAAACATCCGTTACTTTTGCTGTGTAGCCGCCATCGCACCTGGCGATCCGAGGATGCTTATGCCAACTGACTTTGCATAGTCGAGGGCTGCGCCAAGTTTGGACTGACGCTGCGTTCCACGCTGCCGCCTCCAACCGAGAAAACCAGAATCGCATTGTGCGCCGCCAGACCCCTCACCCGTGCCACGCCTCCAAAACGGTCGGCCACCCTTCATCATTCGTGATTCGTGCGTGCACTGAATTCGTCGATGGCTGTTGTCAAGAGCAGCTCTTCGTTGCACCCGGAATGCAGGCGCTCGAACATCCAACACACCTTCATTTTGTTGATCTCTCCAGCGACGTGGAGACTGCCATGAACCTCATCTCGCATTTCGGTAGAATGTTTCTTCGCTTAGTGCGTCTTCAATTGTGCTCCGAGTTGCGGAGACTTGAACAACCACATGAACCCCAAAAAGTACTGGATCGTACTTCTTATCATATCTGCGATCAGCCTATGGCTCCGTTCCGGTTTTCCAGTCACGGCACTGCCGTACGCCAAGCATGACGACCAGCTTTTCGTCCGATTGGCGCATGACCTGGCAGCCGGTCACTGGCTTGGCCCATACGACAATCTTACCTTGGCTAAAGGTCCGTTCTACTCAATGTTTATGGCTGTAGCCTTCTGGTCTGAGGTTCCGCTTAAAATTGCCGAACAGTTCTTTTACCTGCTCGCTTGCGTATTGACTGCTTGGGTTCTCCGACGCTTTGCAGGTAATAGGATCAGCCTGACTTTATTCACGCTTCTTGCGTTTAATCCGGTGATGTGGAACCCGGCATTGGAGCGTGTTATTCGCCAGCCTGTTTATCTGAGTGTAGCGCTAGGGGTCGTCACCTTAACCGTTATCATTTGCTTCCCGTCGGCCGGTTGTCGACGTCGTCGTCGTTACAGCCTTATGCTGGGAGTGTCGCTCGGCATGGTGGGCGCTGCGTATTGGCTCACCCGCGAAGAAGGCTTATGGCTGGTACCGTCCGTCGCCATCGTCGTCGCGGTTTCGGCGCTGGGAATTGTGCGGCCGAGTTGGTCGCGTCTTCCTGACGGTAAGCAAGAGGCCAGCCGCTTTTCCCGACTCAAAGCGATTGCCGTTCCCCTGGCGGTGGCGGTCATCACGTTTACGGCAGTCGATTTTTCGGTTGCTTTCGTGAATTACACACACTACGGAGTTTTTGAAACTAACGAATTCCGCAACCGGAGTTTCGTGCGCGCCTACGGGGCTCTTTCGCGAATCCGGCATGACCAGGCGCGTTACTTGGTTAACATTCCAGAATCAAGTTGGCAGCATGCGTATGCCGTCAGCCCGGCGGCTCGAGAGTTGGCTCCTTACATGGAAGGTGCCACCCGCGAACAGTGGCTCCGTGTCACGTGCATATACGGAAGCATCAAGCCCTGCGATGATGTGCAAATTGGATATGACATGTGGGAATTGCGTGACGCCGTCGCCAGCGCCGGCCACGCTAAGTCTGGGGCTGACGCAATGCGCTTTTACGGAGACTTGGCCAATCAAATCGACGCTGCCTGCGACAATCGGCAACTCTCCTGCCTTCCTCCGCGAGCCAGCATGCAGCCGCCATTTCGCCTCAACTATTTGCAACTTGCATTGCGCTATGCGAAGCCCACAACGGCTATGGTGTTCGCCATGATGGAAGGACCGGCTGTTGCCGTCCCTAGCGTCGGCCACGATGATGAACTCGCGCTCTTTGATGACACTATCGACGACATTTACCCACCAGAAAGATCAACCGTCGTCATCCGCGGCTGGGTAGCGGGCGCGACTGCCCCTCCGGCGGTGCGTGTCGAAAACCGGACCGGCGAAGCTGTTCTCACGTCGATAACGCCCTCGCCCGCACCAGACGTCGAGAAGGTGTATCCTTCGCTAAGGTCGTATCGCTTTGAATTAAGGACCGATTGTGCGCTGACGTCTTGCGACCTCGTCGTAGATACACCCGGACTTGGCCCCGCCAGGTTCCCATTGAGTTCGGTGATGAACTCTGGTCCGCTTGAGACGACCGGCCCGACTCGGACGCTCGTCGGTTATATTGACGTCAGCTCGGGCGGTGAAGCCTTCCGTTTACGGCATCACCGCCAATCTCTGCAGATGAGAATGGCTAACCTCATCGCGCGAATATACGCTTACTGGTTCCCGCGAATGGGTGGAGTGGCGGCTATCGGACTACTGCTCGCTTTTTGCTTCCGTCGGCACTTTCCCCTTCCCGATCCTCTTGTAGGCCTAGCCCTGGCGAGTGCTATTGCGGTCCTGACCTATATTGCGCTTATGTCCTACATTAAAGCCTCTGTGGACATGAACGTCGTCACCGTTTTGTACTTATCGCCTTCATCGCCATTCGTCATCACCTTCACAACTCTGGGACTCTATTCGTGGTACGTCGCCCTAAAGACTTGGGCCCTAGGCGGCGAACCACGACAAGCCGCGTTCTCTGATTCCCATTTTGGGAGTATCCACTCGGAGCGACCGGTTTAGTTGTTAAGGGTAATTAGGTCGTTGTGATGGGCTTATCGGACACATTGCAACAGCCCCCACTGCAAGTCCTTTCCGTCGCTGGTCGTCCACCTGGGGCTGAAGAGCGTTGCGTCAGTCAGGTTGGGTTTCCACATGGCTCATTTTTGACCCATTCCAGGAAGGCAGGTACACCACCGACTTCCTCCCAGCCACTCAGGTCCTGACACCGGAAAACAACCTAGTCACATTGTGTTGCGATTGCCAACAACACACACACGGAGTAACTCGCGGGTGATGGCTCAGCTATCGTCACGGTC
>Ga0126381_100004339_pt1 | contig 15436 bp, 13 predicted proteins | sample PanSoiMetPlot_28_FD_96465 | JGI IMG/M metagenome (GOLD analysis project Ga0126381, IMG submission 96465) | Tropical forest soil microbial communities from Panama - MetaG Plot_28 | ecosystem: Environmental > Terrestrial > Soil > Tropical forest > Bulk soil | place: Panama | collected 2016-02-17 | reverse complement strand
CATAGAGACGGTTGCATGCGACCGCCGCTTCGGAGACGATCCGGCGGTCGCGAGCGCGCCGCTGCGGCCGATTATGCGTGAAAGGACATCCATGGCGGCAGGCCATCGACGCCCTGCGGTCGGCATCGGGTATCGCTCGGCGATCCATGACTGGACGTGCAAGAACCTGCATCGGGTCGACGCGCTGGAAATCACCGTGGACCACTGCCTGTCGGGCGGAGCTGCCCTGCGGAGCGCGATCTTCGACCTGGTGGGCCGCATCCCGCTGACCGCGCACGGGGTCGGCCTGTCGATCGGCACCGACGTTCCGCTCGACCTCGCCTATCTCGACGAGGTGGCGGCGGTGGTCGAGCGCCTGAAGGCGCCCGCCTACAGCGAGCATCTGGCCTTCACTCGCGTCCCGGGCCGCGACCTCGCCAACCTGCTTCCGCTGCCGAAGACCGAGGACGTGGCCGAGCAGATGATCGCCAAGGTCAGAATCGTCCAGTCGCGCGTGCCGGTCCCGTTCCTGCTCGAGAACATCACCTACATCTTCGACTGGCCGGATTCGCAGATGACCGATGCCGAGTTCCTCGGCCTGATCTGCCGGGAGACCGGCGCCGGGCTGCTGCTCGACATCGAGAACCTCTACCTCAACGCGGCCAACAACGGCTTCGATCCCCATGCCTTCATCGACGCGCTCGCGCCGGGGATCGTCAGGGAAATCCACGTCGCGGGCGGCGTGACGGCCGAGGACGCGTTTCTCGAGCGGCCGATCCTGTCGGACTCGCACAGCCACCCGGTGCCCGATGCGGCCCTCGACCTGCTCGACTACACGCTGGCGCGCCAAGAGCCGCAGACCATCATCCTGGAACGCGACCAGCGATTGGAGGCGGTCGACGAGATCGTTGACGACATCGCTCGCATCCGCGCGCGCGTCGACAATATCCAAGGCGTAAGGCTCCATGGCAAAGCGTCTGTTGGATCGGCAAGCTAGCCTGATCGAGCACCTCACCAGCGGCGCCGTGATTTTCGGCGACCGCCGCGCGCCCATCGACCCGGCGCTTCGGCGGTTGGCGCAGGGGCCGCTCCGCCTGGAGGCGCGCTTCTCGTTCGACAAGCGCATGGAGAAGATCACCGCCGCGTTCCCGCGGACCTTTCGCCTGCTCGGGGACGAACGGGATGACGTCGTCCGCAAGTTCGCCGATGCCTGCCCGCCGACCGACATCAGGCGGATCGCGAACGTGCGCCAGTTCCATGCCTTCGTGTCGGCGCGCTGGCGTCGCAAGCGTCCGAAGATCCCCTATTTGCCCGACGTCGCAGCCTGCGAGCTCGCCTGCGCGGAGGTCCGCGCCCGCGTCGACGAGCGGACGGACGATGCCGTGATCCGCCCGCTGCGCCCGCGCCGCCGCGTCCGCCGCCACCCCGCTGCGGTCCTGCTGCGATGCCGGTTCGACGTTCGGTCGATCTTCGAGCACGACGGGGCGGTTGCCCCTGCCCGGCGCGACACGCGGCTCGTCGTCAACATGCCGCCTGACGCGGACAATCCGCGGATGTTCGAGGTCGAGCCTGCGGTCCACGACCTGCTCTCGGCGCTGGACGACTGGATCGATCCGGCCGCGCTCGGCAAGGAGCTCGCGCCGCTTGTTCGCGACCTGACCGAACACGCGCTGATCGAGGTGAGTGCGTGAGGATCTGCGTCATCGGCAAGTTTCCGCCCATCCAGGGCGGTGTCAGCCGGCATACCTACTGGAGCGCGCACGCCCTTGCCGAGCGCGGACACGAGGTTCACGTCGTCACCAACGCCAAGGAGGTGGGCGCGCCGTACCGCATGCACATGCGCCCTGCGGATTGGCGGCGCTGCGCCGCGAAGCATTCCGCGGGCTCCGTGACGGTGCACTGGACCGATCCGGTCGATGCCTCCCAGTTCCACATCCCGATGGCGAGCCCGTTCGCCTCGAAGCTCGCCGCGATTGCGGCCGGGCTGCACGCGCAGCGTTCGTTCGACGTGATCTACTCGCACTACCTCGAGCCTTATGGGGTCGCCGGATGTCTCGTCGCCCACATCAGCGGGGTGCCGCACGTGGTGCGGATGGCGGGGAGCGACGCCGGGCGGCTGTGGCATCATCCCCAGCTCGAGCCGCTGTATGACCACGTGCTGCGCTCCGCCACCCAGGTGATTGCCATCGGAGCGGTGGCCGAGCGCGCGGCCCAACGTGGCGTCGCGCCCGGCCGCATCGTCGCGGGGGGCGGGTTTGCGGTTCCCGAACACGTGTTCACCCCGCGTGGGCCCAAGCTCGATATCACGGCGCTGCAGGCCGAGGTCGCGACGAACCCCGAGTGCCGCGACCTCATGTGGGGGGGCTTCGCGGCCAATCGCCCCTATTTCGGCGTTTGCGGCAAGCTCGGCGAGAGCAAAGGATCGTTCGCGTTGCTCGAGGCGATGCGGCGCCTCAAGAGCGCCGGCCTCCGCGTCGGACTGATTGCGCTCGCCCACGGCCCGCCATCGGTCGAGCGGTCGTTTCGCGCGCGGGCGCGCAAGCTCGGCCTCGTCGACGACATCCTCCAGCTGCCCTTCCTGCCGCACTGGCGCGTGCCCGAGTTTCTGCGCGGATGCCTGGCGGCCTGTTGCCTGGAGCAGAATTTCCCGATCGCGTTTCATTCGCCGATCATTCCGCGCGAGGTGCTGCTCTGCGGCACCTGCCTCGTCGCCTCGACGGAAGTCATCCGCAAGCTGCCCGCTTATGGACGACTGCCGCACGGCTATGGCTGCGTCGCGATCGAGGACGTAGACGACATCGATGTGCTGAGCGCGCGGCTCGCCGCGATCGTGCGGGATCCGGGCCCGGCGACCGTGGTCGGGAGGCGCGGCCACGCCTACGCCCACGAGCTTCAGCAGGATCTGTCCTTCCCTGAACGGCTGGAGCAGATTCTCGAGGCTGCCGTCGCGCCGCAGGGCCGCTCGCCCACACGGCAGGCGCCCGCCGCCAAGCCAGACGATGCAGCAGCCGGCGAGCGCTTTCCCCTGACCCGAATGGCAGCTGCCGCGATCGGGGCCATCGAACAACCCGCAGGCGCTTCAGCGAAGGATCACGGCAATGCGCCGCGTGCGCGCGAAACCCTCACGGCGCTCGAACGAAGGGTCGATGCCGGTGAGGCAACCCTTCGGTCGCTGGCGGCGGCGGTCGCGACCGAGGTCGCGATCGCGGCGGCGGAGAGCGAGACCTGCGACCCGAACGAGGAGGAACCCGATCCTCTTTTTCGCTTGCGAACCACGCGCTGGGCGATCGACGATGCCGAGGTCGCGCGGCTCGTTCCCGTGCGCCATCCGCGCATTCGCCTGCTCGACTTCGACACCGATGTCGCGGAATTCCTCGGCGCGCGCACCGCGGCCGACCTTCCGGCGCAGCCCTCCTTGCGCCGCAGCCATGTAGTCGTCTTCGCGGGGGCCGACGCCCGACGCGACGATCCGCTCGTGGTCGACGCGGTGACGGCGCGAATTCTCCAGCTCTGCGACGGCACGCGGACGGCCGGCGCCATCGCCAGGCAGCTCGAATCGGACCCGAAGAGCAACCTCAAGTGGATCGAGCGCCTGTTCGTTCATGGGCTGATCGCGCTGCACGAGAGCCGCGCTGGTCTCGCGCCTTCTGGTCGTCCGCCGCAGACCCGCCAGCGCTCGTCGCGGCGGACCTCGCGCGGCCGGGTCCCGGTCTGATCGCCGCCGGCGGCCGGTAGTGAGATAGCTCACACCCCCCCTGAATTGCCGTATGATAGCAACTTGTTGATGGAAGGCGGTTCGCGGACACCGCGATTCAAGCGATAAAACAATGAAGCGGCGCGAGGTCATGATCGTTCTCGGCGGCGCGGCTGTCGCGTGGCCGCTTCGGTCGAGGGCGCAACCAAGGGACTCCCTGCGACGAGTCGGCGTGCTGATCGGGATCTCGGCGAATGATCCCACGGCGCGCGCCCGTGAAGCGACCCTGCTCGCCGCCTTGCAGGCCTTGGGGTGGAGGCAGGGCCAGAACGTATCGGTCACGTTCCGTTTTGCCGGCGGCCAAGCCCAGCTCTTCGACAGCTACGCCCAGGAACTGGTCAACCTGAGACCCGATGTCGTCCTCGCCGTCACCTCTCCGGCGGTCGAGGCCATCCTCAAATTCAACAAGGCGGTGCCGATCGTCTTCGTGTCGGTCGTCGCCCCGGAGCGGCGAGGCTTCATCGAAAATCTGGAGCATCCGGGTGGCAACCTCACCGGCTTCACGAATTTCGAATTCTCGATGGGCGGCAAATGGCTGGAGGCGCTCAAGCAGGTGGCGCCGCGGGTCGCCAACGTCGGCCTCATGTTCAACCCGGAAACAAGCAGCTCGTATGCCGATTTGTTCCTTTCCTCGGTTCGAGCGGCGGCGCCGGCCTACGAGGTCAACGAAGTGCTCGCGACCCCGGTTCGCGACGCCGCCGACATCGAGGCTCAGGTCGCAGCCGTAGCGCACACGCCCGACAGCGCCCTCATCGTGCTCCCGGACAATCTCGCCCTGCGCTATCGCAAGCTGATCATCGAACAGGTCGCCCAGCGGCGGCTGCCCGCGGTCTATCCGTTCCGTTCCTTCGCGGTCGACGGCGGCCTGATGGTCTACGGCATCGACCAGAATGACGTGTTCAAGCAGGCCGCGACCTACGTTCATCGCATTCTCAAGGGAGAGAGGCCCGGCGATCTTCCGGTTCAGGCGCCCAACACCTTCGAGCTCGTCATCAACATCAGGACCGCCAAGGCGCTCGGCCTGACCGTGTCGCCGTGGCTGCTCGCCACCGCCAACGAGACGATCGAATGAGGCGGCGGGATTTCATAGCGCTCGTTGCCGGCGGGCTCGCGTGGCCGCTGGTCGCCCGCACGCAGCCGTCCGAGCGCATGCGCCGGGTCGGAATCCTCCTCGGCATCGGGGAGGACAAGGAGGGCCGGCTCCGCGTCGCGACATTCCGGCAGCAGATGCGCGAGCTCGGCTGGATCGAGGGGAAGAATATCGAGTTCGACGTCCATTGGTCGTCGGGCGACGCCGAGCGCATGCAGGTCTATGCGGACGAGATGGTGCGCTCGAACCCCGACGTCATCCTGGGCTCGAGCTCGCCGGTCATCCTGGCGCTGCAAAAGACCAACCGCTCGATTCCCGTCGTCTTCACCGTGGTCACCGATCCAGTGGGCGTCGGCCTGCTCGCCAATCCGGCGCAGCCCGAAGGCAATCTTACCGGCTTCACCAACTTCGAAGTGTCGATGGGAGGCAAATGGCTGGAGATCATCAAGGAGCTGGCGCCCTCCGTCACCCGATTGGGCATTCTCTATGATCCCGCCAATGCCCCGGATGTCAGCCCGCGCTACAAGCATTCGCTCGACGCCGCCGCGCGATTGCTGGAAGTGCAGCTCATCGACGCGCCCGTCCACACGGCGGCCGATATCGAGCTCGCGGTCGCGGATCTCGCCCGCCGGCCCAATGCCGGCATGATCGTTCTTCCCGACAACACGACGGTGCGCTATCGCGAGCTGCTCGCCGGGCTGGCGACCAGGCATCGCGTGCCTGCGATCTACCCCTATCGCTATTTTGCGCGCAGCGGCGGGTTGGCATCCTACGGCGTGGATACGGTCGACCTGTTCCGCCGCGGCGCAACCTATGTCGACCGCATCCTCAACGGCTGGAAGCTGGCCGACCTGCCCGTGCAGTCGCCGACCAAGTTCGAATTCGTCCTCAATCTCAAGGCCGCGAAGGATCTCCAACTGGATATTTCGCCGTCGCTGATCGCGCGCGTGGACGAGGTGATCGAATGAGGCTGTTGCCGTCGATCCTCGGCGCCTTGACGGCATGGGCGCCGGCAGTCCGGCCGGGGCTCTCCCGGTCGGCCAAATCGCGCGTGAAGGAATTCCGCGGCCGGCTGTTCGCCAAGTATGCCGCGCTGTTCGTCGCGGTCGTCTGCGTCGCCCTGCTCGCGAACGGGGCGTTCGAAACCTGGTTCCTGTATCACGAGCACCGCGAGTCCCAGGTCCGCATCCAGAGCGAGCAGGCCGAGGCGACAGCGGCCAAGATCGAGCAGTTCGTCAAGGAGATCGAGGCGCAGCTCGGCTGGACCACCCAGTTGCCGTGGGTTGCGGGCACGCTGGAGCAGCGCCGGGTGGACGCGCTGCGCCTGCTGCGCCAGGTTCCCGCCATCACCGAATTCACCCAGCTCGATCCGTCCGGCCGACAGCAGATCCAGGTGTCGCGGGCCGCCATGAACGTGATCGGCAGCGGCATCGACTTCTCCGGCGATCCCAAGTTCATCGAGGCCAAGGCGCACAAGGTCTACTACGGCCCGGTCTACTTCCGCCGCAACTCGGAGCCTCACATGACGATCGCGATGGCCGGCGTCCGTCGCGACGCCGGGGTCAGCATCGCCGAAGTGAACCTGAAGTACATCTGGGACCTCGTGACGCAGATCAAGGTCGGCGAGCGCGGCCAGGCCTACGTGGTCGACTCGGCGGGCCGGCTGATCGCGCATCCGGATCTCAGCCTCGTGCTGCGCAACATCGACCTCTCGGGTCTCGCGCAGGTGAAGGCCGCGCGTGCGGCCGCCGCCGGCGAGTCGTCGAGGCCCGGGACCGAGCAGGCGCAAAACCTCGCGGGATTGCCGGTCCTGGTTGCGCACGCGACGATCCCGTCGCTGAGCTGGACGGTGTTCGTCGAGCTGCCGACCGAGGAGGCCTACGCCCCGCTCTATGCGGAGCTTCGACGGACCGGCCTCGTCCTCCTGGCGGCGCTCGGACTTGCGGCCGTCGCCGGAACTGTCCTCGCCCACAAGATGCTCGTGCCGATCCGGGCGCTGCGTGCCGGCGCCGCGCGCATCGGCAGCGGCGACCTCGATCAGCGCATCGCGATCGACACCGGCGACGAGCTCGAAGAGCTCGCCGACCAGTTCAACGACATGGCGGGGCGACTGCGGGAATCCCATGCGGACCTCGAGAAGAAGGTCGAAATCCGCACCCACGAGCTGGCGCAGTCGGTCGAGGAGCTGCGGGCGCTCGGCGAGGTCAGCCAGGCCGTCAGCTCGAGCCTCGACAGGGAAACCGTGCTGTCGACCATCGTCGCCAAGGCGGTGCAGATCTCGGACACCGACGCCGGGGCGATCTACGTGTTCGACCAGGCGAAACAGGAATTCGAGCTCAGCGCAACCCACGCGATGCCGGCGGCGCTGATCGACGACATCCGGCGCATCCGCCTGCGCACCGAGGACAACGCACTCGGCCGCGCGATGATGGAACGTCGGCCGATCCAGATTGCCGACCTGCGCGAGCTCGAGCGCACGCCGCTCCAGGAGGCGATCACGCGGGCCGGCTATCGCGCGCTGATGGCGATCCCGCTGCTGCGTCCCGACCATGTCGTCGGCTCGCTGGTCGTGCGGCGCAAGCAGCCCGGCCTGCTGCCGCAGTCGACGGTCGATCTGCTGCAGACCTTCGCGGTCCAATCCGTGATCGCGATCGAAAACGCGCGCCTCTTCCACGAGATCGCCGAGAAGAGCCGGCAGCTCGAGCTCGAGAGCCGGCACAAGTCGCAGTTCCTCGCCAACATGAGCCACGAGCTGCGCACGCCGCTCAATGCCATTCTCGGCTATACCGAGCTGATCCTCGACAACATCTACGGCGACACCCCGCAGAAGATGCGCAGCGTCCTGGAGCGGGTGCAGATCAACGGCCGCCACCTGCTCGGCCTGATCAACGACGTCCTCGATCTGTCGAAGATCGAGGCCGGCGAGCTCCGGCTGACGCTCGCCGAATACTCGCTCGAGGACGTCGTGCGCACCGTGTTCACCGGGGTCGAGGCGCTGGCGGCCGGCAAGGGGCTCGCCTTCAAGACGGAGATCTCGCCGGAGCTGCCGCGCGGCCATGGCGACGAGCGGCGCATCGCGCAGGTGCTGCTCAATCTCACCGGGAACGCCATCAAGTTCACCGACACGGGCGAAGTGACGATCAACGCCTCGGCCCATGACGAGTCGTTCACCGTCGCGGTGCGCGATACCGGCCCCGGCATCGACGAGGCCGACCAGGCGCGCATCTTCGGGGAATTCCAGCAGGTCGACTCCTCGTCCACGCGGTCGAAGGGTGGAAGCGGGCTCGGTCTCTCCATTGCCAAGCGCATCGTCGAGATGCATGGCGGACGCATCTGGGTCGAGTCCATGCCGGGCACGGGCTCGACCTTCTCGTTCTCGCTGCCGATCAATGTCGCCCAGCAGACGGGGACGGCATGACGCCCCTACCATCGTACGGACAACCTCACGCCGTCATTGACGGCCAGGCGTCCTGTGAAGTCCCTCACATGCCGGCGGGCCGGCCCGCTCCTAAGCTCGACTGGCTGACCCCGATACCGCAGTGCTTGCAACAGGTCTGGTCATGGCGCCGCTGATCCGATGGCAATGTCCCTCGTTCGGCCTCCGCTGCCTGGGCGGATTGTCGATCGCCCTCCTCGTGCTCGTTCCGACACCGGCGGCGCGAGCGCAACAGCGGCCGCTCGAGATCGGCGTGCTCGCGTTCGGGCCGCGCGCGGTTCCGACATGGAGTTGCGGCGCCGCCGCCAGCGTCCAGCCCCGCCAGGAGACGATGCCGTACTACATTCTGGGCCTGCGGGACGGGCTCGAAAAGCTCAACTATGTCGACGTCGGCAACGAGAAAGCCGGCCAATCGGGCCGGCGCGTCAATCTCGACCTCAGGATGGGAACGTTCCAGGAGCTGAGGGGCTACGCGCGGCAGTTCGCGCGTAAGCCCGTCGACTTGATCGTCGCCGTCGCGAGCGCGGCCGTCAAGATCGCCCAGGAAGAGACGCGCGACCACCCGATTCCGATCCTCTTTCCTGGCATCAGCGACCCGGTAGGCGAAGGGTTCGTCCAATCGCTCGCGAGACCCGGCGGGTTGATCACCGGCGTGAGCCATCAGGAGGTGCAAGGCAGCGGCAAGCGCCTCGAGCTGTTCAAGGAGATGGTGCCCGGCCTGCGCCGCGTCGTCACGCTCCGCAGATCCAACTATCGGCCGTCCGAGCTGAGCCTGGTGGACGTTCGCGCCGCCGCCGCGCGGCTCAACGTCGAGATCGTCGACTGGGCCGTCGGCAACCGCGGCGAGCTCAAATCGGCGCTCGACAAGCTCACGCGCGACACCGCGGACGGCATCATGATCCTTCCCGATTCTTTGGTGATCAGCAGCCTGGATCTGATCATCCCGGCCAGCATCGCGCACCACGTGCCGACCTTCGGCCTGCAGGATTTCATGGCCGACTGGGGCGCGCTCGCGAGCTACGGGCCGAGCGCCTTTCAGGCGGGCGGACGCGTCGCGCAATACGTCGACAAGATCGCGAAGGGCGCGAGGCCGGGCGATCTTCCGGTCGAACCGATCGATCCGGTCTTCGTCATCAATCTCAAGGTCGCCAATTGCCTCGGGCTCACGGTGCGGCTCGAGGTGCTCCGCCAGGCGGATCAGGTCATTCGTTAGCACCGGCTGTCACCGAAACAGGGAGAGACTTTCATGCATCGAATTCTCGCAGTTGCGGTCGGGAAAGGGGCCGACACGAGCGCCTCGGCCGTCGCCCGTCTCGTGATCGGGACAAAGCACAGCAAGGAAATGCGTCCTTACGTCGCCGGCCTGATCCGCGGGCTGGAGAAGCTCGGCCTCAAGCCGGGCACCGACTTCGAGATCGATTACGCCACCGGCGAGCCGAAGGCGCTCAAGAAGCTCGTGCAGAATGCGATCGCCGAGCATAAGCCCGACGCCATGTTCGCCATGTCGACCACCGCCGTGAAGGTCGCGATGTCGGTCAGCAAGGACATTCCAATCGTGTTTCCCAGCATTTCCGACCCGGTCGCGGACGGCATCGCGAAGTCCTGCTCGGCCCCGGGCAAGAACGCGACCGGCATCCGTTCGTTGCGCCAGCAATCCGTGCATGAGGGCCTCGAGTTGTTCAAGATGACGGTCCCCAGTCTGAAAACGATCTATGGCCTGCACAAGCCGGCCTACGGCCCGGCGACGCGCGCGCTCGCGGAGGTCAAGAAGGCAGCGAAGAAGGCGAAGGTCGCATTCAAGTCGGTGACCGTGCGATCGCACAAGGACATCGCCAAGGAGCTCGATAAGATCTCGCAGTCCGGGCCGGCCGGCAGCCCGCAGGTCGGCGTCATGGTGATGCCCGACGACCTGGTGCTGAGCGCATGGCGCCACGTCGCCGACACCGCGCAGGACAAGAAGCTGCCGACCTTCTATCCGGTCACCGATTGGGTGCGCGAGGGCTCGAGCGCGCTGGCGGGATACGGCGTGCCGCAGCACACCGGCGGCGAGGCGGCCGCCGCCTACATGCGCAAGGTTCTCCACGGCGTCCCGGCCAAACACCTTCCGATCCGCCGCGCCGGCGGCTTCGAGTGGGCGGTGAACCGGAGCGTGGCGAAGGCCCTGGGCATCACGCTTCCCGCGCACGTCCTCGCGGCGGCCGATCGCGTGGTCGGGTGACGCCGGCGCAGCCCTGACCCGGCAGCGGACATTCCATGGAAGATGAGCACACATCGGACGGTACGCCGGACGCCTCGAAGCCGAGGCGTGGCCGGATCGTCCGCCGATATTTTCTCATCTTCGTGACGCTGGTCGGCGGCTCGCTGCTCGCGAGCCTGCTGCTGGAGATGGGCTTCCGCCTGTGGGAGACGCGCTGGAACCTCGATGTCGTCCATCGCCAGATGGCCGAGCTCGCCGCCCTGCGCATCCGCAACTACATCGAGAACGTGGCGGAGGCAGTGCGGCTCGCCGCCCAGCCGCGCCACGTCGCGCAGGGACGCGTGTCGAACGAATACATCTCCGATCTGCGCGATCTGCTGAGGAACGTGCCGGCGATCCGCGACGTCGTCGCGATCGGCACGGACGGGCGCGAGATGCTGCGGCTGTCGCGTATCGGCACTTCGTCGGTCGACGCGGCCGCCGACCATGCGTCCGAGCCGTATTTCGCGACCGCCCGCGCCGGCAGGACCTATTTCGGTCCTGTCATCTTTCCCGCCGACTCGTTCGAGCCTCGCATCATGATCGCAGTTCCGATCGAGCCGTTCCGCGGCGAGATCATCGGCGTGCTCACGGCGACCGTGAACGTCCGGTACGTGTGGGACGTCGTGCAGGAGATCCGGGTCGGCGACACCGGCTACGCCTACGTGGTGAGCAACACCGGCGCCTTGGTTGCGCATCCCGACCTGTTTCTCGTGCTCCAGCGCAAGGACTTCTCCGACCTTCCGCAGGTGAGCGCATTGCGCAATTCGGCGCAGGAGACTGCGGGCACCGGGACATATCAGAACGTCTACGGCAAATGGGTGCTGGCGTCACATGCGGCCGTCCCGGACGTCGGCTGGACCGTCATGGTCGAGCGGCCGCTGACCGAGGCCTATGGGCCGTTGATCGCCTCGCTGGCGCGGACCGGGAGCATCCTGTTCGTCGCCTGCCTCACCGCGGTCGGCGCCGCGGCATTGCTCGGCCGGCGCGTGCTCAATCCGATCGAGGAATTGCGCCGTGGCGCCGCCCGGCTCGAGGCGGGCGACCTCGAGACCAAGCTCACGGTCAAGACCGGCGACGAATTCGAGGAGCTGGCCGAGGATTTCAACCGGATGGCCGCCCGGCTGCGGGACTCCTACGCGGACCTCGAAAAGAAGGTCGAGATCCGCACCCGCCAGCTCGAGGAGAAGAGCCGGCAGCTCGAGCTCGAGAGCCGGCACAAGTCGCAGTTCCTCGCCAACATGAGCCACGAGCTGCGCACGCCGCTCAACGCCATCCTCGGCTATACCGAGCTGATCGTGGACGGCGTCTACGGCCAGCCGTCGGAGCAGATGCAGAGCGTGCTCCAGCGGGTGGACGTCAACGGGCGCCATCTGCTCGGCCTGATCAACGACGTGCTCGACCTGTCGAAGATCGAGGCCGGACAGCTCACCTTGTCGCTGTCGGACTATTCGCTCAACGACATCGTGCAGAGCGTGTTCACGGGCGTCGGGTCGCTGGCCGCCGAAAAGGGGCTCGCCTTCACGACCGAGGTCCCGCCCGACCTGCCGCGCGGCCGCGGCGATGAGCGGCGCATCGCCCAGGTGCTGCTCAACCTCACCGGCAATGCCATCAAGTTCACCGACACGGGCGGGGTGACCATCAAGGCTTCGGCGTACAACGGCTCGTTCACGATCGCGGTACGCGACACCGGGCCGGGCATCGATGCGGTCGACCAAGCGCGGATCTTCGGCGAGTTCCAGCAGGTCGACGGCTCGTCGACCCGGGAGAAGGGCGGGAGCGGCCTCGGCTTGTCGATCGCCAAGCGCATCGTCGAGCTGCACGGGGGGCGCATCTGGGTGGAATCCCGCCGCGGGGTGGGCTCGACTTTCGCGTTCACGCTCCCGATCGCCATCGAGCAACAAGCAGGACAGGCAGGACAGGCATGAGCAAACGTATCCTCGTGGTCGAGGACCAGGAAGACAACCGGCGCATCCTGCGCGACATGCTGACCAATGTCGGCTATGAGGTCTTCGAGGCCGAGCACGGCGGTCACGCGCTGAGTGCCGCCACCACCCACCGTCCCGATCTCATCCTGATGGACATCCAGCTGCCGGTGCTCGACGGTTACGCGGCCACCCGCCAGCTCAAGTCCGAGCCGGCGCTGCGCGACATTCCGATCATCGTGATCACCTCCTATGCGCTGAGCGGGGACGAAGGCAAGGCGCGCGCCGCCGGGTGTGACGACTATGTCACCAAGCCATTCAGTCCGCGCCAGCTGCTGGCTAAGATCCGATCCTATCTGCCCTGACCGATGCGAGGAGCGCCATGCACAATCCGCCGCGCATCCTGATCGTCGACGACAACGAGACCAACCGCGACATCCTCGATGCGCGGCTCACGGCGCACGGCTATCAGACGCTGCAGGCGGCCGACGGCGAGGAAGCGCTGGTCGCCGCGCGCGAGCACCTGCCCGACCTGATCCTGCTCGACGTGATGATGCCCAAGCTCGGCGGCATCGAGGTCTGCCGCCTGATCAAGGGCGACGAAAGCTTCCCCTACACGCCGATCGTCCTTGTGACGGCGAAATCCGACACCCAGGACGTGGTCGCCGGGCTCGACGCCGGCGCGGACGAGTATCTGGCGAAGCCGATCGACCAGGTGGCGCTGGTTGCGCGGGTGCGCTCGATGCTTCGCGTCAAGGCGCTGCATGACCAGGTGCAGGCGCAGTCGGCCGACCTCGCCAGCTGGAACCGGACGCTTGAGCAGCGTGTGGCCGATCAGGTCGCCGAGATCGAGCGGGTCGGGCGGCTCAAGCGGTTCCTGTCGCCACAGATCGCCGAGCTGATCGTCTCGTCGGGCAACGAGCGGCTGCTCGAAAGCCACCGCCGCGAGATCACCGTCGCGTCCTGCGATCTGCGCGGCTTCACCGCGTTCTCGGAACGGACCGAGCCCGAGGAGGTCATGACGGTGCTGCGCGAATACCACATCGCGCTCGGCGCGCTGATCGAAAAATTCGCCGGGACGCTCGAGCATTTCGCCGGGGACAGCATTCTGGTGCTGTTCAACGATCCCCTGCCCTGCGCCGATCCGTGCGAGCGGGCGGTCAGGATGGCGGTCGAGATGCGCGACGAGATGGCGGCGCTCTCCGGCAAATGGCGCCAGCTCGGCCACGAGCTCGGCTTCGGCATCGGGATTTCGCACGGCTACGCGACGCTCGGCTGCATCGGCTTTGCGGGGCGCCTGCAGTACTCGGCCACGGGCTCGGTCGCCAACCTCGCCTGTCGCCTGTGCGCGGAGGCGCATGACGGCCAGATCCTGATCGACACGAAGGTGCGCAGCGCGATCGACAGTCTCGTCGCCGTCGAGCCCGCCGGCGATCTCACGCTGAAGGGCTTCCGCTTTCCGGTCACCGCCTTCACCGTGTGCGGGCTGGTCGCCCAGCCGGCGGTCTGATGCCGGTCGCGGCCGGCCGCGGCCGAGCGCTATCAGCGCGGGCAGGCCGGCAGGCAGGCCCGTTCGGCCCGACACTCGCACCCGCAATCCGCCGACACACAATTCGGGCGATAGACCGTCTGGTCGAACCAGGTCGGTGCCTGATTGATCTGCCAATCCGATTTCGCATGCGCGGGTAGCATGGCGCCGAGCGCAATCACGCCGGCCGCCGTGACAGCCACGAGACGAAGCAATGCCGTGTGGATCATCGCTGCCTCCTCTGATCTGCAATGCACGGCATGGCCGTGCGGGTCGTCCGATACTTACTGCGGAACGTCTCCGTTGCAGATGAACCCGCTCACACGGTGACGAAAAGTTTTAGGTAAAAAGACGTATTCCCGACTGTGAAGTCCCTCACACGCGATTCGGCGCGATCCAGGCATAAAAAGCGTGTCGCGGCGCATGCTTCGTGCCGTGGGCACGACGCGGAGATCGGAGAAAAGCAATGCTGCGCGAGCACACCATCCAGTTTCTCGAGTACACCATCGTGTTCCTGCTGCTGACGAACGCGCTGAGCGTCGCTGCGGCGACCTACGCCATCTGGGTCGCCAACGGGTTCGCCGGAAAGCGCCGCGAGTTGACCGCCGCCGTCCAGCGCAAGGCCGAGGGTCTGCTGCACCGGGCGTCATGACGTTCGCGATCGGTTAGCCCTGCACGCGCAGCGTGCGGCGGCGCGCGATTCAAATTGACTGTCCTTGCTTGCCGCAACCTGGGACCTGATTGAAGCGCAGCGGGCGATCCTGCGGCCCCCACACCCCAGTAGGTGATCCGGCATCGACCGGTCGGTCTTGCGCCTGCATCGTCCGACCGTGCGACGGTGCTTGCCCGCGCGCGGCCTTTCCCATCGGGGCGGAAAGCGCGACCCCGCGCCTCACCTGGTCGCCGACCGATGCGCTGGTGCCGGCGAGCGGTTAGGATAGGTCAGCGCAACGACATCCGGCCGTGTGCGGGGAAGGGCCGGCCGGGGGAGGCCACATGAAGACAACCTTGCGTTTCGACCGCCATCGCCGCGTGTTTCTTCAGCGCAGCGCCGCCGTCCTGGCCGGCCCGCTCCTCGTCACGGACCGCACCATCGCGCAGGCGCGCACGCTCTACGTCAACACCTGGGGCGGCAGCTACATGGCGGCGCAGGAGGCCGCCTACTTCAAGCCGTTCACCGCGGCGACCGGCATCCAGATCCGCACGGTCACGCCGGTGTCCTACGGCAAGGTGAAGGCGCAGGTGCAGTCCGGCCGCTACGAGTTCGACATGACGTCGATCAACTCGATGCAGTGGCTGCGCGCGGTGCGCGAGGGTCTGGCCGAGTCGATCGACTGGACGGTGGTGCACAAGGACAAGGTGCCGGCCAACGCGGTGGTCGCCGACGGCCACGGCATCGCGTCGAACATCCAGGGCACCAACCTGTGCTACCGGAGCGACAAGTTCCCCAACGGCGGCCCGAAGACCTGGGCCGACTTCTGGGACGTG
>Ga0126381_100004338_pt1 | contig 15436 bp, 10 predicted proteins | sample PanSoiMetPlot_28_FD_96465 | JGI IMG/M metagenome (GOLD analysis project Ga0126381, IMG submission 96465) | Tropical forest soil microbial communities from Panama - MetaG Plot_28 | ecosystem: Environmental > Terrestrial > Soil > Tropical forest > Bulk soil | place: Panama | collected 2016-02-17 | reverse complement strand
TTTTCAAGGTCGGTCAAGGCGCGAAGGTAGCCGAGGCCGCGCACCATGTACTGCGCACCGCTCAGTTCGAGCAGGCTGCCGCCCACTTCATTCGTGCTGGCGCGGATTTTGTCGATGACCGTGGAGAGGGGCATTCCATAAGCGCGAAGCTTGTCGGGGTCGAGGTTAACCTGGTATTGCCGGACGAAGCCGCCGATGGTCGCGACTTCGGCTACGCCTGGAACCGTCGCGAGCTGATAGCGGAGATACCAGTCCTGAAGGCTGCGGAGGTCCGCAAGGCTTTGCTGGTGGCTGTGATCGACGAGGACATATTCATAGACCCATCCCGCGCCGGTTGCATCAGGTCCGATTGACGGATGCACAGCCTCGGGCAGTTTGCCCTGTATCTGCTGCAGGTATTCAACGACGCGGGAACGCGCCCAGTAAAGGTCTGTCCCGTCCTCGAACACCACGAAGACGTAGGAATCGCCGAACATGGTCTGCGCGCGCACTGCCTTGACGTGCGGTGCTGCGAGCAGCGACGTGACGATGGGGTAGGTGACCTGGTCCTCGATGATGGTGGGCGGTTCTCCCGTCCATTCGGTATGGACGATCACCTCGACATCCGAAATGTCCGGGAGCGCGTCGAGCGAGACTTGCCGCAGGCTCCAGATGCCGGCGAGCACGAGCATGAGCGTGCCGGTGAAGACCAGGAAGCGATTGCGCGCGCACCATTCGATCCATCTGGCGATCACGCTACATCCCTCCTGTCGCGTTGACGCTGAATTGCTTGCTGGCGATTGTCTGCCCGTTCTTCTGGGCGGTGATCGTAACCTGCCAGGTGCCACCGCTGGCGAGCTGGCCCGATCCCTCATAGAGGCCGTTGCCCTTATCGGAACACTTCACGTCAGTACGCATGGCCGCCATTCCCATGGCTGGCATCGCCGGCATGAGGAAGTTCACGGAGACTTGCGCCCCGGATACAGGAGTTCCTTTGGAGTCGGAGAGCTTCACCCGAAAAACATTGCTCCCCTTGTGCGGGGGTTCCGGTTGCGAGGTCATTTCAGCATTGACTTGTGGGGCATTGATCACCGTCGCGTTGCCGGCGCCTGGCGGCGGAGGCGTATAGGCGCCAAGTGAGGCCTGCAATTGGCTTTCTGAATCGATCAGGAAATTGGCGGATGTGACGATCTGCTCGCCCTCTTTCAGACCTTTCAGCACAATGAGATCGTCGCCGACGCGCGCTCCGAGCTGAACGTCGCGTGGCTCCAGATAGCCGTCGCCGCGCTCGACAAAAGCAATCTGCCGGGTGCCGGATTGCAGGACGCCGCTTGCCGGGATGACCAGGTGCTCGCCCATTAGGACCTTGAAGGCAACCCTGACGAACATGCCCGGAGATAATGCAGGGTCGGGATTATGAAGGACGATCCGGACGCGCGCCGTGCGCGTGGCCATGTCGATGTCGGGGTAGATGAAATCCACGCGACCTGTGAGGGTGCGGCCGGGATACGTATCGGCGGTGATCGTCGCGGGCGCGTCAACCTTCACCTGGGCAAGGTCGTTCTGAAACACTTGCGCATTGACCCAGACCGTCGAGAGGTCAGCGATGGCGTAGAGGCGCATGTCCGGCTGGACGGCGGTGCCCGGGTAAGCGCGCCGCTCCGTGATGTAGCCGGAGGCGCGCGCGTCGATTTCGATTTCTTTCCGGACTTCCCCCGTCGATTCCAAGCGATTTATTTCGGTTTGCGGAACATCCCACTGTTTCAGACGCTCGACGGCAGCTTCCAAGAGCGAAGCCGCGCCAGAGGCAACGCCAGGGACTGTGCTGTGCGCAACCTGCTGCTGATTCTGCTTTGCTACGAGATACTCACGCTCGGTCGCAACGAGTTCGGGGCTGTAGATCGTAAAAAGGGCCTGGCCTTGCCGGACGTATTGATAGGTGGCATCGACAAAGACCTTCTGGATGAACCCGGGAAAACGCACCTGGACGTAAGAGAGCCGGGTCTCGTCCATGGCGACGTTACCCGCGGTGCGGATCTCATCCGCCACGGCCCTGCGCTGAACACGGCCATGCTTCACTCCGATACTTTGAAGGCGCTGCGGCGATATCTGGACGGGCGCCAAGGCCGGTTCTGCCGGTGCAATCGCAGCGGCCGGGGAAGCGGTATTTGGCGTTGCCGGTTGCATGCCCTCCGGCAGCACGGAGCGGATGGCCTGCGGCAACACCGAGCGAAGTGTCAATCGCTCCCCGGACGCATGGGAGCGCCACCAGGAATAACCAAGGGCGCCGGCTAGCAGGACGTTGCCCGCCAAGGCCACGAAGAAGGCGCTTCGGTATGTCTTCATGCTCTACTCCTTCCCACTCGCCGCGACGGCGAGAGACAAGCCTGACATCTGCTCAAGCCGAGCGATGGCGGTCTCGTGGTCAGCGAGCGTCTGCAGATTCTCCTGTTCGAGCTGGAGGATATCGAGGTACGAGGTCAGCAAGGGCTGAAAATCCTGCCGGTGGTTTTGATACGCGGCGAGGCCGGCCTGGAATCCAGTGCGCACCTCGGGGATGAGGCCCTCGCGGTTGATTTTGAGCAATTCGGCGCTTTGCTGCGCGATGACGTACTGCTGCCGGAGATCGGCCGCGAGCTGCTGCGATTCCGCCGAGCGGTCGCTGCGCGCGCGCCTTAGGTCCGCTTCGGCCTGCGCCAGTTCGGCGCGCTGCTTGGCGTGATGAAGAGGGATCTTGGCGCCGAAGGTAATCTGGTAATAAGTGCGGAACTGCGTCGGGTCGGTTCGCTGCCACATGGCCTGCACATTGAAGTCGGGCTTAAAATCCTTGCGCGCCGCGTCGACTTGTAGCATTTGACGCTCGATGCTGTGCTGCGTGGCGGCGAGGTCGGGGTTTTGCGATTCGGCGGCAATCAGGATTTCTTCGAAGGACTTCTGAAGCGGGCTTTCCTTCAGAGGGACGGGATCGATGTCGGGAGAAGCCTGGGAACGGTTGACGAGCTGCTTGAGCCGGGCCTGGAGTTTGCCGACTTCGAGGTGGTGCATCGAAATATCGCGCAGCAGCTTTGTTTGCTGGAACTGCGCCTGCAGAATGTCCTGCTGGTTTCCCATGCCGGACCGGTAGCGCGCGTCGGCCGCCTTCTCGACCTGCTTGAGGAGTTCCACGTCATCCTTCAGGATGGCGAAGGTCTGCGAGAGATACGCGAGCTGGTAATAGGCGGTTTTGATTTCCGCGAGCACACCCAGCGAGACCGAATCCGCGTGGGCGCCCGCGATATCGGCCTCGCGCTTGGCGATCTCTCCCCGGAGGCGCCGCTTGCCCGGATAGGGAATGTCCTGCGAGACTCCGAGCCCGAAGTAGGCGAACTCGCTGTTGGTGTACCCGGCGAAAGGTCGTGGGCTGCCGACGTTGACTTGCTGGATGTCGAACATGGGGTCCGGGAGGGCGGTGACCTGCGCGGGCACCTCCCTTGCCGCCTGCGTCCCTTGCCGCGCAGCCTGGATCTGCGGATTGTTTTGCTCCGCTTCTTTCAGCAGCTCGGATAGCGGCGTAGCCGCTGGCGCCTGCTGCGCGGCAGTGCCTTGCGCGAAACAGGAACCCGCGAGCAGTGCCGAAACCGCGAGGGTATACACAGCGACGTTGCCGGGTGCGTGGTGAGCGCCTTTTCGTAAATGTAAAATCATCGCCAAAAGCCTCCTGAAAATGCGCCTCGCGGCTTGTTGCAAGCGCTTGGGCGCGGACCGGACTTAAGAGTTCTGGAAAGACACAGCGAGAGCGGGATGCGGAAAACCCGCACCGGCCCTTTTCAGGAGGGAGGTCTAAATCAGGAGGGAAGCGTGGACGATATACAGGTCCGGCGGCGCGTGCTGCGAGGCGTCGATCTTCGGCCAAAATATCTCCGGAGAACGGACAATCGCCGTGACGGGCAGAGGGCCGGCCGGGAGCGCCGCAGGGATACTTAGAGGAATTTGAGGGTTCGGCGGAGCGCTCGCCATCTGTGGCGAGACCATGTTCTTGCAGCAGTCGTGTTTGTGATTGGCCGGACTGCAGGGCATCTTCCGGCAGCACTTCATCGTCTGCTGGTCCGCGGACGGAACATGGCATTCCCCGAACTGCATGAGCAGAAGGACGCTCGCGGCTACCAGAAACGATGTGATCTTGCGAACCATCTGCTCGGTTTCCTCTAACGAAATACCTTCCTTGAGTTTATGGTTCTCGGGGCGTGCGGGTCAAGGAATCGAGCCTCGGCATACCCGCCAGCTTTTGGTATCGTGGGGACTTCATGCAAAGACCGCGGCTCACCCGGACACGGGCCCTGTTACTGATCCTCGCATTGTTCCTCACGCCGGGCGCCCCTGCGGACGACGGCGGGAAGGGGCCCACGGCCGTCCTCGAGCTTGGTGCTTCTGCTGGCCGAAACCTCACTGACCGAACGTCGAATGGCGGTCCCACGGTGGCCGTCGAATTTGAACCGATCGAGGGCTGGCTTGAAATTGAGATTGGCGTCACGCCGAGCTTCTCGCGGTACTCGACGGAATGGGGCACGGACGTCCTGTTCAAGAAGCCCTGGACCCTCTCGAAGAAAGCGGAGGTCATGGCAGGCATCGGACCGTCATGGGTGCATACGACGGAACGAGGCACGTCGAGGAATGCGCTGGCCGCCGAAGCGGTCGTGGATTTCATGTTCTGGCCCTTTCGGAAGCACAGCCGCGTTGGGCTATACCTCGAACCGGGGTATGAGTATAGCTTCGGGCGGGGACACGAGCGGTCGGTCGGTATAAGCGGTGGGCTCCTCATCGCATTCCCGGGACGAGGCCCCAAACAATCGGCCACTGGTTCATCTCGATGATCCGTACACCATTACACTACCCCGTGTAATTCTGGTGTAGGATAGGCATGCTCCCCGTCTCCCCTGATCTTTCGAGCACAAGGACAATCACGCGATGAGCGCCCGGTAAAGGGTTGAGCGGTTGACGTTGAAAAGGGCCGCTACGTCCTCTTGACGCTGGCCTTGCTCGATCTGCTTCCTGGCGTGTGCGACCTGCGCGGGTTGCAGTTTTCGCTTTCGCCCGAATTTCACCCCTCGCTTTTTCGCGGCCGCCACTCCGGCGCGAGTACGTTCGCTAATTAGGCTGCGCTCTAACTCAGCGAGCACACCAATCACCATCCACATGGCGCGGCCTGTCGGCGTGTCGGTGTCAATCGCCTCCGTAAGGGAGTTCTAGATGGCCCTACGGGCCATAATCAGAGGATGAAAATAGGGGAAGGCGGGCGCGGGTCGAGAGCGTATACCGCATTGGGTTTTGAACCCGAAAGGGAGTTTGCATCCGGCCGCGTAGAGGCATAACAGATTGTGAGACTCCTGAGGAAGTGAGCACGAAGGGGAGCTTCCCTACCTTGCCGCGGCTACCGGCGACCGCCGCCAGGAGGTTGACATGGAAGTGGTATATACGCGGTGCTGTGGATTGGACGTGCATAAGAAGAGCATCTCGGCGTGCATCCTGATTCGGGAGAAGGGCAAGGAAGAGAAGTTGGAGAGGCGGTTTGGCACCTTCACCGGAGAACTGGAAGAACTGGCGGAGTGGCTGGAGCAGCACGAGGTCAGTATGGTGGCGATGGAAGCGACCGGGGTGTATTGGAAGCCGGTGTGGAACGTACTGGAGGGGCGGTTGGATCTGCTGCTGGCGAATCCGGAACAGGTGAAGGCCTTGCGGGGCCGAAAGTGGGACCGGAGGGATGCGGGACGTTTGGCGGAGTTTCTGCAACATGGGCTGTTGCAGGGCAGCTATATTCCGACACCCGAGATCCGGCAATTGCGAGACCGGACCCGCAACCGGGCACGGGTGGTGCAGGAGTCGGTGCGGATCCAGAATCGGATTCAAAAAGTTCTGGAGGATGCGAATCTCAAGCTGAGCAGTGTGGCCAGCGATGTGTTGGGCGTATCGGGACGGAAGATGCTGCGACAGTTGGCAGACGGAGAGATGGACGCGGCCAAACTGGCGGAATTGGCGATGGGCAAGTTGAAGAGCAAAAAAGCCCTACTCCGACAAGCCCTGACGGGCAAGATCACCGCTCATCACCAACGGATGTTGGACAAACTGCTGCGCGCCTTGCAGACGCGCGAGGCCGAAATCGCCGAGGACGAAGCCGACATCCGCCAGCAGATTGTGCCGTTCCAGGCAGCGGTGCAAGCGTGGATGCAGTTGCCGGGTGTGGAGGAGATCACGGCCTGGTCGCTGGTAGCGGAGATGGGGCCGGACATGGTGCCCTTTCCTAGTGCGGACCAAGCGGCGTCCTGGGCATGCGTATGCCCCGGCAACAACGAAAGTGCCGGAAAACAGCGCGACGGTCGGACGCGGAAGGGCAATCCCTGGCTACGTCGCGCTATTTGTGAGGCTGCCTGGGGTGCGTCACGTACCAAGAAATCGTACTTTCATGCCGAGTACAAACGCATCCAGGCGCGCCGCGGTCCGGAACGAGCCCTGCTGGCGGTGGCACACAGCATGATCATTGTGGGCTACTACTTGGTGAAGGATCAGCTTCGCTATCAGGATTTAGGCGTCGATTTCTTTGACCGCCGCAATCGGGAGCATGCCAAGCGTCGTGCGCTAAAAAGGCTCGTCTCATTGGGCTACAAGGTCACGTTAGAAGAGATACCGGTTGCAGCCCACGGACTGGCCCCCGAGTAGCTTGAGGACATTTTCAGGGGAGCGGAAATGAATGCCTCTGATCTTGAGGTCATCGAGCATGATGATCAAGTCGCGCAAGCTGCGGCCTAGTCGGTCCAACTTCCACACCACCAACGTATCGCCTTTTTCAAGCTTCCTCAGGCATCTGGTAAGGCCAGGTCGGCGACTGACGGCTCCCGAAATTCCGTCATCGCGAAAGATCATTGTGCATCCGGCCTTTTTCAGCGCCGAAAGCTGTAGCGCAGGGTTTTGGTCGTCTGTGGAGACGCGAGCATAGCCGTATTTCAAGCCATTCATTTTGCACTAGATATTTGCAACGTGGCACACCGTTTATTCACGGACTTTCCGCGAATGATGCGAAACTTACCCTTTGTGAGACGTGCTGCCGTGCCCGTATTGCATGCGCTAATCATGAAACTCAAACTTGAAACTTTCAAGCCCCTTTATTGGCGGGGTTCCGGGAGGTGTTTCAGGTTCTATCCATCATGAAACATAGCAACGGCCGGCACGGGACAGGAGGGTGGCGGTCATTCCACGATAACGCCACATTGATCGGGCAGTCACGAGGGCAAATTGGTTCGGCCCCGGTCCGCCTCCGCGACGTCGCGATGATCTTGGTATCGGTCGCCCGCCAGACCTCGCCCCGCCCACTGCTGCGGAGTCAATGTACTGCCCCCGATCTTCCCGCCGGAACCTTGCGTGACAGTTCATCGAACCAATTCACCACCACCTGCAACCTCGCCCGGCTCGCTTCGGTCTTCGGCAGGCTCCTCACCAGGAATCGCTTGCCGTCGGGCGTAACGTCCCAGTCCAGGTTTGGCTGCTCAAACAACGCGTGCGGCGTCCCGGCCCGATTTGAGGCGCCTTCGATAGCTACCGCCATCACCTGGTTCCTGGCCGGGTCGAAATAGAAGATCTCGCGGCCATCGGCGGACCAGCGGGGGCTGTCACCCGCTTCGATAGAAATGGGCACCTTACCGCCGGGGCCCGGATAGGGTCGCACATACACCTGTTTTTTCCCCGACTCGTCGGAGACATAGGCCATCCACCGCCCGTCCGGTGAGACCTGCGCCGCGCTTTCGTTGAATGCCCCTGGCTCGGAGAGCATTCGTGGCTTGCCGTCGCCTCCACCGGCCGGTAGCGTCATCGCCCAGATGCGGACGGTTCCCGTGGATTCGTATAAGAGAGTCTTGCCATCGGGTGTCCACCCGTCCGGATAGGCGAAGACCGATGCCACAAGCGGTTCCGCTTTGCCGCTTCCATCCACCGGAGCACAATAGATGCCCGGGATCTGCCTTTGGAAAGACATGAAAACCACGCGCTTTCCATCGGGTGTCCATACCGGTTGATGGTTGTCTCCTTCCGCAGTTAGACGGCTTAGCGTTCCCCGCGCCAGGTCGCCGATCCAGATGTCCAGGGCTCCCGACCCGTTCATCGTAACGGCAACCCGCTTACCATCCGGCGAAAGGCGCAGCTTCGAGCCGCCTACTCTGCCTCCGACTTGCACATACCGCTGCGGTGGCAGGGAAGAGTGGCTCGATGCGCCATTGCGATCTACCCAGTCGAGCGTTGGGGGATTGGTGGAGCGCGTTTCCTGCATGTACAGAAGCAGTCCCGATTCCGCAAAATCGTAATCCGCGAAGCCTCCGCTGGCGTTGTAGAAGACTCCTTCGACCGCCGGCGCTTCGGGGCCGGTGATCGCCAGCCGCTTCAGATCGAACGGAACGGCGAACAAGGTTCCACCCCGCACATAAACCAGGTGGCCCGAAGGGACGTAGCGCCCCTCCGTTGCGTTTTCGACCAAGATTCGAACCGTCCGCTTCGCACGATCCAGGATTCCGATTCGCGCATTGTCATAGGACCGGCCGACGCCAACGGTTAGAAGGACCGAATCGCCGCCCGGCAGGATCTGCGGCCAGCGATGCGACGTCTCGCCACTTTGCTGATCCGGCGCCGACAACAATTCACACTTGCCTCCGGAAGCCGAAACCTGTTTCAGGACTGTCCCACCGCTTGCCGAGAACACGATCCGATCGTCATCGCCCCAGCTTCCGCCCAGGGCCATCGCGTCCTCGCATAAGGTGACGGGAAGCCCTCCGGTTATCGCAACCTTTTTGAGCGCCCCTCCCATCCCAGTGAAGTAGGCGAGCCACCTTCCGTCAGGGGAAAAGAAAGGCCTCATGGCGCCTTCCGAGCCGTAGACCGGCCGGGCCTCCATCTGGTCCAGACTCCGCAGCATGATCCGTGACTGCCCGTCTGCCAGCGCGAAATAGGCGAATCGGGCGCCATCACGAGAGACGGCTACACCATAACTGTTTCCCGGATCTCCCGCCAGTGGCACCGTCCAGCGCAAGACCGTCCGCGGTTGGACCGGACGGGGTCGCAGCCATCCCAATGCCGCCATGCCGGCGAGCGCCACACCGACGATCAGGGCGGCTACCAGCCACCGCCGGTCGCGGCTGTGCGCGGCTGCAAGTGTTGCGGACGCTTGCTCCATCGCCCAGGTGAGCGCTGCCTTTAAATCGCGTGCCGTCTGAAAGCGCTGATCGGGATCTTTGGCCAGACAGCGGCGCACGATGCGTTCGAGCAGCGGAGCGGTGGTGAGCGGGGCGGGGTCGCGCTCGAGGATGGATGCGATGACGCTGGCCGCGCTCTCTCCTTCGAAGGCACGCTTGCCGGTCAGCATTTCGTACAGCACGCAGCCGAAGGCGAACAAGTCGCTACGTGCATCCGTCTCCTTGCCCTGTACCTGTTCTGGCGACATGTACTGCCACGTCCCCAGAATCGTGCCCGCCTGCGTCACCTCGGTGGCCGTTTCTTCCCCGCCCACCGCGGACCGCTCCATCTTCGCCAGGCCGAAATCCAGCACCTTCACTCCGGATTTGGTGAGCATGATGTTGGCAGGCTTCAGATCGCGATGTACGATGTCCCTGCGATGCGCCGCATCCAGGGCGTCCGCCGTCTGGATGGCCAGCGGCAGCGCCTTCTCCATGGAAAGCGGGCCTTTGGCCAGCCGCGCCGCCAGGGTCTCCCCTTCCACCAGTTCCATGACGATCGCCGGCTGGCCCGCCAACTCCTCCACTCCATAAATCGTGCAGATGTGGGGATGGTTCAGCGCCGATGCGGCGCGCGCCTCGCGCTGGAAACGCTCGCGCATATTGTGTGACGCCTCGTCGGCCGGGAGAGGCAGAAACTTCAGAGCGACGTGGCGGCCCAGTTTCAAATCCTCGGCGCGGTACACCACCCCCATTCCCCCCTCTCCCAACTTGGCAAGAATACTGTAGTGGGAGACCACGGCGCCGGTGCGGTCGCCGTCGGTGAGGGCGGGAGCGCGCACTTCCTCCGCCGGGCTGGCCGCTACAGGGTCCGGCTCCGCAACCCGTTCGACATTGACGCCAGCGAGGAAGCGGTATCCGCGCTTGGCCACAGTCTCGATGTACCGGGGCCCCTCTCCGGCATCTCCCAACGCGTTGCGCAGCCGCTTGACCGCCGCGTAGATGCTGTGCTCGAACTCGACGACGGTATTGTTCGGCCAGAGTTTCCGCTGGATCTCGTCGCGCAACACCACCTCACCCGGCTGCTCCAGCAGAAGCAGCAACACCCGGAACGACTGGTCCGGCAACCGGAGTCTCAAACCGTGCTTCCGCAATTGCCCCGCCCGGACGTCGAGCTCGAAAGGCCCGAAGCGAAACATGCGTGCCGGCTGCACCATGGAATTCCCGTCGTTCAATCCAGTCTACACAAACAATTCCCCCTGGGATCAATCTTTTAGCTTGCCTAATGCAAATCTGACAAATGCCTGAGGCGCTGCCTGGAGGTACTTGTCTGAAAACCTCAAACTGCCCTCAACCACGAGGCGCTGCTTGCCCCGCGGCAGGAGGGTCGGATGACTGTACGATGCGAAGCTTTGATCATGGCAATGGTTGCATGGCCGGGACTGGGGCAACCCGAACGGGCGGAACGGCTGCAAGTAGGAATACGGGTGATCGATCAGGCGGGGGTGTCCCCGGAAGTGATGGAGCAGGCCAGGCAGGAAGTCTCCCATATATTGCGCCAAGCTGGGGTCGAGGCGGATTGGCGCGATTGCCCGCTCGGGGAGCAGTCGCCTGAAACCCGGCGGCAGTGCAATCAGAAGCTCGGCCCGATGGATTTCTGGCTGCACCTAGCGACCCATAAGCTGCCCGGTGCGGACCAGGATAACTTGGGTGCCGCTCTGCTGGAAAAGGCGGGGGGTGGCGTCGCCTATGCGTATTATCGTGACATCGAGACTAGTGCCAGGGACTGGCGCTGCGATACCAGCTTGGTACTCGCGGCGGTCATGGCTCATGAGATTGGGCACTTGCTGTTGGGCGGCGCCCACTCGCGGACCGGAATCATGAGCGCCGGCCTAAGCCTTCATAGCCTCGCGTTGGCCAAGCAAGGATTTCTGCTTTTTACACCCGCTCAGGCTCGGAGGATTCGATCCAACCTGTCTGAGGCTCCTCAACGTGCCAGAAGAGTGGAGGCTCTGCTGGCCTTAGCTGAAGTTTCGGCGGTGCGAGGCGAAACCGCAGCCAGAATCACAGCTTGCGTAGTCAACTCGGCCAAGGTCGAGGAGCGAACCCTGGCGCAGTCCGAGAAGCAAGCCGGCCACGTGCTGGCGCAAGCGGGTATCGAGGTGGTATGGCAGGATTGCTCGGCGGGTTTCGGGGGTGCTTGCGCCTCGGAACTTGGCCGGAGCGAATTCTGGATGCACGTCGCCAACTGGAGGCCGGCGGGAAGGTTCACAGACTTGCTGGGGTTCACGGCACTCGATCCGGACCCGGCACGGGGACTGGGTCGGGCCGGCGTGTACTACCCGATGGTCAAACAGATGGCTAGCGTATTTCTCATGGATGAGGCTCCTATTCTAGGGGCAGCCATTGCCCATGAAATCGGGCACCTTCTGGGCGCGGACCACTCGCTGGGCGGGATCATGCGCGCGCGGTTCAGCTTGCTGAACATGAAAGACATGGATAGGGGCGAATTTCTTTTTGGGCGGGACCAGGCAGATCGGATTCGAGCCGTGGTCATGTGGCGAGCTGTGGAGCGGAGTAATGCCGGGGGCAGTCCGCCGTCGGCGCGGTAGCGTGTCACGGCAAGGTTGCAGCGCGGTGTGGGCTAATCTCATCCCGAGCCCGGACGCATATTCTCAACGCTGTGCGAGAAGCCAATGCGAATCGACAATCTGGAAAAACGAACAATCGGTTTCAATCGCGTTTTTTCTGATAACGGCTGAAAGACGCCGTTATCGGTAAAGTGGATTTCGGGCCGCCCACTCGTCATCTCAGGCTCCATCGCGTGAGCCGCTGTCTCCGAACGCTTCGCGCGTTTGCGTGTTCGCGCCGGCGATCGCGGGTGGGATCGGCAGGGCCGAAAGCGCGAGGGGAGCGCTCTGCTGAGCGCGGCGGTGAGACCGGCGCACTTATGTGCTAACCCATCAAGAACCAGGAACGGGCCCCCGGCCTCGGCTCTCGGCAAGAGTGACCCGCTTGGAGCCTGGAGGAGTTGACGCCGGATTGGGTCAGGGCTCGGGGTTCGCGAGGCGGCCATTGGGAGGCACGCGGCTGGAGGCATGCGGATGGGGCGCCGAGATCTGGGGAACAGATTACCACAAACTTCGTCTTAGCTTTCATGACGGGTGAATTCCGACAGGGGGCGCGCGGTTTGTGGCACGACCGCAGCTTCTCGATGACGGTGATCCTGAGCCTGGCAGTGGGAATTGGGGCCAATACGGCCATCTTCTCGCTGGTGAACGGCGTCCTGCTGCGGCCGCCGGCCTATCGCGATCCCGGCCGGGTGGTGGCGATCGGGCAGAGCATCCCGAAGTTCGCCAAGCTCTACCCGGAGCTTCCGGTGAATCTGGGCATTTTGGAGGAATGGCGCAAGCGGACGCGCTCCTTCGAGGGCATCGCGGCGGCGCGGCCTGGCGGGGCGAACCTGACGGGTGCGGGCGAGCCGGAGGCGATCGCCGGCGCGGTGATGTCGGCGAACCTCCTCACGGTGCTCGGCGTAGCGCCGAGACTCGGCCGCGGCTTTCTGCCGGCGGAGGACCAGGCGGGACATCACGTGGTGCTGCTGGCGGATTCTCTCTGGCGGCGGCGCTACCATGCCGATCGGGCGCTCGTGGGACGCGATGTGACGCTCGACGGCGAGCCATGGCAGGTGATCGGGATCCTGCCGCCGGACTTCGTCTTTCCTTCCGCCAGCGGCCTGTTTTCCAATCTGAAACACGCGCCGGAGGTCTTCAAGCCGCTGGGGTACCACGCGGACGATCTGAAGCTGGAAATGGGCGACTTCAATTATTGGGTGACGGCGCGGCTGCGGCTCGGAGTGTCGCCGGCGGCGGCCAACGCCGAGATCAACGCAGTGCAGGCGACGCTCTCCAAGGAGATGCCCGACAACCTGGACCTGCATGGCTCGGTGAAGCCGGTGGTAGAGGAGATGACCGTGAAAGTCAGGGAGGGTCTCATCCTCATGATGGCCGCGGTGGGCGCGGTGCTGCTGGTGCTCTGGGTGAACCTGGCGAACCTGTCGCTGGTGCGGGCGGCGGGGCGGGCGCGCGACACGGCCATCCGGACGGCGCTGGGCGCGGGCCGGACACGCCTCGCGCGGCAGTCGCTGGCAGAGAGCATGCTGCTTTCGGTGACCGGCGGAACGCTGGGGGCGGCGCTGGCGTGGTGGGGCGTGCGCGTGCTGGTGGCGGCGGCGCCCATCGACCTGCCGCGGCTTCACGAGGTCCACGTTGATTCGCGGGTGCTGCTGTTTGCGCTGGCGGTGTCGCTGGCGGCCGGCGTGCTCCTGGGGCTGTTGCCGGTGTTCGGCAGTGCGGCATCCGCGCCGTATGAGACCCTGAAGTCGGGCGGGCGCGCCAACACCGAGGCCCGCGGCGGCCTGCGCGTGCGCAACCTGCTGGTGAGCCTGGAGGTGGGGCTGAGCGCCGCGCTGCTGGTGACGGCCGGGCTGCTGGCCGCCAGTTTTCTGCGGGTGATGCACGTCGACAAGGGTTTCGACGTCGAGCGCGTGCTGGCGCTCGACCTGTCGCTTCCCAACGTCAAGTACCAGAAGGACGCAGACCGCGCCGCGTTTTACCAGAGGGTGATCGAAGGCGCCGCCCGGCTGCCCGGCGTGGAGCAGGTCTCCATGATCTCCGTGCTGCCGCTGCAGGGCGAGACCTGGATCGACATCGTGGGCCGGGAGAACGACCCGCGGCCGCTGCTTGAGAAGCCGTCCACCAACGTGCGGTTCGTCAGCCCGGGCTATTTCCGCACGCTGCACATCGCTATCGCGCGGGGCCGCGACATCGAAGAGCGCGACCGCGGGCGGCGCGTGACGGTGATTTCCGCAGGCCTCGCGCGGAAGGTCTGGCCGGACCAGGATGCGCTCGGACGCAAGCTGGACAACGGCAACAACCAGCCGCTGGAGGTGATCGGGATCACGCCGGATATTCGCAGCGCCAACCTGGACAAGGACCCGGTGAATATCATGTACATCCCGTACTGGCAGCGGCCGCAGCCGGTCGGGTCTCTGCTGGTGCGCACGGCGATGGAGCCGACGGGAATGGCGGCGGCGCTGCGGCGCCTGGTGTGGGACGCCGATGCCGAAGTGCCGATCCGGGAGATGCGCACCCTGGAGCAGGTCATGGCGGAATCGGTGGCCGGGCGGCGCTTTCAGGTGCTGCTGATTGGACTGTTCGCCGCGGCGGCGCTGTCGCTGGCCGCGATCGGGACGTACGGTGTGGTGGCCTATGCGGTCGGGCGCGGGCGCGCGGAGATGGGAATCCGGATGGCGCTGGGAGCCAATCGCGAGGACGTGCTGCGACTGGTGCTCCTGCAGGGAATGGCGCCGGTGGCGGTGGGACTGGCGGCGGGAGCCCTGGGCGCGCTGGCGCTGGGGAAATATGTGGCGAGCATGTTGTTCGACGTAAGTCCGCGCGATCCGCTGGCCTTCGCCGCCGCGGCGGCGGTACTGCTGGCGGTCTCGGTCGCAGCCTGCCTGCTGCCCGCCCGCCGGGCCATGCAGGTCAACCCCATCGAGGCCTTGCGGTTCGAATAGAGGCTAGGCCGCGCATGAGGAGCAGAACCTCGCGAGCAACGAAAGGGTCAATTCTCTGAGTTGCGCGCCGCAGCCCCATCCATATCTCATGTGCGCTGGCCTGAAGCAAAATCTCGTGAGCAAGATAATTGATGACCAATCGAAAAGAATGATGAGAAGCGTTTTCTTCCTGCTCTTTCTTTTTGTCGCATACGCGTCGTGTGCTTTGGCAGGGGACATCCGGGTGATGGTGTCCGGAGGGTTCACGGCCGCCTATCGCGAGATCATTCCTGAGTTTGAACGGGCGACGCACAACACCGTCGCAACTGCCTACGGCGCTTCCATGGGAAACGCACCGGATTCGATTCCGAACCGGCTTCAGCGCGAGGAACCGGCGGATGTTATTATCCTTGCCGCGCCCGCGCTGGATATTCTAGTTAGGCAGGGGAAAGCCATCGCGAGCAGTCGGGTAGACCTTGCGCGATCTAAAATCGGAATGGCCGTCCGAGCGGGAGCGCACAAGCCGGACATCGGTTCCGTGGACGCACTGACACATGCTCTTTTAAATGCCAAATCAATCGCCTATTCGGCGAGTGCAAGCGGTATTTATCTTTCGACCGAATTGTTTCAGCGCCTGGGCATTGCAGAGCAGGTACTACCGAAGAGCAAGAGGATTGAAAACCAAGAAGGCGTCGGGCCAGTGGTCGCACGGGGA
>Ga0126381_100004337_pt1 | contig 15437 bp, 16 predicted proteins | sample PanSoiMetPlot_28_FD_96465 | JGI IMG/M metagenome (GOLD analysis project Ga0126381, IMG submission 96465) | Tropical forest soil microbial communities from Panama - MetaG Plot_28 | ecosystem: Environmental > Terrestrial > Soil > Tropical forest > Bulk soil | place: Panama | collected 2016-02-17 | reverse complement strand
TCTTCCAGCAAATCGTCGATCGCGCGCTTCTCGTCTGCATCGAGATCGAAATAGCCCAGGACGTGGCGGTAGGGCAGAACCAGTGTGTGCAGTAGGGTGACCGGCGACGTATCGCGAACCGCATAAGCGAGATCGTTTCTAGCAACCGCTGTATCACTGCCCAGTGCGCAGAAGACGCAATTTTTGTCGGCCAACCCGCCGGTCATTGCACGTCGTGCAGATGGTAAGTCTCGTTGATCGAGCGCACCGTAAATCCGCCCTCCAATGCCTCGATCTGGTTGATGGCGCAGGGATCTTGGCCGAGCTGCCAATATCGCGACAGCGGCAGCTCGAGTGCGTGCAACAGGATGACACGATTTACACTGTCGTGCCCGACGACTACGACCGTCTCCCGCGGATGCCTCTGCATCAAATCGCGGAGTACCGCGACTGTGCGAGTGAGCAGGTTCTGCAGGCTCTCGCCGCCTGGGATCGCGGCCCAGTGCGGCATCCGGTACCAGGTATCGAGCGCTTCGGGCCAGCGGGTCCTGGCCTCGTCGGGTGTCAGCCCCTGCCATTCACCGTAGTCGATGTCGATGAGTCCCTGGAGCGGCTCTGGCGACAGCCCGAACGACCGGCCGATCGCCTCTGCGGTAGCGCGGCAGCGGCTCAGTGGGCTGGCATAGACCGCGGCAGGCTTCCACGTCGCAAGAATGCGGCGTGCCGTTGCCTCCGCTTGCCGACGCCCGGCAGGCGTCAATTGCAGGTCGGCGCGTCCTCGGAAACGCTCCGGCGCGATGCCTTCGACATGCCCATGGCGAACGAGGATGATCTTTGTCACATCGTCCTCCCGGACAGCAGACCTCGCTATCTATCACATCATCATTGGGTTGATCGGCCAAGTGAAACTATTGGGCAAATTACCGGCGTCCACAAACCGCGCGGTGATCATTGAGTGAAGGCGCAGCCATTCCTTCCTGATCTCGGTGGTTGGGTTGCCGTAGAGCAGGTTGTCCAACTGGCCGGGATCGCTCTTGAGGTTGTAGAGCTGATATTCGAGCTGGCTACCGTCCAACCCGAAATATACCGCATAGGTCCAGTCGCCCTCGCGGATCGCGCGAATGTGGCCGGCCGGAAAGCTAGGCGGGAGGAAAAACAGATCGTCAAAGGAGAAGATGGCGGAACTCTTGACGGCTGTTGACGGCTCTCGCATGACCGGCACGATGCTCTTGCCCAGCGCATAGGATTCTGGCTGCGGAACCCCGACAAGGTCGAGGATCGTCGGCATCAGGTCGAGATGGTCGTAGAACGCGTCGGTCTGGAGAGGCTCGGGGTAGAGCTTTGGATCATGGACGATCAGCGGGATATGAATCATTTCCTCATAGGCGGTGTACGCCTTCTCCCGCATCCTATGCGAGAGGCCGCCCTCGCCGTGATCGGCCAGCCGGATGATAATCGTTTTATCGATCAACCCCGTCTCTTCAAGTGTATCGAGTACGGTCGCGACATGTTTGTCGGCAACGGTGTTCAGATAGGCGTAGAAATTCACGTACTCTCGCAGCGCTTCTGCAGTATCGAGCGGCGCGGATTTGTTGTAGCTCGCGCGCGCGGCTCTTTGCACTGCGGGCTTCTTCGATAAGTCGTCGGCATAATTAGTCGGCAGTTCGATACCCAGATTGGCAAAGGCCTCATGCTGGTAGCCCGCCGCTTTCCAGCTCGTCGGGTAGACGTAGACATCGTGCGGATTGACCAATGATACAAAGAGGCAAAACGGCTTTTCCTGGGTGAGCGCCCGATGTTTGAGAAAATCGACGACACTTTCGCCAAAGCCCGCGGTCTGGCCGCGGGCGCCAGGCTCGACGCCCTCTATATAACGCCCGTCGTTGTTAGGGTTGGCGCCACCCAGTGTGGCGAGCCCGTCGAATTTTCCAAACTCGGTCGGTTGCCAGGTCTCGATCGCATTACCGGCATCGGGTGGGTTCCAGCCCGACCAGTCGAAATTTTCCTCCATCGCCCTGATATCCGCCGCCGACCAGTCTTCTCCGCCATTACCGATCGCGGCGTTGGCTGCATAGCTGAGGTGCCATTTGCCTTTCCAGATCACCTCATAGCCGGCTTTTTCCTTGAGCAGAGATGCGATATTCGGCAGACGGTTCTGGTGGGCCAAGCCGGGCCATAATAAAGTCCGGGCCACACGGTTCACCGGCGCAAACCGCCCCGTCATCATCACCGCGCGCGACGGAGAACATTGGCAAGCCGCAGTGTATGCGCGATTAAAATAGAGGCCGTGGCGCTTTAACCGCTGCAGCGCAGGAAGGTGTCTTTCAGCCCAGCCTTTTGGCCAATGCATATGATGGCGTTCTTGGTCTGTCATTAACACGACGATATTGGGGCGCTTTGACGGGTTGAGGGGCTCGCCGGCCACTGCCCGCGCCGCAACGCCGCGAGTGCTGCCAATGATGCCGGCGGCAAGACCTGCTCCACCGGTCAATAAACTGCGCCGTGTCGTCGCGTTGGGCCGGCGACTGGTTTGGGAGGTGTCGTTTGTTGAACCGTCGAGCCGTCGATACCGTTGCATCCGCCTCGACCTCTCCCAGTCTTCGCGTTTGCCGTTCCCCGGCATTAATCGGTTATGGCTAAAATATCGTTAATCTCAGTAGACTGAGGTTATGTCGTAGGCTGATCTCTCGAGGAGGTACTTCGATGCCCGCTGACCCAAACCGCGTGATCCTGACCGGGGAGAACCCGTTTATCCGGTTGAGCGCGAGCGATGCCGATCCTCTCACGACGAATGCGAGTTTCTGGCGCATCATCTCGTGTCCGGCCGGACCCGGGCACGTCCTCTATCTCAACAGCGAGCTGACCGGAAATCGTTGGCGCATCTACGCCGACAACATTGCGATGGCGCGCTGGCTGCAGTCGACGGTGCAGGGGATGCTAAACCCGGAAACCGCGGATACATCGATCCCAGTGACCGACGCGCAATTCAGCAAATCCGGGGATCCACGCTACTTCTGGACCGAGCGGCTTGTTGCGCGCGACGAGGAGATCAGCCTCACCTGGTACGAGATCGGCGAACCCTTGCTGATCCACACGCCGCCCAACGCTGAACCCGGGCGCCGCTACGGGGTATGCACCTTGCTGATCCCCGCCCTCGGTGCGCGGCTGACCCGAAACGGCATCGAGGCAGCCGGCAAGCCCTGGCCGAGAGACCGCGAAGGCAGGCCCTTCAGCACCTGCGCCCTGGCGTTTTCCGAGAGTTGGACCGAAGCGCGCTAAATAACAAACGATTTCCTCCCGAGCCTCGTCATTCCGGGGCGCCGTGCAACGGCGAGCCCGGAAGCCATTTTCCAGAGGCCCGTGTTCATGGTTTCCGGGCTCGCGACCTTCGGCCGCGCCCCGGAATAGCAGATTTGCGGCGGCGCTAAATGTCGGCGTAGACGTGGGTTTCGGCGTGGGCGCCGGGGTGCGTGACGGCGCCCTTTTCGGCGTCACCGACAGTCTGCGCGTATTTCCACAAAGTTCCCGATTGGTAGGCATTCTTGCGCGGCGTCCACGCGCGACGGCGTTCGGCGAGCTCAGCTTCGCTCAGCGCGACATCGATCGTGCCGGCAACCGCATCGATTGTGACCCGGTCGCCATCCTTGAGCAGAGCGATCGGACCGCCAACCGCCGCTTCCGGCCCGACATGACCGATGCAAAAGCCATGCGTCGCGCCGGAAAACCGGCCGTCGGTCATCAGCGCTACTTTCTCGCCCACGCCTTGCCCATAGAGCGCCGCCGTCGTCGACAGCATCTCGCGCATGCCGGGGCCCCCGCGGGGTCCTTCGTAGCGGATCACGATGACGTCGCCCTCCTTGTAGCGGCGCTTCTCGACCGCCTCGAAGGCATCCTCCTCGCGATCGAAGCACAGGGCAGTCCCTTCGAACCGCAGCCGCTGCATGCCGGCGACCTTGACGATCGCCCCCTGCGGCGCAAGGTTGCCCTTCAGCACGACCTGCCCGCCGGTCGGCGCATACGGGTTCGATGTCGGGCGTACCACGTCCTGCCCGCTTGGAACGCGCACGTTCTTCAGATTCTCAGCGACGGTCTTGCCGGTGACCGTCAGGCAATCGCCATGCAGATAGCCACCGTCGAGGAGCGCCTTCATGATGATCGGCACGCCGCCGACATCGTGCAGGTCCTTCATCACATAGCGGCCGCCCGGCGTCATGCTCGCGATATAGGGAGTGCGGCTGGCAATCTCGCCGAAATCATGCAGCGTAAACTCGATGCCGGCCTCGTTGGCGATCGCCGGAATATGCAGGCCGCCATTCGTTGAGCCGCCGGCGGCGGCTATGACCATCGCCGCGTTTTCGATCGCCTTGCGGGTCACGATGTCGCGGGGCCGGATGTTCCGACGCAGTAATTCCATCACCGCCTCGCCCGAGGCCTCGGCATAGGCATCACGCGAGTCATAAGGCGCCGGCGCGCCCGCCGAGCCGGGCAGGGCCAGCCCGATCGCCTCGGAGACACAGGCCATCGTATTGGCAGTGAAGAGGCCGCCGCACGACCCCGACGAGGGGCACGCGACGCATTCCAGTTCGTGCAGTTCTTCATCCGAGAGGTTGCCGACATTGTGCTCGCCGACCGCCTCGAAGACGTTGCCGATCGTCACGTCCTTGCCCTTGAAGCGGCCAGGCAGGATCGAGCCGCCATACATGAAGACCGACGGCACATTGAGGCGCACCATCGCCATCATCAGACCCGGCAACGACTTGTCGCAGCCAGCGAGGCCGACGAGCGCGTCGTAGCAGTGGCCGCGCATCGTCAATTCGACCGAGTCTGCGATGACCTCGCGGCTAACGAGCGAGGATTTCATGCCCTCGTGACCCATCGCAATGCCGTCGGTCACGGTGATCGTCGTAAATTCGCGCGGTGTGCCACCCGCCGCCGCGACCCCTTTCTTTGCCGCCTGCGCCTGGCGCGACAGCGCGATGTTGCACGGCGCCGCCTCGTTCCAGGTCGTCGCGACGCCGATGATCGGCTGCGCGATCTGCGCATCGGTCAGACCCATCGAATAAAGGAACGCGCGATGCGGCGCGCGCTCCGGGCCGACCGTCACATGCCGGCTCGGCAGGCGCGACTTGTCGATGACGGGATGGCGAACGTCGTCAGGCATTTCGGATCTCCCGTTGGCGGCGGTTAGAGCCGCCCACGGTAGCGATCTGCCCTTATGCGATCAATGGCGCACTCCTCGCTTGCGCCTCATGATCCTGCGGCTTTGACCACAACCTTTCCGGTCATCCGCGGGTGGATCGAGCAGAAATATTCAAATTCGCCGGGAGCGGTGAAGGTTTGCGAGAACGTGTCGTCGGTATCGAGCGCCGCCGATTTGAACTTCCCGTCCTTCTCTCGCACGGAATGCGGGCTGTCGTCATCGTTGGTCCAGGTCACCGTCGTACCGGGTGCGACAACCAAAGTCGGCGGTGTGAAGTTGAAATTATCGATCTTTACCGTAGCGGCTTTCGCCGCGGCTTGGACCACCGCTTCACCGGCCGCCGGCACCTGCGGCAGAGCGGCGTAGAGGATCGATCCGAGGCCGAGCGCGATCAGAGACACCGCGGCTTTCCCGTGAAGCATCACCTGCGCTCCTCAAGCTCCGAGCGGGGTTTCGATGACGGCGAGCGGGCTCTTGCCGTGAACGTAGTTGACCGTCCGCACCCCGAGTACTGAGTGCAACTGCTCGGCGGGCACCTTCATCGGTCCCGGAGCGGGAGCGCTGCCCGGCGCCGGCTGCGGGAACGCGGTCGACCTTGCGGTATAGAAGGATACGTTGCCCTCGACCTTTTGCTGGATCTGGTGGATGTGCCCGTTGAGCACGGTCACCGATCCGAAGCGCTTCAGATAGCTGAGTGCGCGGGGGGCGTCTTCGGTCCCCCATCCCCATTCCTGGTAGACCGTCCACAGCGGCAGATGCGCCAATACGACGATCGGCGTGCTCGCCGAGAGACCCTTGACGTCCTTTTCCATCCATTCGAGCTGCTCGTCGCCGAGCTTCGCGAGGCCCGCGGATTTGAAGCCAGGGTCGAAATTGAAGACGTTGATCAGCGCGATGAAATGCACACCGCCGTGGTCGAAACTGTACCAGCCTTTGCCCTTCGTGCCTTTGCCATAACGGTCGAGATACAATTTGCCGTTGTCCGCGTCGGCGACGTCGTGCTCGCCCGGTATTACATGAACCGGCGGCTTCAGAGCCTTCATCGCCTGGTCGGCGTCGTCGAATTCCTTGTCTTTCGACAAATGTGTGATATCGCCGGTATGGATGATGAGGGCCGGCTGCGTCGGCATCGCGTTGATTTTGGCGATCGCCTCCTGGAACGTGCCGAGCGCATTCGGATTGGCCGGTTTGTCAAAGCCGACATGGCTGTCGCTAATTTGCAAAAAGGTGAAATTGCCCGCCGGCGCCTCGGCCGCCTTTGCCTCACCGAGCAGCCCGAGCGAGCGCGGGACGCCGCCGCTCACGGTCCAGAGCACACCGGTACCCGCCCAGCCCATGCATTTTAGGAGGCCGCGGCGGTTCATATTCGCCGCGCCCGGTAACTCACGGTCAGCCATCTATCTCTCTCCCGATTGGGTGGTGTGTGACGCCAACCTAGACCGCGGCGCTTTACGCTTTATTCCGCAGTCGAGCCAATAAGCACGGCATTCAAGGAATAATCCAGCGAGGGCGGAAGTCTGGTCGGGGAAGGTGGCCGGATTTGGAGTAAGCGAAATGCGCAGATGGGCGCGGATGCTGTCCGCGATTGCCGGAACGACCGCGCTCTTGGCGTTGACTGGCGCAGCCGCGGAGGACGGCAAGGCCGCATTCGAGAAGCGCCAGGACACGATGAAGCGGATGGGCCGCCCATTTTATATTGGCATCGGCCGCGTCGTGAAGGGCACGACGCCCTATGGGCCGGAAACAGTCACGACGGCCGAAACTGTCGTTGCGATCGCGAGCACGCTCGATTGGGCGTTGTTTTCCGCCGGTTCCGATGTCGGCGACAGCAAGATCAAACCGGAGATTTTTGCCGCCAAAGACCAGGTCGAGCAGTTGATCGCCGCGGTTAAGGCGGCAACGACGCAACTCGTTCCGGCAGTGAAGACCGGCGACAAAGCGACGATCGCCGCCGCCTACACAGCAGTCTACGACGCCTGCAACGCTTGCCACAAAGAATACCGTAGGGAGGAATGACCACGGCTCAAGCGGCTGCATTACGATCGTGCGTCCTTCGAGACGCGCCCTCTGGGCGCTCCTCAGGATGAGGCCGGCCCTCTAATGGCATCGAGAAGAGCCCTCATCCTGAGGAGCCGCCCCAAGCGGCGTCTCGAAGGACGCACAACGCTCATCCCGCTTAATGGCAGCTCTTTCACACAGTCACATTGGTGGCACCTGATTATTGCTGTGGTCGCTTTGCTATCAGTGACACCGCTGATCCCGGCGGCGGCCGAGGAAGACGCCGTCGCGCGTGGCGAATATCTCGTGCGAGCCGGTGGCTGCGTCTCCTGCCACACCGCCAAGGGCGGTCAACAGTTTGCCGGCGGTCGGGCGCTCGCCACGCCGTTTGGGACGTTCTTCAGCCCCAACATCACGCCCGATCCGGAAACGGGGATTGGGCGCTGGACGGATGCGCAGTTTATGCGAGCATTGCGTGATGGCGTCCGCCCGGACGGCGCCAATTATTTCCCTGTCTTCCCGTATCCGAGCTTTACCGGTATCACCGACAGCGATGCGCTCGCAATAAAGGCCTATCTCTTCTCGCTGCCGCCAGTGCATCAGCAAAGCCGGCCGCACGATGTCGGCTTCCCGTTTTCGTGGAGGTTTCTGCAAACCGGGTGGAAGCTGCTGTTCTTTACGCGCGGGCCCTTCGCGCCGGCGCCCGACCGCAGCGCCGCTTATAACCGGGGTGCGTACCTCGTCACTGCGTTGGCGCATTGTGGCGAGTGCCACACGCCGCGCAACCCACTAGGAGCGATGCGCACCAGTATGCAATTTTCCGGCACACGCGACGGCCCCGATGGCCAGCTGGTCCCGAATATCACGCCCGATTCCGCCACCGGCATTGGCAAATGGGAAAAGGACGACATTGTCGAGCTGCTTAAAAGCGGCTCCACACCCGAACAGGGCAAAGTCAAAGGTGCCATGCGGGAGGCGGTCGAAGACGGCCTCAAATATATGAGCGATACCGATCTCGGTGCGATTGCCGACTATCTTTTCGCGCAACCCCCGATCGTTCACGACGTCAGTCCGCTAAAATAGCACGCTGCAGCGACGGAATAAAACTGCCGGCACAGTGGTCTTGCGGGTGTGGCAGCCGACCCACTGGCCGTCTGCCGCCAGCAGCTGAGGTTGCTGTTTGTCGATTGTCGCGGCTGGTCGACCGGCTCGAACAAGCATCTCTGGTCAACACAATGGAGGTTTGCATGAATGCGCTCTGGCGCAGCGCCGCGACTCTGTCTGTCGTCTCCGCGATCAGCCTTTCGCCAGCAATGGCGCAAGGGCCACGACTCTCTGACTCGGGTGCGGCAGGTTTCGTCAACATGCCGGCCGACCCTGCGGTCGCCAAGATAAGTCCGCATTACGAGTGGGAATATCACTATGCGGGGCGTCACGCCCATTGGGAAGGACATTGGGTCCTCGTCAAGCCGGCGACCGCTTCCGGCAGCTCGGGCGGCGCTGGCGGGAAGTTGTAGCCGACACAAAAGAGCGACGATTCCCCGCGACTTCTCGTGGACCCGCCGGGTGGCGAGACGCTGCCCAGCGGGGTCCCGCCGAAACCAGCCGCGATGCGCGCGGCTGGCGCCGCGAGGCCGCAATTCCGCTTGCACGCTGGCCGGAAGCTTCCTAAACGAGCAAATCTCGTCTTGGGCTTTGGCCGGGTAAGGGGACGTGATGCGGTATCTGGTGTGTTTTTGCACGGCGCTGTCGCTGGCGGCTTGCGGTTCGGTACGCTCGGGGACATCGGCGACGTTGGTCTTGAACAACCCGACCTGGGACCGCGTCAATGTCGAGGCGGTGATTACAAAGAGCCCCAATTGTGACAACCGCGATGCTTATGTCTCGACCCAGGAATTCGTGATGCTCAAGAACAAGACGCAGCGTATCGAGGCGCCCAACGCCGAAAACATTTGCTGGCGGCACGATCGCAATCCGAACAACCCGGTCTCGGGCGTGTGGTCGGGCTGGAGCCGCGCCACGATGTTTCCGGGCCAGACCTACGAGACCGATCTCTAGCGCCGATCATTTGATGGCGTTTCCGGTTTCCATAAAGGGCGTGCTCTTGGAGCAGGGCAGCGTGGTGCTGCTGGAAAACGACCGCGCCGAATGGGAACTCCCCGGCGGACGCCTCGAGCCCCGGGAAACACCGGAAAGCTGCCTCGCGCGGGAAATAAACGAGGAGCTTGCCATCACCGTCGAAATCGGGCCGCTCCTCGACTGCTGGCTCTTTGAAGTGCTGCCGCAGAGAGAAGTGCTCATCGTGACTTACGGCCTCTTCCGCCGCGACACTGCCGCCCTTCGCGTGAGCGAAGAACACCGCCGTATCGGGGTCTTCCCCCTCGACCAGCTCGACCATATCCCGCTTCCGCACGGGTACCACCGCGCCATCCGCCGATGGTCAGATGTTTGCGGCCCCGGGACCCCTCGCTGACGGAGATCCGACCCCACAGCTGGCCCAATCGACGGGCGCTGGTCACCCGACCCCGACCGAGGCGGCGATCGCCAGACCGGCTGCCAAGGCCGCGAACGACAGCAGCGTCATCACACGCACTGGCGGTCGTGGTGCGGGTTCGGCTTCAACGGCCGCATCATGCGCGACGTGCAGTGCGTCGTGCGCGCCGGACTTACCGTGATCCTGCATCGCGCCCATTGTACTCGCCGGGCGCACAGTCATCATGCCGTGCTTGAGACGATTGGCGACGAGCCACCAATTCATTGGATAGGCGACGACGAAACCCGCTAGAAGCCCGATAGACATCACAAACCAGAAGGCAGGCGTCAGGAGATCGGACCCGGACGCAATTTGCATCCTCAACACGATCACCGTCGGCACCATTCCTGCCATCAACAGGTTCATCGAGAGAAGTTCCGGAGTGAACGTGTTGGTCAGCGAACGGGAATATGAGCCGCCCGCCATCTCGCGCATGAACAACGCTTGGAAAATCATCCAGCCGAAAGCGAAGCCGAGGGCGTATTCGACGACTATCTCGGCTGGTCCGGCGAGGCCGAGGGCGTTGGCCAATACGGCGCCTGCGAGGATGCCCACGCCATCGCCCGCGACACAATGCATCGTCGACCCCAGTGTTTGCCTCCAGCGCGCCGCGACGTAACGTTCATGCAATCCGGGGAGCGGCTCGCGGCAACCGAGTATATAGAGGAAAGCACCGATTACTCCGGTGTAAGCGGTCAGCAGCACGAACCCCCATTTAAGCACTAGAGACTCTGGTGTGGTGCGGATGTCGATCGCGACGAACAGCAGCGAGACCCCCGCCAACAGAAACCATAGGAGCATTATACCTTCCAACATCCCGCCCTCTCGTGTTGTTGAGCGCGTCGGCTCGCGACGCCGCTGGGCCCTGTCCGGACTAAAAATGCAACCTGGGCATGCGTCATCGATCGCGGGCGGCTACTCGTCCAGTCGAGTGGCCGAGCGGTTTGTCGCAATCAATATTAGCGCGCCGGCCTTTTGCTGAGCTGCTGGATCGTGCACCTTGCGGAGGCTAGCATTCGCCAGGGGTGCTCTCTGGCGCCGATGAATCTCCCGGAAACGGCGCCCGCAGCATGAGGACAGCGAAGTTGGCGGCCGCCAGAATGATCCCGATATCGTAGTACCCATAGCCGACTGCCGCGCCGATGATGCCGACTGTCCAAATGCTGGCCGCGGTCGCGTGACCCGTCGTGATATCGCCTTGTCTCATGATTGCGCCCGCGCCGAGAAAACCAATACCAGTGACTACGCCCGATAGGATATTTGCGTTAAAGGGAACATTGGCGCCGATCACGGATATCGCGCTCTGTACCAAACCACAGCTGGCCATCGCGACCAGGGGGAAGGTACGTAACCCGGCGCTTTGCTCCTCACGCGCCCGATGCCACCCAATCGGCAATGCGAGAAGGAACGCCCCCACCAAATGGACAAGATGGTCGAGACTGTCGTCCCACAGGCCGAAAATGCTAGGCATCAGACATATCGGAGTGTTGTGAACATACCGGCGTCGAGGTGGTAGAGCAGATGGCAGTGGAAGGCCCAGAAGCCCGGATTGTTGGCATCGAATGCGATAACCACACGGCGGCCTGGCGTCACCAGCACGGTGTCGCGTACCGCGCCGGAGAAGCGCTTTCCATCAATCTCCACGACCTGGAACTCGTGCCCGTGCAGATGCATCGGATGCGGCATTCTGGTCTGGTTGATCATCACCAACTCCACCCTTTCGCCTTTAGCGATTGGTAAAGGTGGGACGTCGGGGTTCCAGGCGATGTTGTTGATCGTCCAAATGTAGCGTGCCATGTCTCCCGTCAGGTTCAGCGTGTGTACGCGGTCTGGCTTGCGTGGCCTTAGTGGCTCGGCCGCGTGTAAGCGGCGTTCGAGATCGAGCGTGAGAGCAGGCGATGGCGTGCCGGTTGTGTCGGCAATGCGGGCTATTGCGGCGCGGCCGGTGGCCAGCACGATGCCGGTCTGCCGCCGATCGCCTTCCAGCACGGCGAGCACCGGGTAGGCCGCGGGCTGGCGGGGAAATGCAAGTCGGATGTCAAGCCGTTGCGCGACGGCAATTGGGAAACGATTCGCTATCACCGGCGCGGTCCGAAACCCGTCCACGGCGATCAACTCGCCCTTGAGCTGGCCCAGATCGAGATGATGGTTGCTCATCGACGAGCCATTGATCACGCGCAGCAGCGCATGCCCGCCCGGCTCGACCTTGACCACCTCGGGATCCGCGAGAGTGCGGTCATTGGCGAGAAAGGCGTCATACTTGACATCGTTCAGATCGGGCGCAGCGGCTGCGCCCGTCGGCGTCATGCCGGTCGCACTTGCCATCTGCGGCGAGCGGGCCGCCATATTCGGCATGCTGCCGCTCTTTTTCAGCCCTGCGAAGATCTCCTCGGGGGGCGTGAAGCTGAAATCGTTCAGCATTAGAACGACCTCTTGCTCGCCGGGCCGATTACGGTCGTCATGAATGATCAGTGGCGCGAGCATCAAAGACTGCTCCTGCAGTCCTTGGTGGGAATGCATCCAGAACGTTCCGCCAAAGCGCAGCGGGAAGTCGTAGTCGGCGCTGCCGCCCGGAGGAATCGGCGGCGCGGAGATGCCGGGCACACCGTCTTGCTGCCAGGGCGGGGTGAGACCGTGCCAGTGGATCAGGCTCGGCTGGTCGATGTTGTTTTGCAGGCGAGCGCGAAACCGCTTTCCGACCTCGGTTACGATGCCGGAGGTGCCGTCAGGCTGGCGGACGGCGAATACCGAGGCGGGTTTGCCATTCACCTCGATCGTGCGGCGCTGCAGCTGGATGATCGTGGCCGAGCGAGCGCTCTCTACTGAATCTGGTGCCGGGGCGGTCTGTGCGCTGAGCGTTGCCGGACGCACTGCCGCCGCCGCAGCAGCGGAAACCAGCAAGGCGCGGCGGGATAGCATGACGGGCTCTCCTTTGGAAGGGTTGGTGGGGGGTTGTGTTGCGGCCCTATTAGCAACGGGGTGACGGCCGGCGCTGCTAATGCTCGTTCACAACCGCGGTCACGTCGAGGGTAGCGGTGTGGAACGGCTCTCCTTCACCCGGCTTTGCCACCGCGGCGATCAGCAATGTCCTATTGCCGGCCGACCCAGGTGGGAACCATTTCGGATGGTTGGCATTCCAATCGCAACTCGTTACCTGCATTGCGGGTTTGGCGCCGTGCGCATCCTGGATAAAAATGGCGTAGGTAAGACCGTCGATCTCGTCGCAAATCCGGTTCGATTCAAAGGCGAACCATTTGCCGTCCGGTGACCACCAACCGGCGCGCGCTTGAAATTTTTGCAGAAAGCCTGAGCCGGCCGGCGCTTCGCGATCCATTGGCGCGACGGCCGGCGGTTTGGTGGATCGGTTGGTTACCCAGGTATAGTTGAGCAGTTCATTATAATAATTCGACCCACCCTTAAACTGGCCCGCAAACGAAATCAGGCGAGGATCGACCTGATTAACGCTTGGAAAACCGGCCCAGACCGAGCCGTTGGCAAGTAGCGGGGTGATGACCTTTCCAGTCACGGCATTGATCCGGGCTGTAACGTGTTCGCCGGCGATTTGTGCGTTTGCCCCGACATCGACTGCCATGGACAGGCAGTCCGGATACCAGGAAGGATAGACCATGCCGGCGGTGTTTGGCAGCAGCGTCAAGGTGGCTCCGTTGAACACGAAGACGCCGCTCACATTGCTGAACGCTAGGGGCCCGATTGCGAGCGGCCTTCCCTTTGTCCGGTTCCAGTACCAATCGGGACGAAGCGATTCGGTATTGACGAATTGCTGGACTACGTTTGTCGTCAGGTCTGCTGTGTACAATTGCGTGAAGTTCGGGTTGTTCGTAAAGGTTCGCTCGAATATTACGACAGTGGCGTCGGCATTGAGTACCGGCCGGTAATCACTGTAGTCACTGGCGTCTGGCGGGGAGAAAGGGTAAAATATTGGTGTCGCATAGCCAGACGTGCTGGCGCCCGCATCAGGTATACCCAGCGGAAAGAGAAGCAATCCGGCAAGGGAGATTGCTGCGGCCGTGGACATGTTCCGCACTGGTACCCCCCGTCTGCTGGCGTTGGGGAGGCAGTCTACGCCAGTCGCGTTCCTGCTCAGACGATCCGCAACGCTGCGCTGCTGCGATAGTCGTAACCCGCTACGGAACGGGGAGTCCTAAGAGTTTCATGAGATTTCTCTGAGAACCGCGATTTGCAACAAACTTGTCCCGGGAAGTCTAGGTCCCTGTGTTTGCGCTCCTCGGCTCCAGAATATACCACAGTGCCGCGGTCACCGGCCCGCTCAACCCGTGGTGTCGGGATCGTGCCGGTGCGTTGCTGCGAAGTGTCGGGAGCAAGGGCCGCAAGACTGAGCAGCGTACCTCAATGGCCACGGCTGGACGCCCGGGTCGGACGATCGGCGCGTACCACCTCACGCGTCGGCGCAGTCGCATCAAGTTCCCAAAGCAAGGTGTCGGCCTCGATCAGGTCCGGCGTGTCAAAGCCCTCTGTGAACCACGCCCTTACAGGAACCAGAACTTCGCAGGCTTCGCGATGGCGGCCTTGGTCCCGCCGCCATCGGGCGAGACTGATGGCGGCCCGCAGTTCAAAGGCTTTGGCCTGCTGGCGTCGGGCTATTACGATCGCTGCCTTGAAGGCCGCTTCTGCCTCGTCGGTGGAAGAGCGGCCGACAAAGTCCCGCCGGCTTATCATCACACCCTTCAGCCGGTGCAGCTCGGCTTCCCAAACCCGAGGACCGCCGGCAGCTACGAGTGCTAGCGCCTCGTTGACATTGCTCAGGGCGGGTTCGAGCTGTCGCACCGCGCTCTTCGCCCGGCGAGCAAGGCCAGCCAGTACGGCAAGTCGTCTGCCGCCCCGGTGGCACGGAAGTCATCGAGCGCCCGAGCCATCGTCTCGATACCATCTTCCGCCCCTTGTATGGTCCGAGCCCAGCCAAAGAGGATCGTGGCAGCTGCCAGACGCTGCGCGAACCCTTGTTCGCTGGCCAGCTTTATTGCGGCTTCGGCGTGCTGGCGCGTCTGCTCCGCCTCTCGCCGGAACTGATGCATTCGAGCCGTAAACACTAGAGCCGTTGTGAGCCTCGGCAAATGGGACGACTCCCGCGCGAGGTCGATCGCGGCGCGGCAGGCAGCGAGCGCCTGATCAGGGAAGCCCAGCGCCCAAGCCGCCCAAGCTCCATAGCAGAGGCAGGCCACTTCGGGATCCTGCGGCGTCCCATAAAGTGTAGCGAAGCGGCGCATCTCGGGGCTGTAAGTCGCAATCCCTCGCTGGCAATGCTCTCGCGCAAAGGCCAATTCTCCCAGACAGTAGAGCGCCTGGCCGAGGGTGACATGGGCGAGTGCTATCAGGGGTGTGTCGCGATTGTCCTTGATTAGTCGGTGAAGCTCCTGAGCAATCTCGTGAGCCCTCTGGGGTTGTCCGCGGACGAGATGATGGACCGAAAGGCCCCAGGTCGCCTGGATCAGCAGCGAGCGCTCCCCGACCTCCTGACACAACGTGCCGGCTCGCATATAGGTCTGTCCGACTCCGGGTGAGGCGAAACCCTCCGTACTCATCAGAAGGGGACCGAGCGAGATCTGCAAAGCGAGCTCGTCGCGGTCGCGCTCCGGCGTCTGGGGAAGTTCCTGCAGGACCGTGAGTCCCTGGAGCAGGTGAGCGACCGACTCGTGGTACGCCGACCGCTTCAGCGCGTTGTCGGCCGCCTTTCGAAGGTATGCCGCC
>Ga0126381_100004336_pt1 | contig 15439 bp, 11 predicted proteins | sample PanSoiMetPlot_28_FD_96465 | JGI IMG/M metagenome (GOLD analysis project Ga0126381, IMG submission 96465) | Tropical forest soil microbial communities from Panama - MetaG Plot_28 | ecosystem: Environmental > Terrestrial > Soil > Tropical forest > Bulk soil | place: Panama | collected 2016-02-17 | reverse complement strand
GCGCCCTGATGCGCGATGCCAAGCCGCTGGCCAAGCCGCCCGGCGCGGAGGCGAAAGCGCGCGTCGCGCGCGCCGGCGCACTGCTCGCCGGCCTTGAAGCGCGCCGCGTCGTGTTTGTCGACGGCGCGCTCGTCCCCGAGCTTTCGGATCTTGCGGCGCTGGAGCCGGGCCTCGCCATCGGCTCCATGGCATCGGCGCTCGCGTCCGGTGACCCGCTGGTCACCGCCCGTCTTGGCAGGATCGGGGGGAGCGATAATGTCGCGATTGCCCTCAACACCGCCTTCATGGGTGACGGCGCCGTGATCCGGATCGCCGCGGGCGCCGCCCTGGCGCGGCCGCTGCACCTCGTCTTCGCTAATTCGGGGCTTGAGCCCGCCGCGGTCTTCGTGCGCTCGCTGGTGGTGGTCGAGCGGGGTGCGCGGGCCATGATCGTGGAGAGCCACGAAGGCCCCGCCGGATGCGATGACCAGGTCAATGCGGTTCTGGAGCTCACGGTCGCCGAAGAGGCCCATGTTGATCACGTCAAGCTGACCGGGAGCGGCGCCGGCAGCCTGCATGTCGCGAGCCTGCTGGCAACGGTCGGCGCCCACGCGCGGTTCAACGAGTTTCTGTTCACCTCCGGCAGCGCGATCGTGCGCAACCAGGTCCATGTGCGCTTCGAGGGCGAGGGCACGGTTGCCGGCATCCGCGGCGCGACGCTGCTCAAGGGGAAGGAACATGCGGATGTGACGCTCGTGGCCGACCACGCCGCCTGCGCCGGCACCAGCCGGGAAATGTTCAAATCGGTGCTGGACGATTCGAGCCGCGGCATCTTCCAGGGCAAGATCGTCGTGCGACACGGCGCGCAGCAGACCGACGCCAAGATGGCGACCCATGCGTTGCTCCTGTCCGAAACCGCCGAGGCCGATAATAAGCCTGAGCTTGAAATCTTCGCCGACGACGTCCAGTGCGGCCACGGCGCGACCGCGGGCGCGCTCGATGAGGAGCTCTTGTTCTATCTCAAGGCGCGCGGCATCCCGCCGAAAGAGGCCGAGGCGCTCCTGATCCAGGCTTTCGTCGGCGAGGCGATCGAGGGCATCGAGCATGCCGGCCTGCGCGATGCGCTGATGGATCACGTCGCGGCCTGGCTCGCGGCGCGCAGGCAGGCGTGAGGGCGTCATGCATCCCGCCATCAGCAATGGAGCCTATGACGTCAGCCGCATCCGCGAGGATTTTCCGATTCTCGCCATGCAGGTCTACGGCAAGCCGCTCGTCTATCTCGACAACGCCGCCTCCGCGCAAAAGCCCAGGGCGGTGCTGGAGCGCCTCCAGGAGGCCTACACGTCCGAATATGCCAACGTGCATCGTGGGCTGCATTTCCTCGCGAATGCCGCGACCGAGGCCTACGAGGATGCGCGCGCCAAGGTCAAAGACTTCCTCAACGCCTCGCGCACCGAGGAGATCGTCTTCACCCGCAACGCCACCGAGGCGATCAACCTCGTGGCCTACACGTTCGGCCGCGAGCGCATCCGCGCCGGCGACGAGATCGTGCTCTCGATCATGGAGCACCATTCCAACGTGGTGCCCTGGCATTTCCTGCGCGAGCGCCAGGGTGCCGTGATCAAATGGGCGCCGGTCGACGACGAAGGCAATTTCCTCTTCGAGGAGTTCGCCAAGCTCCTTACGCCGCGCACCAGGCTCGTCGCCATAACTCAAATGTCGAACATGCTTGGCACCGTGGTGCCGGTAAAGGAGGTGGTGGCGCTGGCGCATGCCCAAGGCATCCCGGTGCTGATCGACGGCAGCCAGGCCGCGGTGCATCTCGATATCGACGTCACGGACATCGATTGCGATTTCTACGTCTGCACCGGCCACAAGCTCTATGGGCCGACCGGCATCGGCGTGCTCTACGGCAAGCACGAGCATCTCCTCGCCATGCCGCCGTTCAATGGCGGCGGCGAGATGATCCGGGAGGTTTTCGAGGACCGGGTCATCTACGGCGAGCCGCCGCACAAGTTCGAGGCCGGCACGCCGCCGATCGTGCAGGCAATCGGGCTTGGCGCCGCGCTCGATTACATCGGCTCGATCGGCAAGGCGCGCATCCGTGGCCACGAGAACGAGCTTTTGAAGTATGCCCATGAGCGGCTGGGCACGATCAACTCGCTGCGCATTCTCGGCACCGCGCGGGAGAAGGGCGCCATCGTCTCCTTCGAGATGAAGGGCGCCCATCCGCACGACGTTGCGACCATCATCGATCGCGCGGGCGTGGCGGTGCGCGCCGGTACCCATTGCGTCATGCCGCTTCTGGCACGGTTCGGCCTGTCGGCAACCTGCCGCGCTTCGTTTGCGCTCTACAACACCAAGGCCGAGGTCGACCGTCTTGCGGAAGCCCTGACGAAGGCGCAGGATTTCTTCGCATGAGCGACGATGTGACCGAGAAAAAGCCTCCCGCCGCCGAGAGTGCGGCCGAGGCGCCGCTTGCGCCGGGGAGCGCGATCCCCGAGAGCGAGCTCACGCGCCTGACCGACGACATCATCGCGGCGCTCAAGACCGTCTACGACCCGGAGATCCCGGCGGATATCTATGAGCTCGGCCTCATTTACAAGATCGACATCGCGGACGACCGAGCGGTCACGATCGAGATGACGCTCACCACTCCGAACTGCCCCTCGGCCCAGGAGCTGCCCATGATGGTGGAGAACGCGGTGGCGAGCGTCGCCGGCGTGGGCGTCGTCAAGGTCGATATCGTGTGGGATCCGCCCTGGGAGCAGAGCCGGATGTCGGACGAAGCGCGCGCGACGCTCAACATGTGGTAGGAAGGCGCCGCTTGGTTGCGGTGCAGGCGGCACGATCCCACATAGAATGGAAGTGGCAGGGACAGGATCACAGGCAAGAAGGACAGGACAAGATGGCCAATTCCCGGCCGAGACCCCAGGTGATCCGGCTGACCGACGCGGCCGCCGAGCGCATCAAGTACGTGATGGCGAACGCGGCGAGCGAGATCATTGGCGTGCGCGTGGGCGTCAAGAACGGGGGCTGCGCCGGCATGACCTACACGATGGAATATGCCGACAAGATCGCGCCCATGGACGAGCTCATCGAGGACAAGGGCGTGCGGGTGCTGATCGATCCCAAGGCGGTGCTGTTCCTGCTCGGCACGGAGATGGACTACAAGGTCGAGAAGCTCTCCGCCCAGTTCGTGTTCAACAATCCGAACCAGACTTCGGCCTGCGGCTGCGGCGAATCGGTCAATCTCAAGCCGGCCGCCGAAGGGCACTGACCCCAGCGTGTCTCCCGAAGATATTCGCGAACTGTTCGCCGCGTTCGGGCCGGTCTCGGTCCGGCGTCTGTTCGGTGGCGCTGGCATCTATGCCGAGGGCGTGATGTTCGGCCTCGTGCACCGCGGGGTCATCTATCTGAAAGCGGACGCCCAAAACGCCGCCGTCTTCGAGCGCGAAGGGCTCGGCCCGTTCACCTACGCCACGCGCGAAGGCCCGCGAGAGCTTGCTTCCTATCGGCGGATGCCCGATCGGCTCTATGACGATCCGGACGAGCTTGCCAGCTGGACACGCCACGCGCTCGCCGCTGCCCGCCAGGGAACCAATCGCCAGAAACCAGGCTCGATGCCGAAGGCCAGGAAAAGCGCGAAGCGGGTGCGCCGGCCATCCTGAAGCCGCCGTTACGCCACCTTGGAAGAGGCGGCGCCGGCCTCAGGGTCGGCTTCGCTGATCACGCGGTTGCGGCCGCTGCGCTTGGCGGCGTAGAGGCAGATGTCCGCCCTCTCGATCAAGGATTGCGGGGTATCGCTCGGACGCAAGACTGCGACGCCGATCGAGATCGTGACCCGGCCGAGATGCTCGCCGGTCGAGCGCTTCATCAGCTCCTTGGTCATGACCGTGCGCCGGATGTGCTCGGCAACGGTGACGGCCGAGGGCAGCATCATGTTGGGAAGAACGATCGCGAACTCCTCGCCGCCGTAGCGCGCCGCGATGTCCTGGGCCTTGACGTTCTGCTTGACCGCGCCCGCCACCAGACGGAGGACCTGATCGCCGGTCAGGTGGCCCCAGTTGTCGTTGAACTTCTTGAAGTGATCGATGTCGGTGAGCATGAGCGCGACCGGCTCGCCTTTGGCGCGCGCGGCGGCAAGCGCCCTGGCGAGCGCGTCGTCGAAGGACTTGCGGTTGGCCAGCGAAGTGAGCGGGTCGGTCAGGCTTTCGTTGCGCACCGCTTCGAGATTTTCCTGCAGCTCCGAGATTTCCGCCTTCGAGGCGGAGAGGCGCGCCTCGAGCGCCTTGTTGTTCTGCTCGACCTCCTTGGTGGTCTGGACCAGGCTTTCCACGATCGTTCGCAGCCCCGCATTGTCCTTGGCGTTGTTGAGCAGCTGCGACACGTTGGCGAGATTTTCCGTGTAGTGCGACGCGGTCCCGGCGGCGGCGCCGATCATCGCCATGACCTGCTCGATCTCCCCCATGACCTGCGATCCGACATGGTCGATGCGGTCGGTGAAGCGGTTGGGGGAGATGCAGGTCTCGTAGACGTTGTCGACGTCGGCCTCGGTCAGGGTGCCGTTGCGCGAGAGGATCTCGTTGATCATCTGATTCAACGAGGGATTATAGCCGGTGGCGTAGGTGTACCAGATTTCGAAATGACGCGGAGAGGCCGCCTGGCGCAGCGCCTTGATCTGTCCAAAGGCGATCTCCGCGAACGCCATGGTGCGTTCGTGATCGTCGTCAGCGCCGCTCATGAGTACGCTCCGCCCGCCCAAGAGCGCCTGGCGGATGACGCACGCTGGTGGTGCGCGCCGACAGGCAGGCCACATTCAGCCTAAGTCACGGCGATGAATGGTAAGTAAACGTGATAGGCGCGCGAGGGCGCAGCGCCTTGCTGCTTCAGGCTTTCACGCGCACCGGACGCAGCAGGAAGGCCGGCAGATGGACGTTGCCCGCCTCCTCGATCGGGGCCGGATCGCGTCCGCCCCGGTCATGCCTTGCCGGCTTGCGGTCCCGTCGCGGGCGGGCCTCGTCGATATGGGTGACGGATGCGGGCTCATCACGGCGGGGCCCGCGTTGATGGCCGTGGCGCCCGTCGCGGCTTTGCTGCTGCCTGGGGGAGGGGGACGCATCTTCGGCGGCGGGCGGGGCACCCATCCAGGAAATGCTCTGGCCGATCAGCTTCTCGATTGCCGCGACCGCCTTGCCGTCTGGGGGCGCCACGATGGTGATCGCGGTGCCGGTTCGGCCCGCGCGCCCGGTGCGGCCAATGCGATGGACGTAGTCGTCGGCGTGATGAGGGACGTCGAAATTGAACACATGGCTGACGTCCGGAATATCGAGCCCGCGTGCGGCCACGTCGGAGGCGATGAGCAGCTTGACCTCGCCGCGGCGGAACTGGTCAAGCGCCGCCATGCGCGCCGGCTGATCGAGATCGCCGTGCAGCGCGCCGGCCGAAAAGCCGTGCCGCAGGAGCGAACGGTAGAGCTGCGCCACCTCGCGCTTGCGGTTGCAGAACACGATGGCGTTCTTGAAGCCCTCGACCGAGCGGATCAGGCGGCGCAGCGTGTCGCGCTTTTCGTGGGGCTCGCGCCCGGTTTTCACCAGAAGCTGGGTCGTGGTCGCCACCGTGGAGGCGGGCCGCGACACCTCGACACGGACCGGATTGTGCAGGAACTGCTCGGTAATCCGCTGGATTTCCGGCGGCATGGTGGCGGTGAAGAACAGCGTCTGGCGGGTGAACGGCACCAGCTTGCAGATCCGTTCGATGTCCGGAATGAAGCCCATGTCGAGCATGCGGTCGGCCTCATCGATGACCAGGAGCTCGACTCCGGTCAGCAACAGCCGCCCGCGCTCGAAATGATCGAGCAGGCGGCCAGGCGTCGCGATCAGCACATCGACGCCGCGGATAAGCTTGGCATCCTGATCGTCAAAGGATACGCCGCCGATCAGCAGCGCGACGTTGAGCTTGTGATTGATCCCGTACTTGTCGAAGCTCTCCTCGACCTGGGCGGCAAGCTCGCGGGTTGGCTCAATGATCAGCGTGCGCGGCATGCGGGCGCGGGCGCGGCCGTGCTCCAGCATGGTGAGCATCGGCAGCGTGAAGGCGGCGGTCTTGCCCGTGCCAGTCTGTGCGATGCCGAGCACGTCGCGGCGCGCGAGCACATGCGGGATCGCTTGTTCCTGGATCGGGGTGGGGGCGGTGTAACCGGCCGACTTGACGGCGGCGAGAACCTTGTCGGACAAGCCGAGCTTGGAAAAAGGCATGAATCCTCGAATCAAAGCCGTCGGGAGACTACCCGCGCGGGATGACGGTATGGCGACTGATGCTGCGCAGGAGGGATAATCGAAACGTTCAATCGAAGCATTTGCGGGGGAACATAAGCAGACCCCGCCGGAAGTCAATCCTTTTGCGCTGCAATAAGTTAATTTAATCGCTTGGTTATTTCCGTTGCCGCGGAAGCGGCGGTGCGCAGGCGAACGGGATCATGCTCTAATACCGCCTCCGTATCGGATGAAGCGTTTCGACATGGCCTCGATTCTCGACCTGATCGGTGAAACGCCCCTGATCGAGGTGACGCGCCTCGATCGTGGTCCCTGTCGGCTGTTTCTCAAGCTCGAAAGCGCCAATCCATCGGGCTCGCTCAAGGATCGCCCGGCCCGCACCATGATCGAGGCGGCCGAGGCCGAGGGACGCCTTGCCGCCGGCGGCACGATCGTGGAGGCGACCGCCGGCAATACCGGGCTTGGGCTCGCGCTCGTGGGCGGCCGCAAGGGCTATCGCACCGTTCTGGTCGTGCCCGACAAGATGGCGCGCGAGAAGGTCTTGCATGCGCGGGCCCTGGGCGCCGAGGTGATCACCACCCGCTCCGACGTCGGCAAGGGCCATCCCGACTATTACCAGGACCTTGCCGAGGCGATCGCGCGGCGCACACCCGGCGCGTTCTTCATCAACCAGTTCGCCAATCCGGCCAATCCGCTGGCCCATGCCACCACCACTGGGCCGGAGATTCTGCGCCAGATGGATCATGACGTCGACGCGGTGGTGGTCGGCGTCGGCTCGGGCGGCGGCTTGACCGGGATCGGACGCTGCATGCGCCAGGCTTCGCCCAAGACCGCCATGGTGCTGGCGGATCCCGTCGGCTCGGTGCTGGCCCATTATGTCGAGACCGGCAGACTGATCGCGGCGGGCAGCTGGGCGGTCGAAGGCATCGGGGAGGATTTCATTCCGCCCAACGCCGATCTGTCGCTGGTGTCGCAGGCCTATTCGATCCCGGACGCCGAAAGCTTTGCGGCAGCGCGCGATCTTCTCTGCGCGGAAGGCGTGCTCGGCGGCTCCTCTTCCGGGACCCTGCTGGCGGCGGCGCTGCGCTATTGCCGCGCGCAGAGCGAGCCCAAGCGGGTGGTCACGCTGGTCTGCGATTCGGGCGCCAAGTATCTCTCCAAGGTGTACAACCCGACCTTCCTGGCACAGGAGGGCTTTATCCATCCGGATCGCCACGGCACGGTCGGGGACATCGTGGTCAACCGCGCAAGCGAAGGCACCGCGGTGACGGTCCGGCCCGAGGATCCGCTGCGCACCGTGTTCGCGCGCATGCGCTCGGCCGACGTGTCGCAGTTGCCGGTGATTGACGACAAGGGCCGTGTGGTCGGCATTGTCGACGAGAGCGACATGCTGGCGGCCGTGCTCACGGACGAAACCGGCGCCGGTCATGTCTTTGCACGCCCGGTCAAGGACGTCATGGTGACGCGGCTCGAAACCATCTCCGCCTCCGCCCCCATCGCCGACCTCGTGCCGATGTTCCGCCGCGACCATGTCGCCATCGTGATGGATGGCGACGCCTTCCTGGGCGTCGCCACGCGGCTCGATCTCATCAACTATTTCCGGATCACGCCGTGATGCTCCGCTCAAAGGGGCCTGACCCATTCCGCAAGCCTCATCATGAGGAGCGCGCGCATCGATGTCGGGTTCACCCGACATCGCCCTTTAGAGAGCACAAGTCGGCTATAGCCGACTTGTGTCCGCGCGCGTCTCGAAGGATGGCCGCAAGCTCGTGCCGTGCCGCCATGGTTCGAGACGGCGCGGGACTTAAGTCCCGCGCCTCCTCACCATGAGGGCCCAAGGGAAAGACCGCCCATGACCCGATCGAACCAGCTCGATTTTGCGACCCGGTGCGTGCACGCGGGACAGCAGCCGGACCCGACGACCGGCGCCGTGATGATGCCGATCTACGCCACTTCCACCTATGTGCAGCAGAGCCCGGGCGTGCACAAAGGCTACGACTACGCGCGCACCCAGAACCCGACCCGCATGGCGTTCGAGCGCTGCGTCGCCGATCTCGAAGGCGGCAGCGCGGCCTTTGCCTTCGCGTCGGGGCTTGCGGCGGTCGCCACCACGCTCGATTGCCTCGACCATGGCGCCCACGTCATCGCCATCGACGACCTCTACGGCGGCACGCGCCGCCTGTTCGAGCGGGTGCGCAAGCGCTCGGCCGCCCTCGACGTGACCTATCTCGACCTCGCCGATGCGCGCGCGCTCGAGGCCGCGATCCGGCCCACCACGCGCCTCATCTGGATCGAATCGCCGACCAATCCGACCCTGAAGCTTGTCGATCTCGAAGCGGTTGCCGCGATCGCCAAGCGGCGCGGCATCTGGACCGCTGCCGACAACACCTTCGCGAGCCCCTATGTGCAGCGGCCGCTGGAGCACGGCTTCGATCTGGTGGTGCATTCGACCACCAAATATCTCAACGGCCATTCCGACATGGTGGGCGGCGTTGCGGTGGTGGGCGGGAATTCGGCATTGCGGGACAAGCTTGCGTTCCTGCAGAACGCTGTCGGGGCGATCCAGGGCCCGTTCGATTCCTTTCTGGCGCTGCGCGGGCTCAAGACCCTTGCGCTGCGCATGGAGCGCCACTGCGCCTCCGCGCTCAGGATCGCGCAATGGCTCGAGCATCATCCCAAGGTCCGCCGCGTCTACTATCCGGGGCTGCCGAGCCATCCCCAGCATGCGCTCGCGCGACGGCAGATGCGGGGCTTCGGCGGCATGATCACGGCCGAGCTCGATCTCGACCTCGACGGGACCAGGCGCTTTCTCGAACGCTGCCGCCTGTTTGCCCTGGCGGAAAGTCTGGGCGGCGTGGAAAGCCTGATCGAGCATCCCTCGCTCATGACCCACGGTTCGGTGCCGCCCGACGTGCGCGCCGTCCTCGGCATCGGCGACAGCCTGGTGCGGCTCTCGGTCGGCATCGAGGATGCGGACGATCTGGTTGCGGACCTCGCGGCGGCGCTCGCTTGACCGTCCTGCGGCATTACTGTCGGGCCAAACGGCGCAGCAGCCGCGCGTAGGCGAAAATGAGGAGCCCGGCGAGCGCCGCCATGGCGGCGCAAAGCACGAAGAAGTAAGCCCGGTCGAGTCCGCTCCAAATGCCGCCGAGCCAGCCGGAGACCAGGCGTCCTGCGAAGGGAGCCGCAAGCCACAGGCCCATGGTCAGCGACAGCATACGCGCTGGCGCCGCCTTGGAGACGAGCGACAGGCCGATGGGCGCCACGTAGAGTTCGCCGATGGTCAGCGCGGCAAAAAAGGCGACAAGCCACCACCAGCCTGCCTCGTCGCCCGCCGCCGCGAAGGCCGCCGCCGCCATGATCAGATAGGCAAGCGCAGCGCAGAAGGCCCCGATCCCCATCTTGGCAAGCGTCGGCGTCTCGCCGCCGCGTTGCCGCGACCACAGCGCCAGCAGGAGCGGCGTGAACGCGACGATCATTGCCGGATTGAGCGCCTGAAACCAGGCACCGGGAATCTCGCCGTGCCAGATGAAGAGATCGACGGTGCGATCGGTATGATCCTCGGCCCACAGCGCGATGGCGCCGGTCTTTTGCGCGTAGGCTGCCCAGAACAGCGTGACCGGAACGAGCAGCACGAGGAGCAGCAGCAGCGGCCGCCATTGCGGGCGATCGAGCGCTTTCTCGCCGGGACTCTGAGTTCGGGGTGTGATGTCCTCCGGCGGCAGCGCCGGGATGCCCCTGAGATAGACCGCAAGCGCGATGAGCATTCCGATGCCCGCCAGGGCAAAGCCCACGCGCCAGCCCCATGCCTCGCCGAGCGCCTCGCAGATGGGCGGCGCGAGCAATGCGCCGATGCCGACGGCCGCGTAGAAGATCAGATAGCCACGGTCGCGCCGGGGATCGCCAGCCGCATAGAGGCGGCCGACCTCGCTTGCGATGCTTGGCTGGAAAGCGCCGCTGCCGGCGATCAGGAGCGCGAGCGCGGGCAGGAACAACGATTCGAGCATGAGCATGAACGCTCCCCCCGCCAGCAGCGCGGCGCCCAGGACCGCTGTGCGGCGGACACCAAGCATGCGGTCGGCGACCAGGCCGCCGGCGATCGGCGCCAGCGCTGCAAGCGCGAGATAAAGACCCGCGATCTGCGCGGCGAGAGGCTCGACCGCAAGTGGACCGGACGTGGACTCGATTGCCGAGCGAAGCGCGCCAAGGCCGAGCACACTTTCGGCACGTTGCGGGAGAAGCAGATATGTCGCCATGTACAGGTTGATGAGCGCCGCAATGCCGTAGGAGGCGAAGCGCTCCCACATTTCAGCAGCGAAAAGGAACTTGAGCCCGCGCGGATGCCCGGAGGAATGCCCCGCGCCTCCAGCGCGGCGGATCTGTTCGGCGGGTGAGGGGGCCATGGCGGTCCTGCTGCAGGTGCGACTATCGCGGCGCGGTCGGCGTGTTAGAGTATGTTATTGTAGCCCGGATGGAGGCGCGCATAAGGGCGTCCACGCCCGTCTTCTACGGCCGAAATCCGGGGAGCGGCCATTCCCTGCACTTGCGCCCCAAACCCGAAGGGAGACGTTCATGACCGGCTTTTCCTGCAGGTTGGCGCTTGCCGCCATCGCGTTCCTGGCGGCCGTTCCGGCGCAGGCGCAGACGGATCAAGCCTATCCGGCCCGCCCGATCCGGATGATCGTCGGGTTTGCGGCGGGCGGCGGCAACGACATCTTCGCTCGCGTGGTTGGGCAGCGGCTCTCCGAGATTCTCGGCCAGACCGTGGTGATCGAGAACCGGCCGGCGGCGGGCGGACGGCAGGCGGCCGAATATGTCGCCAACCAGCCGGCCGATGGCTACACGCTGCTGGTCGGCGCGAGCGGCATGATGTCGGTCGCCGCCGCGGTCTATCCGAACCTGCGCTACCAGCCGGCCAAGAGCTTCGTTCCGCTCGCCATGATCGCGAACTTTCCGCTGATCATGTCGGTGCCGGCCTCCAACCCGTCGAAGACCGTTGCCGAGCTTGCCGCCTGGGCCAAGCAGCATCCCGACAAGGCGAACTACGCCACCACCTCGCCGGCGTTCACGGTCACCACCGAGCTGCTCAAGCTCAAGACCGGCATGCCGGGCGTCGCCATTCCCTGGAAGAGCAGCAATGAGATGCTGCTGTGCGTGGCGACCGAGCAGTGCCTGATCGCGATTGCGGACGGCCCGCCGACCGTGCCGATGGTCAAGGCCGGCAAGGTGCACGCGCTCGCCGTCACCGGCGCGGAGCGCTCGCCCGAATTCCCCGATGTGCCCAGCATGGCGGAGGCGGGCTATCCCGACGTCAACGTTCATCTGTGGAGCGGCGTATTTGCGGCGGCCGCCACCCCGCCCGCGATCGCCCGCAAGCTCGAGACGAGCCTGCGGGCGGCGATCGCCACGCCCGAGGTGTCGGACAAGCTCAAGGCCATGGCGGTCAATCCGGGCGGGGTCGCCTCCTCGGATGAGTTCCGCCGGCTGATCGAAAGCGACATCAAGGCGTATGAGGCGGTGGTGAAGGCGGCGAATCTGACGTTCGAGGATTAGGGGAGAGGATCGGATTAGGGAAACTGGGAGTGCTGTGCTTGTGGCACTGCCGCAGCCCCCTCTCTAACTCTCCCCCGCAAGCGGGGGAGAGAACATGCCGTGCTATTTGGCGTGGCCTTCCCCATCCTCTTGGCCGCAAGCAGTAAGCGGCGGACTCTCGATCTGGCAGCAGATGGCACGGCCTCTCAGCCTCCCCCGCTTGCAACCGAACTCAGGTTTACCTGAGTTCGGTTGCTTTTTAAGAGCGGCCGAAGTCGGATAGATCCGACTTCGGCTGGAGGGTAGGGAGGGGGCCTGCTGCCGCGCCCCAGACACATCCGCCCGAGATTTACTCCGTCGGCTCCAACTTGATCAGCGCGGCGCCGTGGTTGTTGCCGACCCAGAAGGTGGGCGGCGTGGTGTTGTTGTCGACGAAGACGCGGCGCACGTTGGTATAGCGTGGCAGCGGATACTCCACGAACTGGCCGGTCCTGGTGTCGAGACGCAGCACCCGGTCGGCATTCATGCCGGCGGTCCACACATGCCCGGTCTTGTCCGCCATCGCGTCATAGGGCGCGAAGAAGCGGCCGGGAACTTCCCATTCGGTGAAGCGCTCGGTCCTTGTGTCGAACATGCCGATCCGCTCGCCCGCGAACTCGCCGAACCAGATGCGGCCCTCGTCGTCGATGCGGCCGCGGCGCGGGCGCGAATGCTTGGTCGGCGTCGGATAGAGCGTGGTCTGCCCGGTCTTGGCGTCGATCTTGCCAATGTTCTCGATTCCGAAATCGAGGAACCAGATGTTGTTCTGCTTGTCCGAGAAGATGCTGTAGGGCGCGACCCCGCGCAGCGTGTCGAAGCTCTTGTAGAGCCTGGTCTCGCCGGTCGTCATGTTCATCTTGTAGATGCCCGGGACGCTCGGGTCCTGCAGCCAGATCGTGTTGTCGACGGTCCAGTTCTGAACCCCCACCATGGCCTGCTGGGTATCGGGTTTGAGCACGTCGGGGGAGAACTGGATCATCTGGAACTTTTCGGTCTTCTTGTCGAACCGGGCCGCGCCGGACTGGAACATGAGGCCGAGCCAGAGATCGCCTTTGGGATCAACCTCGAGATCGAGCGCGCCGGTCGGCCAGCCCTGACGCTGCAGCGGCACCTCGTAGGACTTGTAGGCGAGCGTCCTGGGATCGAGGCGGCCGAGCAGCTGCCCGCTGAAATCGCTGTGCCAGACGATGCCGTCCGCATCGACCATCACGTCATGGGGCTGGATCGTCGGGTCCGGCAGGTCGTATTCGGTGATGATGACATGGGTACCGGCGCCGCTCACGCGCGGCTGGGTCTTGAGCTCCCATTTGTGCTCGCCGGTCGAGCGGTTGATGCTGGCGAAATAGGCGGCGACCCGCTCGGCATTGGGCACGAAGCGGTCGAGCTCGCGCGGAGCCTGGCGGATCTGCGGCTTCTTGAAGAAGCTGTTGTTGGAATAGGCCGCCATGCGCTTCATCACGTCGACGAACTGCTCGGCCGTGTAGGTCGAGTTGAGGATGCGCTCGACGCTGTGGCAGTTGGTGCAGCCGGTGAGCGCGCGGCGCTGGTCGTCGGTGCCCGGCACGCTCAGCATCCATTCGAGATTGGTGAGCTGGGCCGAGAGATTCTTGGTCGGAACGAGCTTGAGGTCGATCGCGGCAGGCGTGCCCGAGAGTGTGACCGACGTGGGGCCTGCGAGATCATAGCCGGCGGCGCGGATCGAGAGCGCATAGTCGCCGGCCGCAAGCCTGTCCGCCGGGAAGCTGAAGGCGCCCTTCGCGTCCGTGACGACGCTGACCGTGACGATGCCCTTCTTGGCGCTGACGACCACCCCCTCCATGGCGCCTTCCTTGGCGGAGGTCACGGTGCCGGTGAGCGCCGGTGCCTTGGGCTCCGCGAGAGCCGCAAAGCCGGTGAAGGCGAGGATAGCGCCGGTGAGGGCAAGAAGTCGCAAGCGCATGGGTATCTCCAGGATGCTTTTCCCGGGCGCGGGGCAACATGAAATGTTGCGCCGCGGACCCGGGATCGTGAAGGATTCGGAATGTGGAACGCTCCCGGATCTGCGGTGCGGCGTTAGACGCCGCACCTTGTCCGGGACAAGTCTCAATCCAGCGGCTCGAGCCGCACGATCGAGGCCTGGTGGTTGTTGCCGACCCAGAACGTGGGCGGGGTGGTGGAATTGTCGACGAAGACCCGGCGCATGTTGGTCTCCTTCGGCAGGAGATATTCGACGACCTGCCCGGTCTTGGGATCGAGCCGCTCCACCCGGTCCGACAGCATGGACCCGGTCCAGGCATTGCCGTCCTTGTCGACCGCCACGTCATAGGGCGCCGACCACGGGGTGGGCATCGCCCATTCCTGGAACCGCTCGCTCTTGGTGTCGAACATCCCGATCTTGTTGCCGCGAAACTCGCCGAACCAGACGCGGTCCTGCGAATCCATCATGCCGCGGCGCGGCCCGGCCGGCTTGTTGGGCAGCGGATAGAGATGGACCTCGGAGGTCTTGGCATCGATCCGGCCGATGTAGTCGGCGGCGATGTCGGTGAAGTAGACGTTGTTCTTGGAGTCGGGGATCACGTCATAGATATTGTGGTTCTCGCCGACGCCAGCGTTCTTGAACGGCGCGATGGTCTCGAAGTGCCCGGACGCGAGGTCGAAGCGGTGCACGGCGGCAAAGCCGTTGTTCTGGGTCCACACCTTCCCGTCGACGCCTGCCGACTCGGCGCGCACCATGTTCACCTGCGCCTGGTCCTTGTTCATGTCCGGCGGCAGGTCGAAGACCTCGAGCTTGTCGGTCTTGGGATCGAACTTGGCGATGGCGCCCTGGTACATCATGCCGATCCACATGTTGCCGGCCTGGTCGGCGCGCAGCCCCAGCATCCCGGTCGGCCAGCCCTGCTTGTGCACCGGCACCGGGAACTCGGTCACCTTGCCGCCCTTGGGGTCGAGCCGGCCAAAGGTCTGCTCGCCGAAGTTCGAGTACCAGGCGACGCCCTGATTGACGATCACGTCATGCGGCTCCGCGGTCGGGCGCGGCAGGTCGTATTCGGTGATGATCACATGGGTCGCGCGGCCGGTCGGACGGGGCAGGGTCTTGAGCTGATAAGACCAGCTGTCGCTGCCGCTGAGATTGATGGTGGACAGGAACTTCGCCATGGCCAGGCGGGCCTGGGCGCGTTGATCGCCGCGCTCCTCCAGGAGCCGCTCGGCAAGGCGCACCTGCGGATGGATCGGCATGCTCTGGTTGGCGTAGTTGCCCATGCGCGGAAGGATGTCGCGGTTGAACTCTTCGGCGTCATGGGTCGAGCGCACGATCCGCTCGAGCGTATGGCAGCTCACGCAGTTGGTCAGCGTCATCTTCTGCTGATCGGAGCCCGGCACGCTCATGATCCATTCGGTGTTGGAGAGGTGGGAGGCGAGCTCCTTGGCCTTCGCGATTTTGACGAGCTTGAGATCGGCGCTCGCCGCCTTGTCGGCGGTCACATCGGCGGCACGGGCGCCATCGAGATCGTAGCCGGCAGCGCGGATCGTCAGCGCATAGTGGCCCGGCTCGAGCCTTCCGGCGGGAAACGTGTAATGGCCCTGGGCGTCGCTCACCACCGTCACGGTGAAGCTTGCGCCGGTCTTGCGGGCGC
>Ga0126381_100004335_pt1 | contig 15442 bp, 10 predicted proteins | sample PanSoiMetPlot_28_FD_96465 | JGI IMG/M metagenome (GOLD analysis project Ga0126381, IMG submission 96465) | Tropical forest soil microbial communities from Panama - MetaG Plot_28 | ecosystem: Environmental > Terrestrial > Soil > Tropical forest > Bulk soil | place: Panama | collected 2016-02-17 | reverse complement strand
CGCGAGCAAGTCCTCAGGGAGACGGAATCGGCACGGGCGTCCCGGGGCGAAAATGAATATGAGTACCGGGTTATAACCAGGGACGGCAGGGTGCGCTGGTTTCATGACCGCGGCCGGTTCGTGCTGGACGAAGAACTCAAGCCTGGCTACTGGCAAGGCATCATTCTCGATGTTACAGAGCGCAGAGAAGTTGAAGTCGCCCTGCGCGCCAGCGAGGAGCGCTACCGGGACCTGTTTGAAAATGCAAACGACATCATTTACACGAGGGACCTGCAGGGACATTTCACCTCGATCAACAAGGCCGTCGAGCGCCTGACAGGGTTTTCAGCCGAAGAGATAGCCAGCGTTAACGTCAAGGACGTGGTACTGCCCGAATATGCAGCCGTTATCGATTGGACCAACGCCAAGACGCTGGCCGGCGAAGATATTCCGCCCCACGAAGTGGAAGTCCACACAAAGGACGGGCGGAAAATGGCATTTGAGATAAGTAACAGGCTGATAATGCAAGACGGTGTCGCGATCGGAATTCAAGGGATCGCACGGGACATTACCGAAAGAAAGCAATTTCAATTGAAGCTCGCTCAGTCCGAAAAGCTTTCGGCGCTCGGACAACTTGTGTCCGGAGTCGCCCACGAGCTGAATAATCCGCTCGCTTCGGTCATCGGCCACGCTCAGCTCTTGCTGCGAGCGGCCACTGATCCGGAGTTAGTGGCCCGCCTGGACGTGATTAACAAAGAGGCTGAACGAGCCCGCAGGATCGTGCAGAATTTGCTGTCATTTGCCCGGCAGCACAACCCTTGCAGGACCGAAGTGGACCTGAACGAACTGCTGGCTTCGGCGCTCGAGCTGAGGGTCTTTGAAATGGCAGCTCATCAGGTCTCGGTTCAAACTGATTTCGGCGAGATACCCAGAATCCTGGCCGACGGTCATCAACTGCGGCAAGTCTTCCTGAACATAATCATCAATGCAGAACAAGCAATAGCGGAACTGGAACGAGGTGGAACCATTCGAGTTGCAACGTCAATCCGGGAAGACGGCGGCGACAGGAGAGTGGTTATCACAATTGCGGACGATGGTCCCGGCATCTCTCCCGATCAAATCACGAAAGTGTTCGATCCGTTCTTTACAACCAAACCGGTTGGGACGGGTACGGGACTCGGTCTTTCCATCAGCTATGGAATTATCGAAGAGCACAAAGGCGTGATTAGTGTCGAGAACCAGCCTGGCTCCGGTGCTGTATTCACGATTGAAGTTCCTGCGAACCTAACGTCCCGCATCGATCCTTGAGGTCGGCGCTCCTGAGTTCCTAAAGGATTGAGCTGCCGGCCCGCCCGTAGCGCAAACTGTTAGTTTGCGTTGAGCCGGGAGGAGCCAAACTCAGAGCAAGCACGGACCGGCGCGGTCATACCTCGAGGCTGGCTTCGTGTTCCCGGGCCTCAATGGCCTGACCTTCCGGGGAATCCTCGGTACCGTGCTTTATCTTGCTTGCACCCCGGATCCCGAATCCGAGAAAGATCACACCGAAAATCACCATGACCAGTCCCCACCAGAGGTTGATGTCTATGGACAGGGATTTCTGGTACGCCGGATCCCCTGATGTGGCAACCCCATATATAGTCAGTAGCAGCCCGACTATGAAGAACATTCCGCCTATTGGCAATCTGATATCTAGTCCCATGTCGATTTACCGATTAGAGTTAAGAGAAAACGAGATTTAGAATGACCGTCAAGATCAACACAGCGACTGCCATCACCACCGGTCGCTTGTACCAGGGGATGTCGCCCTCCCTCGGTTTGTCCGTGAGGGAGTAAACAAGGCCCTTGAGTTGATCGTCGGGTCTGGGTCTGGTCAGCGAGCTCACGATAATGGTAACGATGAAACAAGTCGTCCACGCAAAGATGGCCGTCCAGAAAGTCTGCGCAAGCTCGCTCGGATATGTTGTCAGGACGCCAAAGTAACCGCCCTTAACGCCGGCCACTGCTCCTTGAGGCAAGGTCAGCCCGTGATGAACGGCCGCTGCGAGCGTGCCCGATATCAAACCAGTAAAAGCTCCATGTCCCGTGCTTCGCTTCCAAAACATGCCTAGCGCGAAGGTGGCAAACAGCGGGGCGTTGACAAAGGCGAAAACGAGCTGAAGCAAGTCCATTATGTTGTTGAACGATGCCGCTACATACGCCGCAGCAACCGATAAACCTATGCCGAAAATTGTCGCGACGCGGCCCATCCAGAGGTAGTGCTGGTCTGATGCACCCTTGCGCATATAACTCTGATACAAATCATAGGTCCAGACGGTATTGAACGCTGTGACGTTCCCCGCCATGCCCGACATGAATGAGGCTAACAGAGCCGTGAGGCCCAGCCCCAGCAGTCCCGCGGGAAAATAGTGGACCAGCATCATCGGCGTAGCCAGATCGTAATCGAGGACCGGCCGGCCGTTGCTGTCAACCTCGGCCTTGCCGGTGACCGCATCTTCTTTTGGCGGGATGATTCCCTGTCCTTCGGCCCGCGGTGGCTGGGCGCTCGCAGGCGGCCCACCAGATGTGTCAACCTGGGCAACCTGAACCGCTGCGACGCTGCCAGACTGGACGCCCTTCTGGCCGGCGGTCTTGTTGTAAACGCCCGCGCCGGCGGCAAGAGCGATCATTCCGGGTAAGATAACAAGGAACGGAAAGAACATCTTTGGGAAGGCGGCAATCAGAGGTGTGCGCCGGGCCGCAGTCATCGAGTCGGCCGCCATGGCTCGCTGAACTACGAGAAAATCTGTGCACCAATATCCAAATGACAGCACGAACCCCAGACCGGCGACCAGAGTGAACCAATCGACTCCGATGGGGTTGCTGCCGGCATGCCCCATGAAAGTCCACGAACTGGTCAGCGCGGCCGGCTCGAGGCCACGCCCGGTCGAGACCGCCATCAACCTGTCACGAAGTCCATCCCATCCCCCTACGCTTCGCAAGCCAAGCAGCACGAGGGGCAAGAAACCGAACACGATCAAGAAGAACTGTAGCACTTCATTGTATATCGCGCTGGTCAAGCCGCCGAGAAATATATAGGCCAGCACGATAATCGCTGAGACCCAGATGCTGAAACTGAAATCCCATCCCAGTAGCAACTTGAACAGCTTGCCCATTGCATACATTGATATGCCCGAGGAGAACACCGTCATCACTGCGAAGGAAACCGCATTGACCGCTCGGGTCTTCTCATCGAACCGCAGCTTCAGGTATTCCGGCACGGAGCGAGCCCTTGATCCATAATAGAAGGGCATCATGAACAGCCCGACGAATACCATGGCGGGTATCGCTCCGACCCAGTAGAAATGAGCTGTGAGGATCCCGTATTTGGCGCCAGAGGCCCCCATGCCGATGACTTCCTGTGCGCCCAGATTCGCTGATATGAACGCGAGCCCAGTTATCCAGGCCGGTATGGACCTTCCGGAGAGAAAGAAGTCAGTGCTGGTCTTCATAAATCGCCTCAACCCATAACCGATGCCCAGCACGAAAACGAAATAGATCAACATTATTGCATAGTCGATCCAGGCCAAATTCGCAGCTCTAATCATAATCCTCCACTAGAGACAGAGATTTCAGCACGGCCCTTGTCATTTGACCTGGCCGGTCACCCAATTCAGCGCGCCTATGAACATCGTTGGAATCGTTCGTCCTGCCAGACCGCCGCAACCCAGCGTAGCAATGCAGGTGAATGCAAGTATCAGCACTCTCAATTTCAGGCTCCATTGAGTTAAGGCGCCCGGTGCGCCTTAACAGTGGTCTTCATATCAGCCAGTCGACTCGCGATTCTGTGAGGGGGCACTGAGGCCGTGACCCAAGCGAACCTGTCTGAATTCCTCAATGGGGCGCCGCCGTCCGGACGACACCAACTATGACGTCACCAACTATCTTGATTCCGGCTTGCGCGGAACCAGCATGCCAAATAAGCGCCTGCGCTCAGGATTGTCGGGAGCCAAGTAGATGCGGCAGAAGCATTGCTGCCCAACGCGCTCCAGGTCGCTCATCCAATCAGCATCCGCAAGGAAGCGACCCGACTCGTTGCGTACCAGTTTCCGCTGTGGGAACTGGTCTTCCCACTCTACGTGGAACGCCCGAGCCCAAAAGTCATCCTTTCCCCGAATCTCTATCGTTACTTCCCGTGGCACAGCTTTCCCGTCTTCCCTGAAGGGCAAGCGAACCCATTCCAACAGCTCAGCTCACAAGGGTTTCGCCAAAAATACATCACATCCATCCTGCTGTCAACAATTGAGTAGGGCAACGATTTGAATCGGTAACGCGATTATACGCGCAACTACCCAGATTCTCAGACCGAATTCGGTTCCCAGAAAATCATTGCCAGCAAATGGAGGAGTCATCTGTACTCTAGCGCTTGACCGTAGAACTTTACAAGCCTGTTCGGCGACGGGTGTTCGCATCATCACTTGAAGAGGCATTTTTTTGAAGAGGAGTCTTTTTGAGAATAACTCGATCGAGGACTCCCTGGCTTACTCGCTGCCACAGGACAAGTGGCCCTGATCAATCGGCCGGTCAGGTCCGGTAATTGGGGAAACGCTGTGTGTATTGCCCAAAAATGATCTTTATATTCTATTACAGGATTCTAATACCAGGCTTTATATAAGGAGCTTACAGTGTGTTATCATTAACTCAGGTGGAATTGTCGGCCCCAGGGCCTGGCCGCAGAAGGCTTGCGGGATAGAAGTCAGGTGTGTGGGATAAAAATGATGTTGGCAACCAGCCCTATAACTCAATCCCAGAAGGGACTAATAGTAAAGCTGGCACCCAGCCCGATAACTCAATCCCAGAAGGGACGAAAAGTAAAGCTGGCATCCTGCCTTATAGCTCTAATCCCTGAGAGTCCGATCTTCTAGTTCGGCGGCGAATAAGACCGAGTCTGAAAGCGAGGACCGATAATGGCACACGGCAGGAAGTTCAGATCGAGCCGGCGGACCCCGGGGAGCGAGCGAGCTCTGTTTGAGCAAAAACTCAACGGCCGCTACAGCCGGATGCTGGACAGAACTGATCTCCTTAACCTGATTCGCGGAGGCGAAGACACCTACGTCGAGTTCAAAATTCGGCTCGTCAATACTGAGAAGGTAACAGCCGAAATTGTTGCCCTCGCAAACTCGGGTGGCGGGGCGATAATCTTTGGCGTGAACGATCAACGCCGGCTCGAAGGCGTCGATGATCCGGAGCAGGTCGAGGAAGCACTGATCGACATTTGCCGCAACCAGATCAAGCCAGCGCTACTGCCCCGTATTGATAAAGTGTCCTACGACAGCGGAGTTCGGGTCGTGGTGCTCCAGGTCGATGACCGCAGGGGTCCGCACTCTGCTTACGATAACCGCTACTACATACGGATCGGCTCCACCAAGCGCGAAGCCGACGGCGACGAAATCGCCCAGTTGTTCACCAGGTTCCACTGCGCCCATTTCGAGGACCTTCCCCTGGTGACCGCCTCAGTCGATGACGTTGATGAGGCGCTAGTATGGAGTTACATTCGCGACATAGAAGGCGAGGCATTTAAAGAGCCCGCAGGGTTCCCAACAGGCCACGCTCTGTGCGACCTCCGGCTTGCTATAGAGTATGGGGCTCGCGCCACTCCGACTCTGGCAGGATTTCTCTTGTTTGGGACAAATTCGGCGGTGCAGGCTGCCATTCCACAGAGCCAGTTGGAGCTTGTGCGTTATTCGGGGGGCGATTCCAGGTCGGTCGTGGAACGCGCCGAGTTCTTTGGCAACATCGGATCGCTCTTCGATAATGGGCTGGCCTTCATTAAACGTTATGTGGACTTGTGGAAAGAACGGCCTACAAGGGCTACACTATGCCAACAAGCTGGACCGGGTGACCCCGTGCCCGGCCGCTCTAATTATCCGCGAGCAGCCGTAGCCGAATCGCTGACTAACCTGCTGGTTCATCGCAATTATTCGGCTATAGGGCAGCCGTCCAGAGTGCTAATCTACGACGATCGGTTAGAGTTTATAAATCCGTTCCGCAACGAAGAGGGCTCCAAGAAATCGATCGAGTACGGTGTAGCCGCCAAACCAAATCCCCGCCTTCATGGCATTTTTACCAGCCCAGAATATGGCTTGGAGCGGATCCGCCGCGGCCTGCCGGAGTTGCGACGCACTCATTTTGCTTTTTCCAGGCGCGAGGCCAGAATATCTTGTGCGGCCGATGAATTCAGACTCGAACTGCGCGGTATTTGACCGTCCGGGGGTTTCGGGCCGAATTAGGGCGAAGGCTTATAGAGAAGCCTTATGGAGAAGCCACGCTAGTCGGTTAGTCTGTTCTCGACAGCGACAGAAAGGGGCGGCCATTTCAGCGAATGAGGGCTGATTGAAATGTAAACGCCCAGGTCTCTGAGATCGTAGACAAACGAGCGCAAGGCCTGCATCACAAATCTATTAAACTCCGCGTCATCTGAATACTGCTCCCTGAAATACAGGAGGAATTGCATCAGATCCCCGTAGTCTTTCTCATTATCCATTCGATCACATCCGTGGCCACAAGTTTTATCGCTGGCCTTGCCCTGTGCGTCCGGGGTTTTGCTCGGCCATCAGGCCGATAGCGTTAGTAGTCGCAGCAGGGCAAGGCCAAGCTCTTGATTTTCCATCTTGCCGGATTCCCCCGGCTGGGACCTGAGGCGAACCGGCAGCGCAAAGAAGCGCAACAGCGTGTGATCTATACGTCGTAGTAAAGGCCGAATTCCATCGGATGCGGCCTTAGCCTGACGGTGTTGATTTCCTTATCCCGCTTATAATCGATCCACCGCCGGATCATAGGTTCAGTGAAAACGTCGCCTTTCAGCAGGAAGCTGTGGTCGCGTTCAAGTGCGTCGAGCGACGCATCGAGCGACCCTGGCAAGCTAGGTACCTCAGCCAGTTCTTCGGCCGGCATATCATAGATGTCTTTGTCCAGCGGATGGCCCGGGTTGATCTTGTTTTGAATCCCGTCTAGACCCGCCATAAGCATTGCAGAAAATGCCAGGAACGGATTGCACGACGGATCGGGGAATCTTACTTCCAGGCGTTTGGCCTTGGGGCTCTGCGAATACATCGGAATTCGAATGGCGGCCGAGCGGTTACGGCTCGAATACGCAAGGTTGACCGGCGCTTCAAATCCCGGCACCAGCCGCTTGTAACTGTTGGTAGTCGGGGCGGCCAGAGCTGCAATTGCAGGCGCGTGCTTGAGTACCCCGCCAATATAATGCAGCGCCGTTTCGGAAATGCCGGCATATCCATCTCCCGCGAATAGAGGCTTCTCACCCTTCCAAAGCGATTGGTGGCAGTGCATGCCGCTGCCATTATCGCCGTACAGGGGCTTGGGCATGAAAGTCGCCGTCTTGCCATGTCGCAGCGCGACATTCTTCACCGTGTATTTGAAAATGAGAAGGTTATCCGCCGTGGTCAGTAGATTCGAGAATCTGAAGTCGATCTCGCACTGCCCCGCCGTCGACACTTCGTGATGATGGCACTCCACAGTAAGGCCGGCCTCTTTAAGCAGCGCCGCGATGTCGGACCTTATGTTATGAATGGAATCCAGCGGCGGTAGTGGAACATAGCCTTCTTTGTGCCGGATGTGATAGCCGTTGTTCGGTCCGTCGCCGGTTGAGTTCCAGGGGCCCTCGAAATTGTCGACTGTCGCGCCCATGGAATGATTTGCGTTGTGGAATACCACCTTGTCGAAAACAAAGAACTCTGCTTCCGGGCCAAAATAGGCAATGTCGGCGATTCCCGTGGATTTCAAATAGCTCTCGGCCCGCTTGGCGACAGCGCGCGGGTCAAACGCGTAGCTCTGCCTGCTGATGGGGTCGACAATATCGGTAATCAGAACCAGCGTCTTTCGTTCCATGAACGGGTCAACCCAGTACCTTGAAGGGTCTGGTATCATCAACATGTCGCTCTCATTGATTGCAGCCCAGCCGCGCAAGCTGCTTGCATCAAATCCAAGCCCATTCTCGAACACATCTTCGGTGAGTTCTTCGATGGGGAAGGTGAGGTGGTGCCAGGCTCCGATTAGATCGGTGAACCTGAAATCGAAGAATTCCACCTTCTCGTCGGCTGCAAACTTCAGAACATTCTTAGGATTCATGTTTTCCTCCGGAAGAGTTAATAGTTTCGCTATACCCGATAACTCGATTTCTTATTACAAACCTTACACTCAAGGCCATTTTCGATCGCTTCGCCCGCTCGATCCTGGCAACTTGCAACCTGCAACTTGCGGCTTTCTTAGAGAGCATGCTCGTCCCGCTCTCCGGTGCGAATCCGAATCGATGCCTCTACTGGAGAGACAAATATTTTCCCATCGCCGAACTTGCCCGTCCTGGCCGCTCCGACGACTGCATCAATCACTTCGTCAACGATGTCCGAAGGGACGACTACTTCGATCTTTACCTTTGGCAGAAAATCGACCTTGTACTCGCTGCCTCGGTACGTCTCGGTATGGCCCTTCTGGCGCCCGTAACCCTTTACTTCGACGATCGTCATTCCTATTACACCCAGCGACTCGAGCGCTCCTTTGACAGCGTCAAGCAGATGGGGTCTGATGATGCATTCGATTTTCTTCATGTCGCCTCCCAGCCCGCCCAGCAATCTCTATCCAGCAGTTCGAAGCGCCGCCGGATTCTCAAGGGAAGTCGGTTGAGCCAAGGTTTCGAGAATGGCCTTTTCCACCTCGGGCAGCATCGCATCAGATAGTTTTAGTCCTGAGGAATCCGAGACATAAAAGACATCCAGCACCCTGCCCTTTTCCGTCGCTATTGTGGCGAAGCTTATATCAAGGCCAAGCGAAGCCAGACAATTGGCAATCCTGTACGCAAGGCCCGGTTCGTCTTGAAAGCTCACTTCGACTACGGTGTTCGAGATGGACGCCGTCTGATCGAAGCGCACCTTTGCCGGCGACCTGGGCCGCTTTTTCAAGCCGCGCCCCTGCGCCTGTTTCGATCCCCATTTCTTGAAAGCGTCCGCGACGTCGAAGTCTCCATCCAGCGCTGCGGCGAGTTTCTGCTCGATTCTGGGCCAATATCTTTCCCGGATCGGGTGCAACGAATTGACCTCGCAGATTCGAAGGGCATCTATCACCAGCCCATCTTCCCGGGTATAAAGATCCGCGCTCAGAATATTGACGCCATTCGCGCTCAAGGTCCCAGCCAGCCTGGCGAACAGGCCGGCGCTGTCACTGGTGGCAACCGTCAGCTCGGAACAGTGTTTTCCCGAAAGCGTCCGCCAGTCGGCTGCAAGCGTCGCGCTGCCTAACCGGCGGATCAGCCTCAGGTGTCCCGCAATGTCTTCTGGAGAAACGGCCCGAATATACCGTTCAGGCATCATACCCAGATGTCGTTCCACTTCAGCAGCGCCCCAACCTGTTCCGAGTTTTTGGACGACTTCTTGTCCAAGGCGATCGGTGTCGGTTTGATACTGGTCTTCTCCGGTGAACCGGCTCAGAGCGCGGTAATACAACTCCCATAGCAACGAGCCCTTCCACAGATTCCAGGTGCCGGGCCCGACTGCTGAAATATCCGAATATGTCAGCAGAAGAAGCATGTTCAGGTTATCGATGTTTTCCACCGAAGACGTGAATTCATCGATCAGCGGTTCCTCGGTCAGGTCGCGACGCTGTGATGTGTGAGACATCAGCAAATGGTTAGCGACCAGGAAACACACTCGGCCGGCGCTGCTCCTGTCGAGTCCGAGCCGTCTCACCACACGCTGGCTGATCCTGAATCCGCGCTCGGAGTGATTGCCGCCTTGGCCTTTCCCGATATCGTGAAGAAAGGCCGCCAGATACAGCGAGCCGACGTGCCGCATCTGGCCGAATACGTGTGCCAGTTCCGACAAGTTGTCGCCCGCCGCGCCCGCCAGCAGGTCAAGAGCCTCCACCGCTTTCAGTGCATGCTCGTCTATCGTATACCGGTGGTAAGAATCGTGCTGGACCAGAAACGCGATTCGCGCGAACTCGGGAATGAACCTGCAGAGGAATCCTGTCTCATGCATCATCCTCAGCGCGGGGGCAACCCGACCCCTACGCTCCAGGATTTGGAAGAAGGCTCCGCCCGCTTCTTTTGATGATCTGAACTGGCGATCCACTGCCGGCAAGACGCTCAACACAACCTGGCGGGCGTCTTCGCCGAGTCCGACTCCATAATGTTGCGCGGCTGAGAATATCCGCAGCGCTATCATTGGGTCGGTGTGGTCCAGTACATAGTCCCCAGCGAAGCTGAGCTGGCCGTCTCTTATTTCGAAGCCCTCTGTTTCGACGGAGCGGTGGTTCGGAGCGACTTTGAAGTAGCGGCGGATCAGACCGGGTGCAGCCACTCTGCGCGCCGTTGACGCTTTGCCTGTGACCTGGCGAACGACACGCCTGACGAAAGCTCCACAGATGTCGTGCAACTCATTCGCTCTGGTGTAGTACTGCCGCATGAAGACTTCCGAGGGGACGAGGCCACGCACTCCCTTGTAGACAAGGCCCTCTGCCACCGCGGGCTGCATTTCAAGAGTCAGAAGGTCCGATTTGCGGCCGGCGAGAAAATGAGCTTCATTTCTGACCCTCGTCAGGAACTCATGGGTCCGCCGTGCACCCTCGTATTCGGCCTGACCCAGAGCACCCCTCGCGTATAGCCCTTCGAGCGAGGTTGCGCCGAACTGCGTATGGCCGATCCAGGTTATTGAATGAAGGTCTCTGAGTCCCCCAGCCCCTTCCTTGATGTTGGGCTCCTGAATGCATACTGAGCGTCCAAATTTCTCGTACCGGGCCTCCATCTCGATCTGCATGGACTCGACGAAAGCCGCCGTTTCCTTTTTGTTGAAATAGACCGCTGAGTCCAGTTGAGCCACGAGTTTGCCAAATAGCGTTCGATCTCCTTCGAGGAGCCTGGCGTCGGCCAGGGCCGTCCTGGAATGCAGATCTCCTCTGGCCATCGCCACACACTCGTCTATTGACCGGTAGCTATGCCCGATAGTGAGCCCGATGTCCCAAAGCAGGTATAAGACTTTCTCAATGTAACGCTTACTCTCACTGGCTTTTTTGCCCGAATGCAGGAACAGGATGTCAATATCAGAGAAGGGCGCCAGTTCTCCCCGGCCGTACCCTCCAATGGCAATCGCCGAAATGGGCGCGACCACCTGGACACGAGCGTCAGGCTCGGCAGCGCCCGATTGGCAGGCCCGGCGAATCACCATGTCAACGAGGCATGAGCGGGCTCGTGCGACTTCAACCCCGCCTGAACCACACCTGTGGCGCATCTTCAGCCGCTCGGTTTGAACTTTTAAGAACCTCTTAAACTGGTCGACCTGCTCGAGACGCCCCGCCCCGGCCCCAATGTAGGGAAGTTTCTTGTCAGCAGCAGCCAGTATGGTCTCTATGTTCGTGTGCATGTGTAATTCGCCGAGTCGCTCCAGCCCGCAACATCACTTGCTCGACGGCGAGTGCTTTGCCGCAATACGAGTCAATGGCCCGTCTCCCGAGGAACCAACAAATTTGTGCAAAGGACGTACCAGGGATCAGCCCAACCAGGCGGGATTCAGGAATAGAGATGAAAACCGGATATTTAGAGTCTGACCGGTCCTGGGCGCATTTACACAGCCCTACAATTATGTAGGCTCTGTGCGCTTAGGCGCACAAAATTGTCGCCAGTCAAATGCTTCAGCTCTTGAAGCGAACGCAATCGATCCCGTACTTCTTGACCTTATAGCTGATGATACGTTCGGTCGTGCTCAGCATCCTGGCGGCTTTGGCGCAGTTGCCGCGGGTAGTTTTCAATGCGTCCTGAATAACATCCTTTTCATAAGCCTGCACGGCTTCAGCCAGCGATGTACTCATCACCGTTCCCGACGCTTCAGCGGTTTGAAGTGTGGGCGGTAAATGATGGCCATGCACAACATTTCCATCACAAACGAGAACCGCGCGTTCTATTGTGTTCTCCAGCTCGCGCACATTCCCTGGCCAATGGTAGCTCATCAGCATATCGATCGCCGGTGTGGAGATGCGTTTGATGTTCTTGCCGTGCTCCAGCGCGTATTTCTCGAGAAAATAATCGGCAAGCAGCAACACATCGGGTTTCCGCTCTCTGAGGGGAGGCACAAATATGGCAAACACGTTGAGCCGATAGTAGAGATCTTCCCTAAATGCCCCCTCGCCAATGGCCTTTTCGAGGTCCTTGTTGGTGGCGGCAATCAATCGCACGTTTGCCTTGATTGTCTCGGTGCCGCCGAGCCGTTCAAACTCCCGCTCTTGCAAAACTCTTAACAGCTTCACCTGAGTCGACAAATTCAGATCGCCGATCTCATCCAAAAACAGGGTGCCGCCTTCGGCCATCTCGAAACGGCCCTTTTTCCTGACCTGAGCGCCAGTAAACGCGCCTTTTTCATATCCGAACAATTCCGATTCGATCAGGGTTTCCGGAAGGGCGGCGCAACTTACCTTTATGAATGGCTTCTTGGCCCGCAGCGAGTTGTAGTGAATCGCATGGGCGATCAGCTCTTTTCCGGTCCCCGACTCGCCGCGAATCAACACCGTGGTATTGGTATGGGCCACCTGGGCAACCTGCTCGTAGACCTGCTTCATTGGGCCGCTGTTGCCAATGATGTTCGAAAAGTCGTAGCGCTCCTTGAGCTCCTGCCTGAGTTGGGTGTTTTCGTCCACAAGGCGTTGCCGTTCCGATTCGACAAGACGGTGAACCTTAACAGCCTGGGATATCATCGACGCAACTACCCGAAGGAACTTAACAGTTCTTTCGTAGTTACGTTCTTTTTTGAACGCCAGGTCAACGCCCAGGGCCCCCACAGCTTTGCGGTTGAGCATAACAGGAACGCAAATGAACGTCAGTTCCTGTTTGGAGAGCTCCTTCCTCTCAGCGGCGCGGTTCAAAAAGAGCGGCTCCCTGCTGATCTGCGGCACGACAACGTGTTTGCCGCTCTCGACCACCCTGCCGGTTATGCCTTCACCCAGGTGGTAACTGACTTTCTTGCCATTCGCCGACAGCCCATTAGCCGCCTCAATACACAATTCGCCGCTGTCTTCCTGGAGCAGGGTTACGGCACTGCGAGACATGCCGTGATGCCGCTCCAATATTTCCAGCACCTTGTGGAGCCCGGGCTTCAAGTTCAGCGCTCCAGAAAGAGCCTGGCTGATCTCGACCAGCGTGCTCAATTTCCTTATTTCACCGGATTGCTCTTCCATCGTAATATGTTTTGCGCTTCTTTCCCCGGTTCGGGGCGTTCCTCCGTCCACTACAAATATGTCGCTTTGCTGGCTACCGAAAGACATTATTGTAACCTCTGCTTGCCGCCTCAGGTCAAGGCAATCGCCACTGCCTGGGCCATTTTCCTATGAAAATCCTGCAAACGGCGTCGCCACCAGTACCATTTTGCACAAATACCCAAGAACAAAGCGCAACTCTTATTCCAAATCGGCGCTTTGATGAAATGACAGATGTAATGGACAATAGATTGAAGCCGGTATCAACACACAACGGTGGTCTGAGCGCCTGCGGCCATCAGGACGAGGAATTCATCCCCGTCTCGGGATTCGAGCTCGTGGATTGGAAATAGTCGGAAAACGTTAAAGACGCGCCTCGTCTCTCGAACTAGTAATTGCCGCCTGGTTCGCTTCTGCCACGACTACAGGCACTGTCCCTCGCACAAGAGCGAGGAACGCTCCAGCAGCATGATGGTGTGTTTCGGTGGCGCGGCGCACAAGCCACAGCGTTCTCTCATACCGGATCTCTTCCACGGGCACCCGTATTAGTTCACCGCTGTCGAGCTCCTCCTTAACACACATCAGCGGCACAAAGCTTGCGCCAAGGTCTCGGGCAACAAACTTCTTGATCGCTTCAATGGTGGCAATCTCTATGGTGATATTGAGCGGAGTTTCGTGCCGGCGAAACGCGTCGAACACCTTCTCTCTCGAGCTGGAACGCACGTTGTGGGCAATGAACCGCTCTTCGGCCAGGTCTCGAACATGTACCATCGAGGCGCCAGCCAGCCTGTGTCGGGGGCTTACAACCAGCACCAGTTCGTCTCGGGCAACGGCGGTGCCTTCGATGTCGTCGCCGTCGGGCAGGAACGACAGCACGGCAAAGTCGAGGGTTCGGTCCCTCAACTGGCGCAGAAGCTTGCTGGATACCTGTCGAGTGATTTCGATTTTGATCTTCGGATACCGGTCGCGAAAGTCTTTTACCAGGCGCGGCAACACGTGGATGCTTGCGCTTTGATTAGCTCCGATGCGGAGCCGGCCGGTTTGAATATTATGCAGGTCTTGAATTGCTGCCAGAGACTCGTCGCGCAGGTTCAGCAATCGGCGCGCATAACCGAACAATGTCTGACCCGTATCGGTGAGAAGGTAGCCGTTGCGATTGGATCGATCGAACAATGGGGTCCCAATCTGCTGTTCCAACTTGCGAAGCGCAATGCTGACTGCAGGTTGAGTGCGATAAACCCTGCGAGCAGCTTTGTGGACGCTGCCCTCCTCGACAGTGGCCACAAACATCTCCAGTTGCATTAAGTCCACAGCGACCTCCGTTTCTCCAGACTCGCTCGTTTGGGTTATCCAGCAGGACAACGGGCTCCTCTTGACCGGGAGCCTTTTTTCGAGCGTGCTCCGTCCTTCCAGCAACTTTGGTACCCGCGGCCCCAGCGGGCCTCCTATCGATAGAACGCGAGCAACCGCGGTTACAGCGGGCCCCAGCGGGGTCTCCTATCGATGGCCACCTGAACCTTAACGCTCTCCTGAAACCAGCGGAGCCTCCTATCGATAGTCACTGGACCCAACCGCGCTCCCCGGCCCCCAGTGGGTCAACTATCGATAGTCACTAGACCCCTTCGACAAATAGGATCCGACCGAGGGCAATGCGGCAGGCGCTAAAAGTTTTATAAAGTTCAATAAAGTTCATTAAGGAATTAGGTCCGGCCGAATTTGTCCTTCATCTGAATCGGCCTTGTCCGATTGAGAAACGCCGAAGATTGCGATCTCGCTGTTCAGGCAACTCCGTACGGCGCGGATAGTCAGTTAGTTCGACTAGCGCTCCTCATGTGGCGGTCCGGGCCTAAACATTGAGTCAGATTGATTCTTTCGAGTTTTGATTCAACAGGGGACTCAGCCGTCACGAGCAGTGGGGATAAGGAGCGGCGTAGAGGAACGCCGGCTTTTAAACATTACTTCATATTGATTTTTTCGAGTTCTTATTTAGAAGGCGACTCGCTCAGCGCCGGGAGAGCGAATCGTCGCAAGCAAGCCCCGTCTTTTCTAAACATTGAGTCCGCGACGAGATCGCGTTCTATACTAATCAAGCCAATTGACCCCACATACTGAGCGTAAGCGGGCGGTCTGAGCCTCTAGTGCCATGCGGTGGAATTTGGTGCACAATAGAAAGCAAGAATGAAGCAATCCATTGTGCATATAGCGCTGGTAGTTAGAGATTACGACGAGGCAATCG
>Ga0126381_100004334_pt1 | contig 15445 bp, 14 predicted proteins | sample PanSoiMetPlot_28_FD_96465 | JGI IMG/M metagenome (GOLD analysis project Ga0126381, IMG submission 96465) | Tropical forest soil microbial communities from Panama - MetaG Plot_28 | ecosystem: Environmental > Terrestrial > Soil > Tropical forest > Bulk soil | place: Panama | collected 2016-02-17 | reverse complement strand
TTGGATGGGCATCTGGCCGCGGGGATCGGCAAGGAATTCATGCCGCCTCTGGATGAGGGCACGCTCATGTTCATGCCCGTGACCTCGAATGCCGTGTCTCTGACTCAGGCCGTCGACATCATGAAGAAGCAGGACGCCGCTTTGCGAAGCATTCCCGAGGTCGCGGCGGTCGTCGGCAAGGTGGGACGAGCCGAAAGCCCGCTGGATCCCGCGCCGATCAACATGTACGAAACGCTGGTCGAGCTGAAGCCGCAGAGAGAATGGCGTCGAGGCCTGACCAAAGACCGGCTCATTGCCGAGATGACCGAGGTCTCGCGGCTTCCCGGCGTGACGACGATCTGGCAGCAGCCGATTCGCAACCGGATCGACATGCTCGCCACGGGGATCCCGACGCAGGCCGGGGTGAAGGTTTTCGGCCCGGACCTCGGGGTCCTGGAGAAGAAAGCCAACGAGATCGCCGATGTGATCCGCGCGGTCCGCGGCTCCGCCGACGTCTACGCGGAGCAGATCCTGGGAACGCCGTACCTCGAGATCCGTGTCGACCGCGAGGCCGCCGCCCGCTATGGCGTAAGGGTGGGTGACGTCCTCGACGTGATCGAAACGGCCATCGGCGGAGAGAACCTCACGACGACGATCGAGGGCCGCAATCGCTTCCCGGTGCGGGTGCGCTACAGCCGCGAGCTGCGCGACGACATCGCCAAGCTGGGCCGGATCCTCGTACCGGCGATGGGCTCGGCGCCCATGCAGTCGACTCGAGCCATGCCCCAGGTCCCGCTCGCCCAGGTGTCCGAGATCGGCCTCCGGCCGGGCCCGTCGATGGTGTCCTCGGAGAACGGCCTTCTACGCGAGCGGGTCTTCCTGAACGTCCGAGGGCGGGACGTCGGCTCCTTCGTGGACGAGGCTCGAAGGGTCGTGGAAGAGAAGGTGTCGCTCCCGCCCGGCTACTTCGTTCAATGGTCGGGTCAGTACGAGCACCAGATCCGCGCCCGGAATCGGCTGGCGATCGTCGTTCCGATCTGTTTCGGGATCGTCTTCCTCCTGCTCTATGTGACCTACCACTCCGCGAGAGAAGCCGCGCACGTCATCCTCGCCATTCCCTTTGCGCTGACCGGTGGGAACCTGTTGCTCTGGCTGCTCCATTCGCTGGCGATCGCGAATGGGTGGAAAACCGAGTTCCACATGAGCGTCGCGGTCTGGGTCGGGTTCATCGCGCTGTTTGGCACCGCCGTTCAAACCGCCGTCGTCATGGTCGTCTACCTCCAGGAGGCGTTTCATCGCAGGGCGGCGACAGGAGCGTTGACGAAAGACAGTATTCGAGAGGCGGCGATGGAGGGCGCAGTGTTGCGTCTACGGCCGAAGCTGATGACCGTGACGACGGTCGTGATGGGCTTGCTCCCCATCCTGTGGTCGACCGCCACGGGATCGGAGGTGATGAAGCCGATCGCCGCGCCGGTGCTGGGTGGGATGGTCAGCTCTCTGTTTCACGTCCTGATCGTGACGCCAGTCATCTGGACCTGGATGAAGGAGCGATCCCTCGCGCAAATCGAGCGGGGCGCAAGGATCCGCACTAACGTGTGAACGTCCAGCGCAGCTTCACGATGATCTGATCGGCCACGGGCGTCACGAGCTCCGGAGCGAGGTCCGTAATCGAGTGCGTCCAGCCCTTGTTCCACACGACGAAGAGATCGCTTCCGGGCGTGATCGTCCACCGGAACCGGGCGTTCATGCCGAGCGTGTGGAGTACCGAGTCGTACTGAAAGAACGCCGACAGGACGACGTTGGGATTGAAGGCGTAAACGGTCTTCAGCTGCCAGAGACGAAACGTGAAGTTGCCCTCCGGCATGTAGCCGTAATCGTTCTCGAGATTGAAGACGAGCTGGAGGTGGCCGGACCGTTCGGTCCAGTTCACAGCGCCGATGAGCTGTGTCAGCCGCCCATTGTAGAAGTCCCCGAGCCAGGCCGTCGCGCTGATCGAGAAGGGACGCGCGGGCGACGACTCGAGCTGGATGCGGAAGCGATTGAAGTGGTAGGCGCCGACCGGGATGACGACCCCGGGCGATATCTCGAACGGCTGGGTCAGCCTCTCGTACTGAGGAGCGTAGTTGGCCTCGCCGTGGTCGCCCGCCTGCGTCTGAAAGTTGATGGGGGCGATGAACGTCCGGAACGACTCGGTCTCGCCGTGGAGGTCCGTGACGAGAACGGGATTGACCTCGAAGAAGAACTGTCGGATGCCCGAAAAGAAACTCGTCGAGGAGGGCCGCGGCTGGTACGCCAGGTAGACGTTGTACTGCCGGGTGCCTGGCCGCGGGAGGAAGCCCAGTCCGGGATCGAGGGAGTCGCCGAACACGTTGACGGAGCCATTGAAGTTCCAGAGGTCGTTCGGGTACTCCGCCTTGACGCCCCAGCCGTTGCGGTCGCCCGATCCGACGTCGCCGAAGCTGCGAGTCGCCCAGAGCCCGAACGCGAGATTCTTGTCGCCCTGGAAGCTCGCCGTCTGCCAGATCGCGTCGACGCCGGCGAGCGAGTTGCTCGAGACGCCGTTCGGGTCGCCGTTCGTACCGATCACGCCGACCCGGAGGTTCTTGTTCACGTCGTAGGTGAAGCGCCCCGCGGCCATGTTCGTCGCCGGAACGCCGAACACGTCGCGCGTCTGGACGTCGAGCGCGCCGACGCCCCACGGCCCCTCCCGGCCGACCACCTTGAGGCCCGCCGTGATCGGAATGATCTGGTTGCCGAAGAGACCCACGGTGCGCGAGTAGAACGGAATGAAGACGTCCTTGATGTCGAGACCGAAGTCGAAGAAGTTCCCGCCGTTCGTGAAGAAGGGGCGCTTCTCGGGAAAGAAGAGCGCGAAGCGTGTCAGGTTGACCTGAAGCGTGTCGGCCTCGACCTCGGCGAAGTCCGGGTTGATCGTCAGAACGCCGTCGAGCTGCGAGCTGATGTGATACCCGACGTCGAGGCCCGCCTGACCCTTCGTGAAGCTGTGATCCGTGAGCTCGTCGATCTGGTACTTGCCGAGCGCATACGGCGAGACCGTCAGCCCCCATCCCTGATCGAGGCAGCAGACTCCGTCGAGGATGCCGGCCCGACGCATATCGAGCCAGTTCGAGTCGAGAGTCGTGCCGCTCCACCGCAGCGTCAACTGCTTCCGTGGCACGAACCGCTGCACGTTGAATCCCCATTGCCCCGTCGAGCGCTTGAAGCGGACGGTCTGGGCGGGCAGGACGATCTCGGCGGTCCAGCCGGTCGCTGTGCGCTGCGTGGCGGCGTCCCAGATCCCGTCCCAGTCGAGCGAAGCGCTCTGGGCGTTCGGGTCCGAGATCAACCCATCGAGACGGACCGCGGCCGCATTGATCTGAAAGAGATACCCCGTGCGGCGGTCATGAAACGTATCGAGCACGATCGCGATCGTGTCGTCTCCCGACATGTCGCCGTCGCGCTGCATGGTGTGGACCGCGATCTTCGAGGGGTCCGGATCCGTGCAAATGATCCCGAAGTAGAGGTTTTCCTTGTCCGCAAGGATGCGGACCTCGGTCTCGAAGGGCGTCGCCTCGCCGGGCTTCGGTGACTGCTGTGTCAGATGGATCACCGCCGCCTGCTGCCATTCGGGCTCGTCGAGCACGCCGTCGAGCTGGATCTTGCCGGAGAAGGTCGGTACCGTGACGGTCGGCGGCTCCGCGGATGGTGCGGGCTCCTGGGCGGCCACACCTGCCGCTGAAGACGACAGCGCCGCCGCCGCCAGACACAGCCGCAGCCGACGTCCGATGGCGACCGACGACGACGTGGTCGACCTCACGACCTTGTAAGCTTGTTCGTTGGAGGTGGGCGATGGCGAGAACCCTCTACACAAAAGTCGCACGCACGATTCTGTTCGCGTCGCTCGCGGTCGCGCCCGCCCTCGGCGAAATACCTTCCGGGTCGTCGGCGCCTCCCCTGCGCCTCGTCGCGGACGTCCCGATGCCGGGCCCCGCCGTGCGCTTCGACTATCAGAGCATCGACCCGGCGAGCGACCGCCTCTACATCGCTCACATGAACGCGGACCAGCTCGTCGTGTTCGATACTGCCGCCCGCAAGGTCGTCGCCAACCTGGACGGCTTCCCGCGTGTCCACGGCGTCTGGGCCGTTCCGGCGCTCGGGCGCGTCTACGCCTCCATCACGGGAGACCACAAGGTGGCCGTCGTCGACGCGCGGACGCTCCAGACGCTGGCTCGGGTAGGCTCGATCCAATACCCTGACGGCCTCGCGTACGTTCCCGACGCGAACCGAGTTTTCGTGTCGGACGAACACGGAAACGCCGACGCCGTCATCGACGCGAAAACGAACGCGCTCGTCACGAGCATCCCGCTCGGCGGCGGAGCGGGGAACACCGTCTACGATCCGGGCTCGAAGCAGATCCTCGTCGCGGTGCACGAGACCTCGGAGCTCGCCGCGATCGATCCCGCGACGGCGAAGATCACCGCCCGCTATCCCCTGCCGGGCATTCGGGAGCCGCACGGCATCAGCCTCGACGACGCCCACCGACTTGCCTTCGTCGCGGGCGCCGGCAACCACACGCTCGCTGTCTTCGACCTGACGACGAAGAAAATCCTGGAGACACATCCGGTCGGCGACGACCCGGACGTTCTCGCGTTCGATCCCAGCCTCGGCCTCCTCTACGTCTCCGCGGAGTCGGGGGTCGTGACCATGTTTCGCGAGGAGGGCCGGAAGCTCGCGCTCGTGGGACAATGGTCGATGCCCCACGCCCACACCGTATCTGTCGACCCGAAAACGCACCTCGTGTACTTCCCGCTGGAGAATCTCTCGGGCAAGCCCGTCCTTCGAATCATGGAGCCCGAGAAGAAGTAGGTTGGAAGATCGCACCGATTCCCTCGCCTAGCTGAGCACCCAGCCGGGCCGAAGGATCGGATACGCGATCAGGCCGATCAGCGCCCCCGCGAGGACGACGATCGGCTCGGGGAGCTTTTTCCAGACGAACAGGGCGACGAGACTCGCCACCGCGACGCCGGCCGTCAGCCGGTCCCCGATGGCGGTCTTTCCCACCAGGTACGTCGTCCCGACGAGCACGCCGATGACGGCCACGGTGATGCCGCGGATGAACCCTTTCAGACGCGGACTCTCCGCGTGACGCAGCAGGATCGGCGTCGCGACGACGGTGAACAGGACCGCGGGGGCGAAGATGCCGACAGTCGCCGCTGCGGCTCCGCGCAGGCCGTCGAGGAGGTAGCCGACGAAGGTCGCCGAGATGACCACGGGGCCCGGTGAGATCATGCCGATCGCGACGGAGTCGAGGAATTCGCGGTTGCCGAGCCAGTGGTACTGGTCCACGACATAGGTCTTCAGGAAGGGAACGATCACGAGCCCGCTGCCGAAGACCAGAAGGCCCGTCCTGAAGAAAAAGAGAAACAGCTTTCCGGTGATGCCGCTGATGCGGGGAGCAAGAGCGACAAGAAACGGCAGCGCCGCGCCGTGCACGCGCGAAGAGCCCGACCGGCTCGGCGAGCGGCCCGAGAATGCCCAGACACCGAGCACTCCTGCGACGATGAAGATGCCGACGAGCTCCTTCTGGACGATCACCGTCACTGCGCACGCCGTCACGGAGAAGAGCCAGGCCCAGCCATCTTTCCCGAGCGTCCTCTTGCCGAGGTTCCAGCAGGCTTTGAGGATCAGCGCGACCACAACCGGCCCCACGCCGTAGAAAAGCGCACGGAGCTGCCAGTTGTCGGAGAAGCGGGTGTACAGCCAGGCGGCGACGACGACCAGCGTGAACGACGGCAGCGCGAAGGCCACGGCGACGAGGAGGCCGCCCGGGACGCCGAAGCGGACATAGCCGCAATAGACCGCGAGCTGGTAGGCGAGAGGACCCGGACACGCGGCGGCGATGGCCAGCCCGCGGTCGTACTCGATTTCGGTCAACCAGCCGCGCGTTTCGACGAGATCCCGGCGCATGGAGTTCGCGAGCGCGACGGGCCCTCCGAAGCCGAGGGCACCCAGGCGGAGGAAGTACACGACCATCTGACGGAGCGACGGCCGCTCCCGAGGGACGTCGGTTCGTACGGCGTCGCCTCTGCCCCGGTCGCCGTTCCTGGACGGGATCAGTTTCAATGACCTTCGATCGTAAAGTCGTCGAACTCGATAACCGAATCGGCTTTGGTCCAGAGACCCACCCTGCCGGCATCCTTGAACGTCTCGTCCTTTGCGTCGAGAACCTTTGTGCCGTCATACCAGACGACGAAGTGATCCCCGACGGCCCCGAGCTTCAGTGTGTGCCAGGCGTTCTTGGCGACCTTGATCGGCTTGTTCTGGAACGGGCGCCTTCGGCCGTCCACGGTGTGGTAGATCGTGCAGTTGTCCTCGTCGGCGTTGCAGCGGGTGATGTAGTAGTTGTTCGCGTCCTTGTAACGCCAGACCATGCCAAATCCCTGGTCCACGCGACCCGAGACCGGCTTTGCCTTCACCGCGAGCGTCACGTCTTTGTACGAGCCATCCCGGACCACCGCGAGCGGGAAGCGGTAGTCGGTGGGATCGGCGCTCTCCTGTACGAGTACGCGGTTTCCGGGCTTGTCCTTGTCGTCTCGCACGACCCAGGTTCCTTCCGCTCCCCCACCGGTGCGGGCGAACTCGAACCCCGCCGGCGGGCTCCCGACCTTGTCGTTGTCGAAGTTGAACGTCTTCGTTGCCGGCCCCTGCTGCCCCAGGGCCGCCCGAGTCGACAGAACGACCAGACACAAGATCACTTCCGTGAAACGTTTCGACCTCATATCGGCCTCCCTCGAGGCGCCCTGCCGCTACTGCAAGGCCTCCGATACCGTTTTCGCGCCCTGAGCGCCCGCGAGCGTCACGGCCGCGACGGCGCGACCCCCCTGCATCGATGGAACGACACTGACAGCCCGCGATCCGGCGTTCTCGGCGAGCGCCTTCCTGGTCGCGTCGGCGAGCGATGTCTTGGCCTCTCGCATCGCAGCATCCTGGGCCCGGGCTTCTTTCAGATCGTCGCCCTCGGTGATCGGTTCGACCTTCGCGACGCTTCCGGTCAGGTAGTCCACGAGGACCTCGGAAAACTTGCCCGCCTTCGCGGTGTAGACGGATAGCTGCAGCTTCCCCTCCTCGATCTCGAACTTGGCCGAAATCGGCTTGCCTTGAGCGCCGGCGACCTCGAGCGCCTTCTCGAGAGTGATCTTCGCGGCTTCGAGGGTCTTCAGGTCGACCGGCTTGTCTTCGGCCCAGCAGGTCGGGCCGAACACTGCGAGCGCAAGCACCAACGTGCCCAAACTCACGAACCGTTTCATCGGAACCTCCTTGCAGACTGCGCTACTTGGATGCCGTTTTCGCCAGCGCTGCCTTGAGCCCTTCGCCGATCTTCTCCGGGCTGCCGCCCCCCCAGAAGTGCATGAAGAAGAGCCGCGGGGTCTCGGTGAGCATGTGCGAGTGCAGTGCGGTCGGCGCAATTCCGTGGGCGCGCAACTCGCGAATCACGGGGTTGACCTCTTCAGCGATCAGGACGAAGTCCCCGCTCGTCGCGACCTCGGCGCCAACCGTCTGGAAATTCAGCGACGTGCTCATGCCGAGCGAGGCAGGAACTTCGATGCCGCCGTCGTGGATCGCCTCCGAGCGCGGCACGCCGACCTGGAGCACGGTCCCCGCCATCGTCCCTTTGCGGCCGAGCGCCGCCTGAAGCTTTTCGAAGGTCTGCGTCTGCTCGGCCGTCGGCGCCGCGGCCGACTTCCCGGGCGCCGGCGTTTTCGTCTTCGCGAGGGCGGCCTTCAGGGTCTTCGCGAGGGCGGCGGCATCCCCGTGGCCGTGGAAATGCAGGTAGATGACGTGCGGGCTCTCGTTTACCAGATGGTTGTGGATCGCGAGGATGTCGAACCCGCCGGACTGGAGCTCGCCGATCACGGGATCGAGCTCGGAGTCGAGGAGCACCAAGTCGCCCATCGTGACGGTGGAGCCGCCGGCCTGGAGGAAACCGGCCCACGAGCCGAGCGCGATGGCGGGCTCGACGGTGACGTTTCCGATCGTCACGTGCAGGTCCGAGCGCCCCCACCCGAACCGGTGGACCCCTCCGGGCAAGTCCTTGCCGGCGAATCCGAAGACCTCGTCCACGGATTGCCAGTTCGATTCGGGCGGCGAGGCCCAAAGAGAGACCGCGAGACCGAGGCCGAGAGCGAACAAAGTGGAGACGGCGAGCCGTTTCATGATGACACCTCTCTGGTAACCGGGTTTCTCGAACGGAACGACGCATAGAGATCGTCGAAAAGGGCGAATCCGCGGCGCAAACGCTCCTCGTCGTCGGAGCTATGCAAGACGATGCCCAGGACGACCTGCTGGATTCCCGGCGCGTCGGCGCGGCCGAACTTCCCGTCCTTGATGTCGACGTCGTGGACGATCTCGGCGACCTGCCGCAGCGCAGGATCCGGCGTGCCGACCGTGCGCACGAGGGTCTCGAAGGTGCAGCCGTCTCCCTCGTGCGTGAAGTCGCCGCCGACCATGTCGAACCGCAGCTCGTCCTTCCGGCGCTCTTCCTTCGGGTCGATGAACCGGAACTCGGCGTCGGGGTCGATGAACCGGCGGATCAGCCAGGCCGACGCGATGCGGTCGATCTGGACGCCGCGGCGCGTCGCCCAGACGCGGCCCACGAGCTCCGAGAGGCCTCCGCGCGAGGCCGACTCGTCCCGCCCCACGGCGGACGCGCGCTCGAGACGGGACAGCAGCGACTCGACGCGCCGCCGTCCGGGCGCGTCGAAGAAGTCGATCCGACGGATGGCCTCGAATCGCTGTCGGGCGCGGGCGACGGCCTCCGGGCTCGCATCGCTCTCGAGACCGCGCAAGCTCTCGGCGAGCGCGTCGTAGTCGGCCCGGCGGGCGGATCGCGAGCTCTCGATCAGCAGATCGTCGGTGCGCGGGTCGACGAACGTGCACTCCGCCACGTAGCCGTGTCCTCCGCCCGAGGCCGCTTCGCCGGCGACCCGTTCCATCGCCTCACGGGACGAGTCTCCGGGCGGAAGGGCGTAGACCGCCTTCTTGAGCGCGATCGCTCCGGCGTGATCGAGAAGCCGGCGGACCTTCGCCCTCAGGTAGAGGGGCTCGGCCGGGACGCTGTGAACGAGAAGGAGCCAGTTTCTCGCCTTGCGCCCGGGTTCACTCATCGACACAATTGTTATAGCATGTGGATGTCATATATAGCAATTGCTATATAGTCGGGAGATGGCTTCCTCAGGCCGGCGACGCGTCCTCCTGATCGGCAGCTCGAACGTCTACGGCACCGGATACCTCGACCATGCCGAGACGGAGATCGTGCGCGCCCTGGCCGACGTTTCCCGGGTCTTCTTCGTTCCCCATGCCCTCTTCGACCAGCGCGCGTACGTCGCGAAGGCGCGATCGCGCTTCGAGCGCATGGGCTTCGCCCTCGACGCGGCCGACGAAGCGAGCGACGTGCGCGCGGCGGTCCGGAACGCCGAGGCGGTGTTCATCGGCGGCGGAAACACGTTTCGACTCCTGTCCGCGCTCTATGAACTCGACCTCCTCGAGCCGATCCGGCACCGGGTCGCCGAAGGAATGCCGTACGTCGGCTCGAGCGCCGGCGCGATCGTGGCGGGCCCGAGCCTCGGCACGACCAAGGACATGCCGATCGTCGAGCCGCCGTCTTTCGACGCGCTCGCGCTCGTCCCCTTCCAGCTCAGCCCGCACTACCTCGATCCCGATCCCACCTCGACGCACATGGGCGAGACGCAGGAGGAACGCATTGGACAGTTCCTCGAAGAGCACGACCGTACAGTCGTCGGGCTCCGCGAAGGCGCGATCCTGCGCGTCGACGGCGACGGCGTCACGCTCACGGGTGTGGCCGGAGCGCGGATCTTCCGACGCGGCGCGCCGCCTCTCGAGGCGAGCCCGCCGTGCCGGCTCGACGGCCTCGCATGACCTCGTCACCGACGCTCCTGCTGTCTCGCGCCGACGTCGCCGCCTCGCTGTCGCTCGACGCCTGCATCGCCGCCGTCGAGAACGCGTTCCGCATGGCCGGCCGCGGCGAGGCGCCCGCCCCGGGTATCCTGGGTTATCGGACGGACTCCGGAGGCTTCCACGTCAAGGCCGCCGCCCTCCACCTCTCGCGTCCCTACTTCGCGGCGAAGCTCAACGCCAATTTTTCTGAGAACCGGCAGCGCTTTGGGCTGCCCACGATCCAGGGCGTCGTCGCACTCTTCGACGCCGAAAACGGGCGGCCGCTGGCGCTCATGGACTCGATCGAGATCACGCTGCTGCGGACGGCGGCGGCCACAGCCGTGGCGGCGAAGCATCTCGCCCGCCCCGACTCCGCCGTCGCGCTCGCCTGCGGCTGCGGTGCGCAGGCTCGTGCGCAGCTGCGCGCCCTCACGCGGGTACTCCCGATCGCGCACGTCCTCGCTTGCGACAGCGACGCCGCCGCCGCGGAACGCTTCGCCCGGGAGCTCGCGCCGGAGCTCCGCCTGGAGATCGCGCCGACGACCGATCCCGGCGCAGCCCTGAAGCGGGCGGACGTCGCCGTCACGTGCACGACGTCGCGCCGCTCCTTCCTGCGAAGAGAAGACGTCCCGCGCGGTCTCTTCCTCGCGGCGGTCGGCGCTGACGCTGCAGACAAGCAGGAGCTCGACCCGGCGATCCTTCGCGCCGCCCGGCTCGTGGTCGATTCGCGGGAGCAGTGCGCGACGATCGGAGAGCTCCACCACGCGCTCGAGGGGGGAGTCTTCGCGTCGGCGTCCGAGGCTGCGGAGCTCGCCGAGGTCGTCGCCGGTACGAAACCCGGCCGGTGTTCGCGCGACGAGATCGCCGTCTTCGACAGCACGGGCGTCGCGCTCGAGGACGTCGCCGCCGCAACTGCGGCGTACGAGTCGGCGCTTCGCGCCGGACGCGGACAGACGTGGGACGTGTCCGGGTCGATGCCTCCACCGAATCGCGGCGACTATTCCCGATTCCTCGTGGATCGAGGCTGATCGTCGCCGCGCCAGCGTCCAACGCTCTGGCCTTCCTCTTGCACACGGTTAGATCGTGGAGCAACGGAGACAGATCGACCCCGAGGTGAAAACCCCGGAGCAACCGCCCCGTCTTCTCCGAACGCTCGGACCCGGTCTCATCGCCGGAGCCGCCGACGACGATCCTTCCGGGATCGCCACCTACTCGATCGCGGGAGCGTCGCTCGGCACCTCGCTGCTGTGGACGGCGGCGCTGACGTGGCCGCTGATGGCAACGGTCCAGATGACGTGCGCGCGCATCGCCATGGTCACCGGCGAAGGCCTGGGAAGCGCGCTGCGTCGGAAGCTTCCCCGGGCGGTGATGCTCCTCGTCACGTTCTCCCTCTTCGCCGCCAACACGATCAACATCGCGGCGGACCTGGCCGGGATGGCCGACGCGGCGTCGCTCTTCGTGAGGGTCCGCCCGTTCGTCTTCGTCGTCGTCTTCGCGGTTGCAATCACGTGGGCGACGATCCGTCTGCGTTACGAGTCGATCAGCCGCATTCTCAAGTGGCTCGCCGTGGCGCTCTTCGCCTACGTCGCGACCGCGATCCACGTGACGTCCGACTGGCCGAGCGTCCTGCGGGACGCCGTCCTCCCCAGCTGGCCGCGCGGAAGCGCTGCGTGGAGCACGCTCGTCGCGATCCTCGGCACGACGATCAGCCCTTACCTCTTCTTCTGGCAGGCGTCCCTCGAGGTCGAGGAGGAGAAGGCCGAAGGAAAGAGACGGCTGCAGGACCGGCGCGGAGCCACTCCGCAGGAGCTCGCGCACCGACGCCTGGACGTCGGCATCGGAACCTTCTTCTCCAACTTCGTGATGTTCTTCGTGATCCTCACGACGGCCTTCACTCTGCATGGCCACGGCCACGCGCATCCGAAGACCTCCCGCGAGATCGCCCGCGCGTTGGAGCCTCTGGCCGGCCGGTTCTCGGAGCTGCTCTACGCGGTCGGACTCATCGGCGTCGGACTGCTGGCGATTCCGTCGCTGTCGGGCTCAGCGGCGTACGCGTTCGCCGAGACTTTCGGATGGAAGCAGGGACTCGATCAGAGGCTCCGCGGAGCGAAGCCTTTCTACCTCGTCGTCATCGCCTCGACCGTCCTCGCGGCGATGGCCGACCTCGCGAAGTTCGGAGCGCTGCCGGCCATGTACTGGAGCGCCGTCATCAACGGCCTGCTGGCGCCCGTGCTCCTCGTCGCGATCTACCTCGTCGCCACGGACGGCCGGCTCATGCGCGGCGCTCCCATCCCGCACCTGAGCCGCTGGGTCCTGGCCGCCGCCTGCCTCTTCATGCTCCTCGCGGGCGTCGGCATGTTCGTCTTCTAGCTCTCGACGGACTCGATTCCGGCTCAACGCCTGTCAACCTTTTCGATTCGACAATCGTCCGTCACTCAGACACACAAAGGAGAGAAGAGGCATGAGCCAGCGAGTTTTGGCGACCGTTCTCTGCGCGTTCCTCGTCGCGACCGTCGGATCCGCACAGAAGCCCGAGAAGGACATCAGCGCCAAGCGCCACCCCAACCTCGCCGCCGCGCAGCGATTCTCCCGCCAGGCCTGGGAGAAGGTCGTGGCCGCGCAGCAGGCGAACGAGTGGGACATGAACGGCCACGCCCAGAAGGCCAAGGACCTGCTCGATCAGGTGAACAGCGAGCTGAAGCTCGCGGCCGAAGCCGCCAACGCCAACAAGAAGTAGACGGCCGGACCAGGCTCGCCGGACGCGGCGCTACGTCGCGTCCGGCCGCTGCACTTCCCCCTCGGGAAACCGCGCCGAACCGCTCACCTCGAGGTCCGCGACGCGCAGCGACCGCACCGAAAGCTCATCGACTTCGACGCGGCCGACGGCGAGGCGCCCGATCGCCATGCGCCGGACGGCAAGCGCCCCGATTGCGAGTGCGCCCACCGCCAGGGCACCGAACGCGGCGGCGGCCGTCGCCCCGGCGACGAGAGCGCGTGCCACGCCCGCGCGCGCCGTCCCTTTCCCGTGCCGGCCGGTCCTCATGGGAGTCCGGCGTCAGTCCGGTTTATGTGCGTAATCCTCGACGAGGTATCCCTCGCCGCGGCGGGTCTTGAGGAAGGAGGTTCGGGAGTCTGACCCCGCGTCGATCTTCTGGCGGAGCCGTCCGACGTAGACCTCGATCAGGTTCGAAAACGGGTCGAAGTGCTCGTCCCAGACGTGTTCGGCGATCTCGCGGCGCGTCACGACGCGCCCGCGGTTCAAGAGCAGGTACTCGAGCAGCGAGTACTCCTTGGCGGTCAGCTCGACCGTGCGGCGGCGGACCTGGACCGTGCGGCGCGTGCGGTCGAGCTGGATCGGTCCGACCGAGAGCGTGATCTGCTGCGGCAGCGTACGACGCCGCAACAGGGCGCCGACGCGCGCCCGCAGCTCTTCGAGGGAGAAGGGCTTGGGCAGATAGTCGTCGGCTCCGAGATCCAGGCCATGGACGCGATCCGCCACCTCGGAGCGCGCCGAGACCATGAGGATCGGGACCCGTCCCTGAGCGCCGCGCACGCGCTGACAGACCGTGAACCCGTCGATCCCGGGGAGGAGCACGTCGAGGACCATCAGGTCGTACGGGATCATGGCGGCTTGATCGGCCGCGTGCACGCCGTCGCTCGCAACATCCACGGCGTAGCCGGTGTCGCGGAGCGCGCGCGTCAGGATCCCCGCCATCCGCGGATCGTCCTCCACCACCAGGATCCGCATGCTCCCCTCCAGACTATAGACTCTCACAAAGCTAAAGACCGTGTTTAGGAGGCGTTCATTCTCGAAACGTACACTCCTTTCGTGCGCGACGACCGGACACCAGCCGTCCCCCGAGGAACGCGCCCCGGATGGATCGGTTCGGACGAGCACAAGCAGGCGTTCTGCCGGTCCTTCGTCGAGACGCATCGGCCCTTCCGGCCGGAGGACATCGTGTGGCCCGAGCTCGACCCCGAGGCCCTCCTGCGCCTGTCGGCCATGCCGATCTGGAACGAGGCCGTGCGGACCGAGGCCGAAACGGCACTCAAGGTCCAGACGCTCGGGCGCGTCGAGCCGGACCCGATCCTGGCCGAGGCCATCGCCCTCCAGGGCTACGAGGAGGGACGACACGCCGAGATCCTGAGGCTCCTCACCGCGCAGTACGGAATCGCCGTCGAGCCCTTCGATGCCCCCCGCCCGCCGCGCAACCCGGTCTGGGAGTTCGTCAGCACCGGGTACGGGGAATGCATCGATTCCTTCTTCGCGTTCGGATTGTTCGCGATCGGACGCCGGTCCCAGTATTTCCCGGAGCCGTTCATCGACATCTTTGATCCGATCATGCAGGAAGAGGCGCGGCACATCTTGTTTGTGGTCAACTGGGTGGCCTACCTGCGCGCCCGCGCCCCGTGGGCGACCCGCCCCCTCTTCGACGCCCGGCGGATCTGGACCCTCGGAGCGCAGCTCGTCGAGCACGCCCGGCACGCTCTTCGCGTCGGGACCGGTGGCGGCGAATCCCAGGAAGGCTTCACGATGACGAGCGCCGCGGCCTTCGAGGACCTCTCGGCGCGCTCGTTTCTGGAGGTCTGTCTCTCCGAGAACGACCGGCGGCTGGCCCTGTACGATCCGCGCCTCCTGCGCCCGCGTCTCGTCCCCGCGGCAGCGCGCTTTGCCCTGAAGTTCATTCCGAATTCTTCGAGCGGGAACCCGAAGGCGGAGGCCCCGGCCCGACCGCCGTCGCCTCCTCCCGCAGACCGGAGCACTGCTTGGCCCAGCTGAAGACTCTGTTTCTGAATCCTCCCTCCTACGAGGGCTTCGACGGCGGCGCCGGATCGCGCTACCAGGCCAAGCGCGAGGTGCGCTCGTTCTGGTACCCGACGTGGCTCGCGCAGCCCGCCGCCCTCGTCCCGAACAGCCGGCTCATCGACGCGCCGGCGCGGGGGCTGTCGCTCGAGGACATCGTGCCGCTCGCGGGAGATTACGACCTCGCGGTCCTCCACACGAGCACCCCGTCGTTTCCGTCGGACGTGCGCGTCGCCGAAGCGCTCCGCGACGCCAACCCGAAGCTGAAGATCGGCTTCGTCGGCGCTCACGTGGCGGTCGCTCCCGCGGCGGCCCTGAGCGCCTCCCCGGTGATCGACTTCGTCGCCCGCAACGAGTTCGACTTCACGATCCAGGAAGTGGCGGAGGGCCGGCCGCTCTCCGAGATCGACGGCCTCTCGTGGCGCGGCCCCGGCGGTCTCGTGCACAACCGCGAACGCGCCATCCTCGAGGACATGGACCGCCTCCCCTTCGTCACGGACGTCTACGCCCGCGACCTGACGATCGAGGACTACTTCATCGGCTACCTCCTGCATCCCTACGTCTCCCTGTACACGGGGCGCGGCTGCCGCTCCAAGTGCACCTTCTGCCTCTGGCCGCAGACGGTCGGCGGGCATCGGTACCGCACGCGGAGCGCCGATCACGTGGCCGAGGAGATCCGGCGCGCGACGGGACTCTTCCCGCAGGTCA
>Ga0126381_100004332_pt1 | contig 15446 bp, 14 predicted proteins | sample PanSoiMetPlot_28_FD_96465 | JGI IMG/M metagenome (GOLD analysis project Ga0126381, IMG submission 96465) | Tropical forest soil microbial communities from Panama - MetaG Plot_28 | ecosystem: Environmental > Terrestrial > Soil > Tropical forest > Bulk soil | place: Panama | collected 2016-02-17 | reverse complement strand
GCTAGCCAGGAGATGAAATATGAGACCTCGAAATCCGGAAAGAGCTGTGGGCCTTTGCGTCTCAGTCCCGCCTTGGAGAGCAGAAGGATTACTTGCCGGAGAGTTCCTTCGCCCAGTTCAGGACGATGTTCACCTGGTTCGCGGTCGCTTCGCTGTCCGGCGGTTTGATGCAGATGAAATGCTGCCCATCATGCGTCGGCGCGTAATCGTGACCGGCCGAAGTGTAAGTGTACCGGAACAATAGGCGCGCCGAACTGGCGGAAAACTCGTTGCCCGGTGAAATCGCTACGCTATACATACTGACGCCAGGCTTCGGATCGGAATTGCGATAGAACAGCTCATGACCATCTGCCGACCACGACGGATGGAGCCCGCCATCAGTGGAAACTTGCCACTTCCCTGTACCCGATGCAAATCCGCGGACGTAGATTTCCATTCTTCCCGATTCCGCCGATTCATACGCAATCCACCTTCCATCGGGAGAGATTGCTTCATTGCCTGCAGAACGCTCCTTGAAAAGGAGTTTCGGCTTTTTCTCGCCTCGCAGCGGCAAGAGATACACTCCCGAGGACTCTTTCGCGCCAAAGATGTCATAACTGAGGTACTGCCCATCATTCGAAACCGAGCCTGGAAAGGGCTGCGCCACAATCGTGGCCAGTTCTTCCTCGCCGCCCGGTCCATTCACCGGCTTCCAGAAGAGACCCTTGCGGCCATTGCGAGAAGACGCGTAAATCACTCTCTTTCCGTCGGCACTCCAAATCGGATCGCGATTGTCACCATCAAATGTGAAACGGTTCAAGGTTTTTTGCTGCAGATCGTAGATCCAGATGCTCCACTGTTGTTCTCCGACGATGGTCATGGCCAGCAGTTTGCCGTCAGGAGAAAGCGCCATATCTTCGTACGCTTGCGGCTGGGCTGGAAGCGGAGTCTCCTTACCCGCTCGATCCACGCTCACCAGAAGGTTGTGATTACCAAGCGGTCCGCCGGGAATGTAGGCCAGCGTGCCATCCCGGCCCACAGAAAATTGCGCGAACTCTCCACCAGATAAAGTCTGTACTCCCTGTAGTACCGGCAGAGGAGTTCCCGTAATTTTCACCTGTTTCTCGTCAAACGGAACCGCCAAAATTGCGCCGTGGGAAGGATACAAAAGATGACCGCTAGGCGAGTAATGTGCGTCGGTGGCTTTGTCAATTAGGATCGAGGATTTGCCAGTCTTCATGGACAGGACGGCAACACTGCCTTCTTCCGAGCCCTCGCCGGTCTTTTTCGTGAACAGAATATCGCCGCTAGGGAGCGCCTCAGGCCACCACTGCCAATCTTGTTCTTTTCCTGGCTCTGGCTGCGTAAGCAATTCCGGTTTACCCCCGGACGCCGCCACGCGGAACATGCCACCGGCCCAATCAGGAGTGAAAACGATGGTGTCACCGGCAAGCCATGTGCCGCCCGTAAAATTCTGCACATCCGCCAGAACGATCGCTGGGCCGCCATTCACCGAAATCTTTTTCAATTTTCCGGCCGCGAAAAATCCTAACCATTCGCCGTCCGGCGAAAAGAACGGCATGGATGCTCCTTCCGTTCCAGGAACTAGCTTGAGCTCAAATGAGGAAAGGTCACGAACAGCGAGTTGGCTAATGCCAGCATGAAGAACTACAAACACCATTCGGCGCCCATTCGGAGATAGCATCGCCGAGAAATTGTCCGTCACAAGGGGTTCGCTCGCGGGCATTGTGATTGAAAGGCGTACCACAGGTTTTTCGCTGGGCTTTGCCGATCGCCACCAAAGAAAGCCCGCCAGAGCCAACGCGCCTGTCGTGACCGCGCCCAAAACGGTATAAATCATTCGCGCGTGTGGCGCTTTGCCTGCCACGGCTGCTGCCGTTCCACTGCCGATTCCTCCTTCGGAAATCCATTTCAGCTGACTGGCCAGATCACTGGCGCTCTGCCAGCGGTCGTCGGGCACTTTCTCCAGGCATTTCTTGATGGTTCGTTCGAGCACCGACGGCGTCAACGGCCGCAACGATGTAATGGGCGCTGGTTCTTTTTCCAGTATGGAGGAGGCCACGCTTAACTGGCTCTTGCCGGCAAACGCTCGCTGCCCGGTCCACATTTCATAGAGAACTGCGCCCAAAGAAAAAATATCGCTCCGCCCATCAAGCTCTTTGCCTTCCACCTGCTCGGGCGACATGTATTGAAATGTTCCGACAATCGTTCCTTCCTGCGTCACCGGAGTCGCCGGCGCGGACATGGTGAGCGTGGCCAGCGAAGCCGGTGCCGCGGACGCTTTAGCCAATCCGAAGTCCAGGAGCTTGGCGCCACCCGGCGTCAGCATCACATTGGTCGGCTTCAAATCGCGGTGCACGATCCCTGTGCGGTGCGCTTTATCCAGCGCGTCCGCAATCTGTGCTCCGTACTTTAAGAGCTGTTCAAGCGGCAGCGGCCCCTTGTCGATTCGCCTGGCCAGCGTTTCTCCCTCGACGCACTCCATCACCAGGTAATTCACTCCGTCCTGGCTGCCGATGTCGTACAAAACACAAATATTCGGGTGATTTAATCCGGAGATAGTTTTCGCTTCGCGCTCAAAACGCTGCCTGCGCGCAGGATCAGCGCACATTTCCCTGGGCAGAACCTTTATGGCGACGTCGCGAGCCAGCCGCGTGTCTTTGGCGCGATACACTTCACCCATCCCGCCGGCGCCAAGCGGCGACACGATTTCGTACGGGCCCAATTTTGTCGAAGGTGCAAGAGGCATGGGCGTCCGCATTGTAGCTCATGAGACCAGCAATCCCTAAGGTGTTGCGCGTCGCAGGCGAGCAGCTGTACGCGCCCAAGCACCATCCTACGAACGGACCGATGCCCTCGCCCCCATCCGCCGAGTAAGCAACATCAACGGGTGCTCCGTGCTTCTGGGTTTTGAGAGCGCTCGGTCTTCGATTTGCGATGGAATGGAGCAAGAGCTGGTGCGGCGACTGTCGATGATTTCGTTGGTGATGCCTTCGTCCGAGAAACGAAAATGGCCAGCGGATTCGTCGAGACGAGAGTTGATAATCGGGTTTCTAAGCAGGTGTTCTAGCGCACCGCGAGGCTGTCGCGCACCTGGCGGCCTGCCAAGGCCTAAGAGATTCCCGTGCTTGTGACCCGCAAGCTTGATAGCATGCGCGCAGCCTCGATCTTCCCATAGGAAGGATACGTAGGATATTCGCGACGAAATCGAACGTGTCTGTCCCAGCTATCGCGGCATCTCGGCCATGCGCAAGAAGGATGACAACTTCCTAACGCCGGACCGAAAGGGCCACTTCAGGCCTTTGCACTAACGGAGGAGCTTGTGCCTGCTGAACAATTCCGTCTTGCGACCCGCCGCGGCAAGCGATTCAACAGCATCTTGCTGAGCGACAAAGGTCCTCTGACCGGCGCCCGACGCCACGGCATCATCATGTCGACCCAAGACGCAACGCGCCTCGGTCCTAGCAACGGAGATGCGACTACGCTGAGCAACCGACTGGGAGAATTTCACAGTCACGTCCGCATTGATCGCATCAAGCCGGGTTGTCTGGAGGCTCATTGGCCGGAAGTGCCGGAAATGAATGTTCTCATATCTGCGGAAGGGTTCGACCCGAGTGGTATTCCCGGCTACAATGCCGCGCTCGAAGTCGTAAGGGGAGCCTTATGAGTTGGGAATGCGAGGATCGACGGACGAGCGAAGACTATCTGCGGGAGCATACCGTAGGCGAATTGAAGCCATTGTGTGCCCCGATTCGCTTGGTCAACTACGATCTTGAGTGGCCTCGGACGTTTGAGCGGGAGGCGGAGAGCATTCTTGGTGCTCTTGGCGACGGCGTGCTGCGCATCGAACACGTGGGCTCCACCTCAGTTCCGGAGCTTCCGGCGAAGCCGATCATCGACATTGTTCTCGTGGTGGCACAGTCAGAGAACGAACTGCAGTACGCGGCGGCTCTGGAGAAAGTTGGTTATCGCCTTCATCTTCGCGAGCCTGGCTGGTATGAGCACCGAATGTTCATGGGGCCTGAGAAGAGCGTGAATCTGCACGTTTTTTCTTTCGGATGCCCTGAAATAGAGCGAATGGTGATGTTCCGAGACTGGTTGAGGGTCAGTAAGGATGATCGCGAGCTGTACGCCCGGACCAAACGGGCGTTGGCAGAACGGGAGTGGAAATACACTCAGAACTATGCCGACGCCAAGAGCACGGTGATCAAAGAAATCATGTCGAAAGCTCGTCACACGGCTGGCACGTAGTTGGCGAGATGGTTGAGTAACTAGCTGAGAATGGTCCATCCGGCAAGGCATTTCACGGCCGCAGGCGGCGAAAGATTTCCCACCATGTCGCAAACGAAGTTGACGATGCCGGTGCCATCAATCGCTGGTGACAAGTCGCTGGGGGAACCGTTTCGTGGCCGGAATTGCAGCCCGCCTTCTACTGCTCGGGCTTGGCCACAAACTGATACCCCAATCCTCGCACCGTCAGCAGATACCGCGGCTTCGATGGTTTCGGCTCAATATACTTGCGCAGGCGTACGATAAAACTGTCAATGGCGCGCGTGTCCGTTTCTTCATGCAGATTCCATACGTCCTGCAAAATCGCTTTACGCGATACTGGATGGCCGCTGTTCTTGATTAGATAACGCAGTAGATCCGCTTCCATCACGGTAAGCTGAATCATCTTTTTCCCCGCGCGTAATTGCAGATTGCGGAAGTCCACCTCCTTATCATCGAAGCAAAACGTTTCCGGCGAATCTGCAGCCGCCTCGGAAACGCTCGTGCCGGGTTGCGCGGCGCCGCGTGTCCATTTCTTCCGCCGCAGCAAACTCTCCACGCGCGCAATCAGAATCGCCAGATTGAACGGCTTCGGCAAATAATCGTCGGCACCCGACTCGAATCCCTTCAACACGTCTTCCGGCCGCCCCCGCGCCGTCAACATCAGGAGAGGAATATAGTTCTCCGCCTCGCGCAGTTCCCTCGCCACCGCGAATCCATCTTTGCCCGGCAGCATCACGTCCAACACCACTGCGTCAAATTTCTCTTTGTCTTTCACCAGCAGCGCTAGCGCTTCTTCTCCACGATCGGTGGTCTCGACCGAGTGTCCTTCCGCTTCAAAATTAAAGCGCAGCCCCTGCGCCAGGTGCGCTTCATCTTCAACGATCAATATCCTGCTCATGCGCGGTAAATCCTCGGCAGCTTCATGGTGAAGGTGCTTCCCAGCCCCTCGCCCGCGCTTTCCGCGAACGCGTCGCCGCCATGCCGCCGCGCGATCGACCGTACGATGAACAATCCCAGCCCGGTTCCCTTTACGTCCTGGGTCACCGGATTCGGCGCGCGATAAAAACGTCTGAAGATGCGCTTCAACTCTTTCGGCTGTATACCGACTCCGTGATCGCTCACCCGCAGCGCTACGGTATCGATATTCGGGGCCAGAATATCCACCACAATGCTTTTCTTCTCGCCCGAATACTTGATCGCGTTGTCGAATAAATTGAATACCGCGGTACGAAGCTCTTCCGCGTTTCCCATGACTGTAATTCCGTCCGCAGGCGCCGCTCCAAAATACATACACTCCTCCGGCAAATGCTGCCGCAAGCGCGCCAGTCCCAGCGCATCCCGCACCACCGCCGCGAAATCGACTTCCTGCCAGTTCTGCCGCGCGCTGCCTTGCCGCACCTGGCTGGCCTTCAGCACCTGCTCCACCGTGCCCAACAAACGATCCGTGTCTTCCAGCATGATGCGATAAAATTCCTGCCGTTGCGGCTCTTCCAGTGGGCGTTTTTTCAGTGTCTCCAAATACAGCCGAATCGATGCGATGGGAGTCTTCAGCTCGTGAGTGATTGCATTGAGGAAACTGTCTTGCTGTTCGTTGCGACGAATTTCGCGCACCAGAAAAATGGTGTTGATCACCACGCCCGCGATCAACAATCCAAAAAGAATAATCCCCAGAACCAGCGGAACCACTTGACGCCAGTGAAAGATAATCCAGCTGACATTCAGTGTGATTGCCAGGCCGACTAGGCAGATGCCCAGCACAATAAAAAAGGCCATCGCCTTGGTGCGGCGGGTAATGCGCATGGATGTAGTTTATGTCAGTCGGGGAATTTATGTGAGACGCGCAGCTTGCTCAACGCAGCAATGAACGCTAACCAGCGTCAAAGGCCGAATTCTGCAGTCTTGTCTAATCGCCCGAGAGCGTCGGCGCGACTTCCACTTCGGCAACCACGTCGAAAGGCCGCGCGGAAACGCCGCTGACTGGCACCGGTGCCGCGGCGCGTTCCGGCAGCGTCAATTTCGGCAGCTTGATATCCCATGCCAGCCCAAGCGCTTTCAATGCGGAAATCCCGTACCAGTTGATATCAATCTCATACCACACGATTCCGTGCCGCGCCGCCTGCGCATGAGCGTGATGGTTGTTGTGCCAGCCTTCGCCGAACGTCAGCAGGGCCACCCACAGACTGTTTTTCGAAGTGTCGCTGGTATTAAACCGCCGCGATCCCCACATATGCGTCGCCGAATTCACCAGCCACGTGGCATGCAATCCCAGCACCGTGCGCATGAACAATCCCCACATCAGCGCCGGCAATCCGCCAATCGCGTACAACAGCACTCCCAGCGCCGCAATCGGCACCCAATGCCACTCGGTAATCCATACATGAAATTTGTCTTTGCGAAGATCCGGTACGTAGTGCAACAGCTCCTTGGCTTTGTTGTGCATCGCGCGGCCGGTGATAATCCAGCCCATGTGCGCCCAAATTCCGCCATCGCGCGGCGAATGCGGATCGCCTTCCACATCCGTAAGTTGATGATGCACGCGGTGCGTCGCTACCCACGCGATCGGCCCACCTTCCAGCGCCAGCGTCCCGCAAGTCGTCAGAAAATATTCCACCCATTTCGGCGTCTTGAATCCACGATGTGTCAGCAACCGGTGATAGCCCATTCCGATTCCCAGGCTTCCCGCAACCCACCACAGCACTACTGAAATCGCAAACGCTTTCCAAGTAAAAAAGAATAACGCCGCAATCGCGCCGACATGAAACGCACCTAGAAAAAAGGTCGTCGTCCAGTTAATCGGCTCCTGAAATGTCTTGTCGTGTTCCATTACACTCATGGTTGGGCTGGCCTCGGTACTGCTTCGTATCGCTTTCCATCCTGAACGTACCACGCGTTTCCTTCGGCCTTTGTAATACTTGTGTAATCCCTGCCGCTCGCGTTGCGAAGCTGCAACTGGTACGAAAGAACAGGCGCCGCATGGGTCAGAGTTCATCTCCAACAAGGGAAACCAAGAAACCGACGAAAATCCTAAGAAAATTCGTTGCCTTTTCTTACACCCCTGCCGAAGACAGGTTCGGACTGCATAGGCGTATCATGGTTGCAGCGATCGCTAGTTCCCGCGAGGTCCGACATGTGCTTCCGTATGTTGCTTTTCTTTCTGTTCGCTTCAGCTTCGTTCGCGCAACAGCCCGCTACTGCCGATGGCGACATGTCGCACATGCAGCACTCGCATTCGCACGACGGCTTTATGCAGGGCGGAATGCATCACGCCGTGGCGCAAGGCGTGAAACTGGACACCACGTCCGATGAAAATTCCCATATCATCACCCTTCGCATCGGTCCGATGAACCTTCCCGCCAACACCTCTCACATGAAAATGGCGCAGCCCGCCGACCTCGTCTGGACCATCCCCATGTCCGGTTGGCTGCTCGCCTACCATCCAAGATTAGTGGACGCCGCGGGCAACGCTGTTCCCGGCACCGTCCTCCACCACGTCGCTTTCTGGAATGAAAATCGCTCCGACTTTCTCTGCCCCAGCAAGGAAGAACACATCTTCGGCGCGGGCGGCGAGCTTACCGACTGGGCGCAGATACCCGGCTTCGGCTATCGCGTGGAAAAAGGCGATCAGATCCGCATCGAAACCATGATTCACAACCCGACCGCCACCTCTTACGACAAAGTGTTTCTCGAAGTCTCTATTCCCTACGCCGACGACGCCACTCCCTCTCCTGTCAAAAATGCCTATCCCACCTGGATCGACGTCGCCGCCTGCGGCAATTCCAGCTACGATCTTCCCGCCGGGCCCAACAAAAAAGTCGGCTCCGTCCTCGTAAAATATTCCGGCATTCTCCTCGGCGTCGGCGGCCACATGCACGACTACGGTCAGCAACTCACACTGGAGAGTTCAAGCGCAAAAGATCCCGTGGCCGTGCTCCCAGCAAGGACTGACGCCCATGGCCATCTCCTGGGCATCCCCGTTGTCACCTTCTTTCAAACTGGCGGCTACCCGATCGCCGCCGGAAGCAACTTCAGGGTCACCTCCACCTACAACAATCCGACCGGGAACCTCCTCCGCGACGGCGCCATGGGCATCGTCGTCGGCTACTTCGTTCCCCAGGATTCCGCAGCCCTCTACTCTCTACGCCACCCGGCGCACCCGCCCAGTCAGGATGTGACTAGCCGCAAAATGAATCACGTGATGAGGTGAATCCACCATCCGTGCCCGTCATTCCGGACCCTCACTCTGCCGGGCAGGGCGAGGAATCTCTCTTCGGTTTGCTTCTCTTGTTCCCTGTTCTGCCTTCCTCACCCTTGACGCGTGCTCGCCCGCCAGCCTAGTCTAATTCCTCCAGCACCCGAGGCCCTGTTCATGCAAGAGCGAGCTTGCCCCTTCTGCGGAAAAAAAATTGGCGCCACCGCAGACCGCTGCCCCTACTGCCGCGAAGCTACTCCACGAGTCGTCGCTTCTTCCAGTTCGCTTAGCCGATCGATGGAAGGCCGCGCCTACGTCCGCCGCGGTCTCCTCTGGGCGTTGCTCGGTGGAGTCATCTACTATTTCGCAGGCGGCCACGGCCCGCTCACCATCCCCTTCGAAGTCCCGTCCTTCGTCACCCAGTACTTCGTCCCCCTGCTCTTCCTCGCTGGCCTGGCCATGGCCCTTTACGGCGGGTATCTCCGATTGCGCAGCTAGCCGACCCACAAATTCTCCACACGATTCTTGCGCGGGATCTCTGGCATTTGGATCTTCGCTCTCGAGTCTTCGGGCGCCACACCCTTCGAATTTCAGGGTGCGGTCTTTTCTTCGCCTTTTGTAGAGCCGGGCCCTTTCGCTTTTGGCTTTATCGCCTTTTCCTTTATCCTGCTCTGCGCCGGTCATTTCCGAACGGAGTCGCCGCAGCGAGGAACCTCTCGCTTTTTTTCTGCTCACTGTCCCCAGTTGGCTGTTCCGCACTTGCATTCATCCAGGCGCCGCGCGAACATTTTCTTTGGCTGCGGGCTGTACCCGCATCCTGACAGGAGCGGGTGCGGGGCTCTACTTGGACCCCGCCACCAAGAATGTTCCAACCAGGCCAACTCGTTCGCGTAAACCTCGCCGGTCTGGACGCCGGCGGCGTCTCTTTCCAGGCAGCCGTCACCGATGCCGTCGCCCACATCGTCAAACAAACTTCCGAACAGCCTCCCAAATATCTCGTCGAACTCCTATTCTCTTTCCGCGGCGTCTCCCAGGTAGAAGTCCCGGCCGAGCGCATCCACGCCCCCAAATAACGAGTGACTTTAGCGAAGGCCCAATCCCTCACGTCCAGTTTTGAATCGCCTCCCGTAGGGGCACGATATATCGTGCCCTGCCGGACCATCGCCGGCATTTGTTTCCGACCGGTCGATAGCCCGCGGGCCCCCGCCCGATCCGCGCCAGGGCCTTCTCGCCTAGCTCGCTTATGCGGCAAACAAATAAAGTCGCCGCGGTCCGCTACTGCCCGTGTTCCCGCGTCGCCATTTCCTCCTGCGTCTCTCGGGTGGTCCACTTCAAGACAAATGCGCACTCTCCTCGGCTCTCTTGCTCTCCTTGGCTACTTCGTTCCTTCCAGGCCCATCCTTTGCTATACTGTTTGCTCTCTCGAATTCAATTCAACGGAAATTTAATAGGAAGAATCATGGCAATGAAGTGTGAATACTGCGGCAAGGCTCCGAGCTACGGCAACGTCGTCAGCCACGCCAACAATACCCGGCGCCGCCGCTGGAACCCCAATCTGAAGTCCGTACGCGCCCTGGTGTCTGGCACGCACAAACGCGTTAAGGTCTGCACAGCGTGCATTCGCGCGGGCAAAGTCAAAAAAGCGGCTTAGAGTTTCAGGGTTTCCGGGCCTGTACGTGCGGGCCCTGAGGTACAGAAGTTTGTACTTATAGAACCCTGAGCCGATAGGACTGGAACATACCCTTTGCAAACTCTGCGCCCGAATCTCTTCTGCAAGCGCAACTGGTCCGCAAAGCTCCTCTCGTTTGCGGCCCCTGGGCTTTTACTGGCGCCGTTTCTGGCCGCCCTGCTGGCGATCGCTGGCTGCAAGAGCACCACTGCCCCTGCCGCCGACGTCTGGGCGGTAGTCAACGGCAAGGAAATCAAGCGCGACGAAGTCGAAAAGTACTACCGCACCCGCATCAGCCCGGAGGGCCAGGAACCTTCGCAGGAAGAAGCGCTCTCGCTCAAGCTCAATGTCATCGACGAGCTGATCAACAACGAAATTCTTCTGGAACGCGCCAAAAAGCTGAACCTCGAGGCCAGCGACGGCGAAGTCGAAGACAAGTTCACCGAATTCAAAAGCCCGTACACCGAAGAGGAATTTCAGCGCCAGCTCAAAGAACGCGGCGTCACCGTTGAGGATCTGAAAAACACTGTTCGCCGCGAACTCTCCATCCAGAAACTGATCAACCGCGAAGTGGTCTCCAAGGTGGTCATCAGCGATCAGGACATCACCGATTTCTATAACGCCAACCGCGCGCAGTTCAACGTCGCTGAGCCACAATACCGCATCGCGCAAATCGTGGTCACCCCGCGGAAGGAACCACAAATCCGCAACCGCAAGAATGACGACGCCACCAACGAAGCCGAAGCCCAACGCAAGGTGAAAATGCTCGTCGATCGCCTCAATAGCGGCGCCGATTTTTCCCAGCTGGCCATGGACTATTCCGAGGACATGAATTCCGCGGCCACTGGCGGCGATCTGGGCTATGTTCCGGAATCTTCTCTCAACCAGTCTGATCCCGCGCTGAAAAAGCTGGTGATAGGATTAAAACCCGGTCAGGTCAGCCCGCCCATCGTGTTGAAAGACAGCATTCGTATTCTGAAGCTGGTGACCCGCGAAGCTCCCGGACTGCGCGGCCTCACCGACCCGCAAGTGCAACAGACCATACGCGACACCCTGCGCAATCGCAAGGAGCAGTTGCTTCGCGCCGCGTATCTGGCCGTGGCACGCGACGACGCCAAAGTCACCAACTACCTCGCTGAACAGGTTCTTGAATCCAACGGCAAACTTCCCGGTGCCGCAAAATCCACCCTCCCGGCAAGGCCAATCAACCCCCAAAATTAGTTAGCCTTCGTTGACTAGGGGGCATAGCGGATCGCCAGAAATCTTGGATTCAGGTGCTTCATTCGACCCAGGCGAGGACGTCACCCGCACTTACTGCCTGGTTTTCTTTCGCCAGAAGCCTTTCCACTTTCCCGGTTTTCGGCGAACGAATCTCGTTCTGCATCTTCATCGCTTCCACTACCAGCAATCCGTGTCCCGCTTCGACCACATCGCCTTCGCTGACTAGCACCCGCACCACTTTCCCCGGCATCGGCGCGGTGATCTGCTGCCGCCCTTGCGCTTCCAGCGCGCCGTGTCGGCGTCCGCGCCACACTCGCGGATCGCTCACTTCCGCGTGATACTCGGCGAGGCCAGTATGCAGCGTAAGCGTGCCATCCGCGCGCGGCGCAATGCGGATCTGGTGCGACTCGCCACTCAGCAGCACGCTGAAAGTATTCGGCGCGACCTCCACCACGCTGGCGTCGAGTTCTTTTCCGTCCAGAGAAACCTTCCACTCATCGTTCACGCGCGCCAGTTCGACCACACGCGTTTTTCCCGTGAGCAGCACTTCGTATTTCACGAGAACCGCCTCAACTGTTGCTGCCGGCCTTCGCGCTTCCAGGCCGATTCGCTCGCGCCTGTTGCCGATATCGCTGTATTCGCTCCGTTGTGCGTAGCCTGCCAGATTGCTGCGGCGATCGCTGCGGCAGCGACTCCGTTTGTGTCGTCCGGTGCGGCCGGATGCGGCCGGGCGAGCAGTTCGTCCAGCCACTTGGTGTGGATTTCCGCTTTCAGGAAATCCGGTTCAGCAAGAATGCGGCGGAAGAGGGCGGTATTGGTTTTGATTCCGGTGATGGAATACTCTTCGAGCGCGCGGCGCAGGCGGGCGATGGTTTCTTCGCGGCTGTTGCCCCAGGCGATGAGTTTGCTCAGCAGCGGATCGTAATCCGTGGGCACGGTCCAACCTTCGTACACGCCTTCATCCACGCGGATGCCCGGGCCGCTGGGTTGATGCTGGGAAAGAATTTCGCCGGGCGACGGAAAGAAGTTGTTTTCGGGATCTTCGGCGTACAGGCGCACCTCCATGGCGTGTCCGCGCGGGGTGATCGTTTCCCAGGCAAACGGCAAGCGGTGCCCGGCCGCGATGGCGATCTGTAATTTTACGAGATCGAGTCCAGTGACTTGCTCGGTTACTGGGTGCTCAACCTGAAGGCGAGTATTCACCTCCAAGAAATAAAAATCGTAATGGGCATCAACGAGGAATTCGACGGTGCCGGCGTTGGTGTAGCCACCGGCGCGAGTCAGACGTACCGCGGCGTCCCCCATGCGTTTGCGAAGCTCGGGCGTCATGATCGGCGAGGGGGCTTCTTCGATCACTTTTTGGTGACGACGTTGCACGGAGCATTCGCGTTCGCCAAGAGAAACGACCCGGCCGTGATGGTCGGCGAGGATCTGAATTTCAATGTGGCGAGGTCTTTCCAAATATTTTTCCAGATAAACGCTGGGATTGCCGAAGGCGTGTAGCGCTTCGGAGGAAGCGTCGCGAAAAGCCGCTGGAAATCCGGAATCACTGGTGACCAGGCGCATGCCTTTACCGCCGCCGCCTGCGACAGCCTTCAGCAAGACGGGATAGCCCATGCTGCGCGCGAGTTCCTGGGCCTGCTGCGGATCGTCTATCGGATCGTTGGTGCCGGGGACAGTGGGAACTTCGGCGCGGCGGGCGAGCTGGCGGCCAGCGGTTTTTGCGCCCAGAGTTTCCATGGCTTCGGCCGTAGGTCCGATGAAAGTGATGCCGGCTTCGGCGCAAGCGCGAGGAAGGGCGGCATTTTCCGCAAGGAAACCGTAACCGGGATGGAGGGCGTCGCAATCGGCACGTTTTGCGACGTCCATGAGTTTCTCGATGCGCAAATAGCTTTCACGCGACGGAGCCGGGCCGATAGGGTAGGCTTCGCCGGCAAGGCGGACATGCAGAGAGTTGCGATCGGCCTCGCTGAAAACCACGGCGGTGCGGATACCAAGCTCGCGGCAGGCGCGCAGGATGCGCACGGCGATTTCGCCGCGATTGGCAATGAGAATTTTCTTGAACATGCGCAGCTCGGAATGCAGCGAAAGTTTAGCATGTGATGCAATGACGACTTTTCCGCTGTTAAGTTTGCGTGTCCAATTATGATGCAACTGGGCAAGCAGACCGGCAGGCTTTGCCAGCAATTTGCGGAACTAGCAGGTCCAGTCAGTGACTCACGTCTGGTCCGGCCAATGCCGATTGGAATTTTTGCGCCTTGGCAAGATCGCCGGAACGTTGCGCCGCTTGGGCCGCACCAACCAGAGCGTTTCGTCTTCCCGGGGCTTTTTGTAGCGACGATTCGTATTCGCGGAGGGCGGCGGCGGGCTGATTCGCCAGGAGTAGAAGGTCGGCAAGTTGTTCACGCGCCGGGATGACTGGGCCGGGAGTGATGGGGCGCTTGGCCAGCTGATCTTCCTGCTCCGCTGCTGCGCGCAGCGAGGATGTGGCTTGCTGGTCGTTTCCTCTGGCGTGCTCGAGCCAGCCCTCCGCTTCAGACAGCTGAATTTGCAGTTGAGCGGCCCAATAGCCATCGCCGGAGTTGCGCACTGTGGCCAGCAGATCTTGCAGGTTATGCAAGTGAAGTTCGGCTTGTGGAATTTTGCCAACGCGCGCCGCCGCGAAGGACTTAGCCCATTCGGCGATGGCGCGGAATTGTGGCGCTACGCTAGGATCCTCCGAAATTTTCAGCACGTCGTCCCATTGGCGGCGATCGGTGGCCAAGCGAATGGGCATGACAGTGGAGGCGTAGGCCACTTTGTAGTCGCTCACGGGAAGGCTCTCCAGTTGCTGCAAATCAGAGAGCAGCTCCGCTGCATCGTCAAAGCGACCGGCTTGCAGGTCGGCGTACATCAGGTAATCCATGGCATGCAATTCCTCGCCGATGTCGTTTTGCCGGCGAGCGGCAGCGCGGGCGGCAAGATTCGATCCGATGGAGTCCTGCCAAAGACCGAGGAGCGTAAATATGTGCGAGGGCATGTGCAGCGCGTGCGGGGCCGAGGGCGCAATCTTGGAGTATGCACGCGCAGCGGGTAGACCCTGGCGGGCGAGATCGGGATGGTCGTAGGCGTGAATCAGGTAGTGAGCCAGCCCCGGATGGGCGGGATATCGCTGGAACAACGGCTCGAGCATTAGTGCGGCAACTTCTTGGCTGGTGTGGGCAGCATCGGAAGGCGAGGCGATGGCGAGAAAGTAGAGCGCATAGAAGATTTGCGATTCGGTGTCGTCCGGATTCTGGGTAGCGACGTCGCGCATTGCGTTGGTATAAGCGAGCGCGGCAGTGCGGACAGAGGTTCGCGATGCGGTGGCATAGAACGTGGCGAGGGCGTTGATAAAGGCCTGCTCGCGAAGGTCGGCATGGCCAGAGAGGTCTTGCGCTTTCTGAATTTCGCATGCGCCGATCGGCAGGCTGGATGGCGAAATTTGCGGATCCCAGAGTTGGTGGTAGTAAGAGATGGCAACGCCCCAGTGAGCCATGGCGCATTGGGGATCGCGCCGGGCGATGTCGGCAAATCCCTGTTGAGCCGGAGTATAAGCAAAGGAGTGGAGCAGGGCCACGGCATGGTTGAAAGCACCTTGTACGGAGCGCGAACAAGTCACGGGGAAATTCACTTTGCCGAGTTTCTCCCGAGCTGGATGGTCGTGTTGAGCGAGCGCTGAAGCTGCATTGAGGCAAGCGAAGGCGATGATGATCGCTGCGGCAGCGAGTTTGTTGATTGGAGGCACGGCGCGTTCGCATTGCTAATTTAGGAGAGCTGGCGATGGTGAGTCAATGAACGGATGGAGAAGGTAAGAAGAAAGGTAAAAAGAGAAGAACCGGTCTGCCCGTTCGACAGGACTGGCCGCAAGATAAAAAAGAACCCGCCACCACCGGAACTGCAGAAGAAGAGCATTTTCGCGTGGCCTGCGCTGTGCGATGATGGGCCGCGATTTTTGACCCTGGTGAGAGGAGTTTGGGAATGGAGACTAAGAAGGCAATGCGGTTGGCGCAGATGCTGGCATTGGGATACGGCGGCTTGTTGATGTGTGCGGCGGGAATGAGCGCACAGGAGGCG
>Ga0126381_100004330_pt1 | contig 15447 bp, 15 predicted proteins | sample PanSoiMetPlot_28_FD_96465 | JGI IMG/M metagenome (GOLD analysis project Ga0126381, IMG submission 96465) | Tropical forest soil microbial communities from Panama - MetaG Plot_28 | ecosystem: Environmental > Terrestrial > Soil > Tropical forest > Bulk soil | place: Panama | collected 2016-02-17 | reverse complement strand
TTTGGCAACAACCAATCCGGTCTTTATCGCGCTATTCCGAAAACGGAAGGCGACCTGGAGGCGGTGGTATGAGGCTCCGCCACGATAAGGTTGAACGTAGAAAGGGCTCAAAGGTGAATGTATCAGATGGGAAGTGGCCCAGGTGGTGTGTATCGTGGGCATAGGCTGGAATTGAAACGATCCACCGGCGGAAGCCGGTGGGATTTCGGGGACAAAGTTTCTCACAGAAGTCTCCTGTTGGCGGCGGTGTATGTCTAAGGATGAGATTAGAGATGAGGTTTGGGCGGAGATGCAGGAGCGGGGGGTGGCGCGGTTTCCGGGTGCCCGGGGGAGAATCCCGAATTTTGCGGGGGCCGAGAAATGCGCGGAGCTGGCCGGGCGGCTCAAGGTGTGGGAGAGGGCAAAGGTCATCAAGTCAAATCCCGACTCTCCGCAGCGAGCGATTCGGCACCTGGGGCTCAAGCAAGGCAAGATTATCTATATGGCAGTGCCGCGCCTGGCAGAAGAGAAATGTTTCGTTGAGCTTGATCCTGCCCGGCTGGGAAAGAATATCTACAAAGCGTCGAGCATAAAGGGTGCATTCGAATTTGGCCGGCAGGTCGGACTGGCTGAAATGAGGCCCGTTGACTTGATCCTGTGCGGGTCTGTTGCCGTCCGCCGAGACGGAGCCCGGGTGGGCAAAGGCGGCGGGTATTCGGACCTGGAATATGGACTGGGGCGCGAAGCAGGCAAGATTACGGCTCGGACTCCGATAGTCACAAGCGTTCATCCAATCCAGATCGTGGAGGAAGAGATAGAACTCAAGCCCCACGATATTCCGCTGGACTTCATAATCACGCCTGATGAGATCATCGAGTGCCATACGAGGCTGGCGAGGCCGCGGGGTATTTATTGGAAGTACCTGAATAGCGAAAAAATCGAAGCGATCCCGGTGCTGAGGAAAATGGCTGGGTGAGTCAGGTGCGGGGCGTCGGAAAAGTATTTTTGAAGAGATAAAGAGGGAACGTGCGACTCGGACGCACGTTCCCTATTGGGGTCATAGCCCCAGAGCAAGGAAGTGGGTTTACCCGCTACAAGAGAGGGGACAGGCAGGACAAAAATACACTGTTGGAGAAACGATTCCAAAGTTCCGAGCCGGTGGGGCATAACCGCGGGAGCAATTGGGGAATGCTCGCAAGAACCGTGGATGGACTTGGCGGCTTGAACGTTAGTAAGCGGCCGCCGCGATTGGCGCGGGCCGGGAGTCGCAATGCGGGGCCACCCGGTTGAAACAGAGGTGTTAATCAGAAGGGAGGCGGCGTAGCTGCGGGACAGTCATCGGGCTGCCCAAGGTGAGCCCGAGAGTCAACAGATTGCAGGCGGCGGGCGCGGAGCCGCTGATAGCGATGGTGATGACGCTACTGGCGCCCCGGAGTACGAACTGGTTGTGGCGCGCCCCGGTTAAAAGCCATGAAGCTAATTGTAGGGTCAGGGGGTGCGGTTCCCCTGCTTGCGAAGGTCGCGGTTGGAATTGTCGGAGGTTTTTTCCGGGGGCCGTTGCTTCATGACTTCTCTTGGCCGCTGCTGATTCTCGAGGTCAGGGTCGGAGTGTTTGTTCTTGTTGCTATCGCGAGCGCCAGGAGTTTGATCGGATTTCCCTTCGGGCCATGGGTCGGGAGTCGGCGAAGAGGCGGGGATTGGCTGCCCGCCGGAATGCAAGGTACATGGTTCAGCCGGCTGGCTGCCCTCGATGAAGTACTCTGTGCGATGAGTGGGACAAGAATCCGTCGCGAGCATTCCGGTCTCTGGATCGATTTCGGTGGTTACGATTCCATCGGGTTGAGGAAAACTATCTCCTCCGAGGTCAGGCCTGATCGCAAGGGCCTGTTTCATGAATGCAGCCCAGATTGGCAAAGCGGACTTTGCGCCCTCGAGCCCCAGCTCTGAATTGTCGTCAAATCCGACCCAGACCACACAGACCATTTTCGGAGTGTAGCCGGCGAACCAGCCGTCGCGTGAAGTGCCGGTTTTGCCCGCCGCTACCTTTTCCGTAAAGCCCATTCTGCGCGCGCCGGCGGCAGTGCCGCGATTGAGAACATCCTGCATGATGTTAGTCATCAACCAGCTTATAGTCGGCCTGAGGACCTGGCGCGACTCGGGCTTCTCCTCGGTTATGCCGACGCCTTCAGAGTTGGCGATCTTGGTATAGGGCCGCGTAGACACGAGGTTCCCGGCATTGGCGAAGGCAGTATAGGCGCGGGCGACTTCGAGCGGCGTAGCTTCAGCAGTGCCAAGCGCGAGGGCCGGAAAAGGCTGAGGGCGCGGCAATCCCAGGCGCTCAGCCATGCGGGCCACGTGCTGGTAGCCGACTTTTTCGGCGACCCTGACTGTGATCACGTTGAGCGAGTGCACCAGACCCTCTCTGAGGGGCAGCTCCTTGTTGGAATAAACCTTGCCGAAGTTGTCGGGCGAGTAGGTACCGTTACCGTAGTGGAATGTCTCAGGCGCGTCCATAAACGTGGATGCCGGAGTGATGACGTCCTGGCCGGCCTCTTCGTACGCTGTATTCAAGGCGGTGGTATAGACTATCGGTTTGAATACAGAGCCTGGCTGGCGGTGAGCGTCGACAGCGCGGTTCAATTGGCTCTGGCCATAATCGCGGCCGCCGACCATCGCGAGTATGTCGCCGGTCCTTGCATCAATGGCCACCAGTGCGGCCTGAAGAGTCCCGGGCGGCACCGGGTCCTTCTTTCGTTTGGCGAAGATCTTGTCCAGTTGTTGGAGAGTGTCGTTGACCGCTTTATCGGCGGCGCGCTGCAGGTCAAGATCGATGGTTGTATAGATACGGTAGGCCTGGCGGGACAGGTCCCGGCCGGCGAACTCAGTCGCGGTTTGCTGCTGCAGGTAGTCAATGAAATATGGTGCGCCGGTATTCATGGCGCTGCGCTTGGGCTGGATCTTGAGCTCTGTTGCCTTTGCGGCGTCACCCTGCTCCCGAGTTATGAACCCTGACTCGACCATGGAATCCAGGACCTGGTTTCGGCGCGCTTTAGCACGGTCCGGGTCCCGATAGGGTGAATAAAGGCTGGGGCCTCGGATTATGCCGGCGATGAATGCGCACTCGGGCAGGTTCAAGTTTACGACGTCCTTGTTGAAATAAGTCGAGGCGGCCTCTCCGACACCGTTGATCGAATAGCTGCCGGACTGACCCATGTAGACTTCATTTGAATACAACTGAAAGATCTGGTCTTTTGACAGCTTGGTCTCGAGCACGACGGCCATCATCATTTCCTGAGCCTTGCGTTGCCAGGTCTTTTCAGGCGTCAGAAAGAAGTTTTTGACAAGCTGTTGAGTTATTGACGATCCGCCCTGTTTTGTTTCGCCCTCACCGACGTCGCGCCAGACCGCGCGAAAGATTCCGCGAAAGTTGATGCCCGGGTGCTCAAAGAACTGGCGGTCCTCAATGGCCAGGGTCGCGTTGACGAAATCCTTGGGAAGGTCTTTGAACGAGACTATCTTCTGCTTTTGGCGCTTTTCGTTGGAGACCTCGGTCAGCAAGCCCGGTTCGAGGTCTACCTGGTCGTAATTCCTCCTCGTGTCCAGGTCGGTGATTTTGTTTATTCCGCGGCCACCCGATCCAAAGCTCACGGTGACATTCGGGAATCGCTGAATGCGGTCGATGATTGCACCGCTGCTAGCCCGAATTTCGATGGAGTTACCCTTTACCTGGTAGCGTCCGCGGCTTGAGTCGGCATCCTTCGTCGAGTCCACATAACCGATGCTGTCGAGGTAACCCTTCATTGATGCGAGAGTAGTGCTCGACCCCGACCTGACCGGCCGGGGAGCGGCGTACATTCTCGTGGTGCGAATGAGCACGTCGCCCCGAAGCCGCGCGTCAATGACCGCTGAATACCTCGTGTAGAAGTAGGAGAATACGCAGCCGGCTCCAACGAGCAGCACTGCGATGGCTATAAGGACGTAGCGGTTGAAAATACGGCGCAGCAAACCTTTTCGCGGTTCCACTTCGCGTTTTATCACATGAGTGTTAGGTCGTCTGGTGACAGTAGCCAAATCCCTGCGACCATAGCCCGATTTACTTGGGTCCCGCATCTAAATCCGTACAAAACTCAATTCTGTTCAAGTGAGATTCCTGCTGCCCGCACCTGGGTTGTCGGGGTCAAACCAGCCCTCGATTAACTCTAACACTCTGGATAAATGAGAACAAGGGACACCTCTAACAGGGAGGGGGGCCAAATTAGCGCTTTCTCTGTTGTGCCGCGTGCCATATTGTCTTGACACTTACCCGATCTCCCTTGACTCGGTACAGGATAATGTATGGCGTTCCTCCTACCACCAGCTCTCTTATGCCGGGCTCGGCTCCGGCGCGACCGACGTGTGGATAATCTTTCAGCAATTCGACGAGCGCTACAATTCGCGTGGCAATGCGATCCGCGGCATCAGGATTGTCCAGCGCAATATAACCGCGGATTTCGCGTAATCGAGCTCGCGCGAGTGGGGACCATACAATCTCTATCGGCACAGAGCCTCGTCATCGTGCTCCTTCCCACATACGCACTTCGGCGGGGGTAACTCATGGTCGGTTCCCCAGGACAGCAACCATGCCTTCATGTCTTGATGCTTGATGTAGTGTCCGGCTTTCTCTTGACGATCGGCCTGACGTACTTCGGCCAGCATCCTTTCCTGGTCGGCAACGTATGATTCGACGGCGTCCGCAATTAGAAAGTTCGAACTACGCCCTGATGCTTTAGCAAGCTTAGCCAGTCGCCGTTTGATATCAGGTTTCAACCTGATGCTAAGGGTGGTGGTAGTAGTGTTCGCCATGAACACATTCTAGCACAAGGTGCTCGAGGTCAACCAGCCACGCTGTCCTGGCGATTGGAGCTTGTACGTTTCAAGGTTTGCGCCTCAACTTCACTCACTGGCATAATTTCAAGTTTCGCAATGATGATGACGCCGGACATGTTAGGCAAACAGAGTAGCAGAAATGGCTCCGCCAGCATCTTGCGACTCTGACGCGGTACCTTTCGCCGAACCGGCACACATTTCGTGAGACATTAGGAGATTTAATAATGGCTGAACAAAAACACGCGACTTACGAAGATGCGGAGTTGATTCTCAGGCTTTTCGAGCTGAGGCGCGAAGAGAAGATGAGAAAAGCTCGCGACTGGTTCACATTCAAGTTCAATCCGAAAACAATAGATGACTTCAAAGTCATTCAAGATCCCTCAGCTCCCGAGAATTCGTACTTCAGGATGGTCACTTCTTACTGGGATATGGCTGCTTCCTTCGTTGTTCAAGGCGTACTCAATCCAGCCCTCTTCGTTGAATCAGGCGGAGAAATGTTGTTCGTGTGGGCCAAGTTGGAGGAGTTTATTCCTCAGCTTCGGCAGGGCTTTTCAGAGCACTACCTGGCGAATATCGAGAAGGCTGTCGGGACCATGCCAGGGGCGGCAGACCGTCTCAAATCTATCCGCGAGACTATTAAGAGGATCGCCAAGAATTAGTCTTGAGTGTGGAGTCTTGAGTGTGGAGTCTTGAGTCTGGAGTTGGATTTAAGGTTCAACTCCAGACTCACTCTCCGACTCAAAGCTCCTCGCTCATGACTCAAGACTACATTAACTCGAGACTTATACCCTCCAGTTCAGAACGCCATTCAAACACGGCGACTACTATCTGACACTTTCGGCTTCGGCGGCATCCAGTATCTTCTTCGCCTGAGCAATACGATCGTCGTGTGTGTACACGCCCACCAGGATTCCGCCGCGTTCTACTTCTTCGTTGTAAAACCTGGCTTCGCGCTCGGGAAGGCCGAGCCCGATGAGCGCTCCGGTCAAGCCACCCGCAGCAGCCCCGGCGCCCAGTCCTGCCAAGGTGGCAACAACAGGACCCGCGGCAACGAGGCCGAGTCCGGGTACCACAATAATCCCCAGCGCGACCAGTCCGGCAGCTATGGCTCCAATCACTCCGCCGATAGTCGCACCAGTCGCTGCACCCTCAGGAGCCTTGGTCGCCATCTGCATGGCGAATTCTCTTCCTCTTGTCGCATCTGACATCAGGAGGCTGATGTCGTCGCGCGAAAACCCGAAATGGACCAGCTCGTCGATTGCCCGCTCCGCAGCCGCTCGTGTTTTGAAGACGCCTGTCACAAGCTTTGCCATCTGTTGATCCTCCGTTCCTCGTTTTGGAAATACGAGTCTTTGTGGGTTGCAACGAAGGTGCCAGATCGCGCACTGCCGGGCAGACGAGCGCCAGCCCCTCAGATGGCGGGATTTGACCGGAGGACTGAAACCGTAGAGCCGCGCCGGTATGTAGTTATTTGATACGAGCGCGCAACAGCTTGTATTGATTGGGTACTCTAGGCGGGTACGAGGCTTGAATGAGAGCTAAGGTCCGCGCTGAGAGACCGGACGCGTTCGAGATCGTACACTGCGTAGGGGCGGCGCAGCATCGGAAAAGCTACGTTTCGGACCGGTATTCCACGGGCGGTAACGCCCTTTTCCTGGCCGTGATGGGCGTGACCGTGAATCACGAGGTCAGCGCCGCCGCGATCTATGGCTTCGGCCAAAAGGTAGCTTCCGAGGAAGGGGTATATTTCCAGTCGCTCGCCGGCAATGGTGTCTTTGACGGGGGAATAGTGCAGTAGTGCGACTCGGAAGTCGCTCTGGAGTTCCCCCAGCGATTTTTCGAGGCGGGTGGCGAGGAGTTCTGTGTGGTGGATGAACGCTTTCATCTCAGGCTCGCCAAAGGCGCTTCCGCAGGCGCCGGCAAAGCCTCCTCCAAATCCTGAAGTCCCGGCTATCCCTATTGTCTCCTGGTTGACGACAATAATCGCGGAGCGGCCTTCGAGGATGGTCACGCCGGTGTCTGCGAGGATCTTGCGGATCAGATCGGTCTGGTCTTCGTGATAGTCATGGTTGCCGAGTACCGCAAATACGGGCACGCGGACCCGGCTGAGCTGGGAAGCGAGCGCCCTGGCCTGGCCGGCGCCTCCGTGAGTTGTCAGGTCCCCGGCAAGCAAGAAGAGATCGGCATGCTCATGTAGCTCGGCCCAGTACTCTCCAAGCTTGAGATCGGGGCTATCGGAAAAATGTACATCCCCGATAGCGGCTACTCTAATCAATGATCACCTCCGGTTCGGCAGGCAGGCTGACGTCGAGAATCCTGAGCTCGTTGCGGACCTCTATGCCCGGCGCTACTGCGGATACAACGTCACCGGCGGCTGCTCTGCGGTCTTCGCTCATCACTTCGCCCATCAGGTGGACCCTGTTCTGAATTACCATGATCTTAATGTCCAGCATATTCACGCGGGGGTCTTCGGCCAGGGCGCATTGAATCTTGGCGACGAGGTATTGGTAATCTGCATTCATGGCGTCCTCTCTTAGCCACAGATCTCGAGCATGTCGGCGAGCACACGGATGACGTGATTAGGCACCAGAAGATCCAGCGACTGTGCGTAGAGCAGCATGCTGAGTACTCTACGCGGACCGAGGCGTGCGCGTTTGATTAGATAGCTCCAGTCCATTTCTGACACTCGCAGCAGACCCAGCAAGTCGTTCAGGTGACGCATGCAATGCTCGTCCAAGCCAAGACTGTGTTCGTTCAGGACCAGGGCTTTGATCACGAACAAATCCTCAGGGCAGAGCGTCCTGACAGTAGTGCCGTTGAACTCGGCAACTGTCGATCGTTCGTACATCTCGGCGTCGAGGTAAACGGGACCGCTGGACTTGAATATGAGGTCCACCATGACGTTGTTCTTGAAACCCTTGTAAAGCCATCTAGGGTCGGTCTTTTCAGTATTAAAGCCCTGACGTCCCAAAGACTCTAAGGCCTTGTCCGCCTGAGCGAGCTTCACGAACACATCGATATCATGAGTAGACCGCTGATCACCCCGAACATTAGCCGCAATTCCTCCCATAAGCGCATATTCGATTTTGGCCTGGTCCAAGGCGAACACGACGTCGCGCAGGACTTCGTGAAACAAATCATTATCTGATTGCACGAGGGCCGCCATAACGAGCCTGCCTTTCCGCTGGCCTCGAGGCGGGGGTCAGTTTCAACTGTGGATCAACACTCCCGAGCCTCGGACCTTTTGGTACCACAAACCTGTGCGCCGGGATATAGGGTGCAACCGGTGTGCCAGTGTGATGGTGGGTTTGTCAGGCTGCTTCTTGGGAAGCATCGTACTAACTTGGGACGAGCTATGTAAGAGTGATTGATGGGTATATCGATGCAGCGGGGGTCGGGCTCGTCTCCCACCCTCTAATGATATTGAGTGGTCTGCGCTATTAATAGGAGACCCTTCCAGGGTCCGGCGCCGTCCGCGGGGCGTCGGGTGCTATTGAGAAGTGCCCCTCCGGCGTCCGCCGTCAAAGAAAGCGTTCTGATGCTTAGCGAATTTATCCGATTTCCTGGTGATCGATTACAGGCTCACACGCGCCTTGCGTTTTGAGTTTGTTCATCAGCAGCCGAATTGTAAGCAATAGCGGGATGAAAACGATAGCTTCTACGAGGCTTATCTTGATGATGAGAAACAGGAACTCGAGATGGCCGCGCACCCTGATGCTGAAGTCAAGATAATCTACGAAGCCTGCAGAGTACCGGCCAGAGTAAAATGGCCAGAACAACTCGGCGCCTGGAGCGAGGCGGCTTGTCAGAAGGTCGACCAGGGCATGCGAAGACATAGCAGCCCAGAGTACGAGCGCTGCTCTCTTCCACTCCGTTCTGAAAGCAAACGCGGCCAGGAACGCAACAATCGCTGCGAAAGCAATCGAATGAGCAAATGCTCGATGCCATCCGGGGCCCCAATTGAGCACCCAGACAAAGATGAAGTCGAGGTCAGGGACGACGGCGAGGAGGGCGGCCGCGAGTTGTAGTTTCGAGTAGTTCTTGTCTGACGAAGGCGGTCCAATCGCTGTCGCGACGCCGGCTCCTATGCACGCATGAGCTATTGGAAGTGGCATTGGTGATTCTCGATGTGGCGCTTGACGTTGATGGAGTAGGGCGAATCAAGTAGAAACGCCGCCTCAGCGTCTCTCAGGGGAGGTCCCGGTCGATTGGACCACTGCCAGGATCAGAATCGGGGTTGAGAAGGTCTGACCATCTGAACTGTTCCGGTATACCAGGAGTCCTTCGTCATTGCCGAGAATGGAGCTATCGATCCAGACCGCGTGTATTTTCCCGTTGCCATCGACCGCGAGCGAAGGGCTGTGAGCGCGGCCCTTGCTGGTATCGGCATGAGAAAGCTGAACGGGGGTAGAAAAGGTCAGAAGGTCGCTGTGCGATTGGGTTAGAAATACCTGATCAGCATTATTATCGGTGAAGGCAATGTAGGTGATATTGCGGGCAGCCCAGATTGCCAGGTCGCTGAAGTCAGCGGACCGGCCTGAGGTTACAACGGCGGGAGCAGAGAAAGTCTGGCCGCCGTCGATTGACCGGCTGATGACGATTCGGCTGCCGCCAGTTGCCTGGGGTTCAATCCACGCGATGCTGAGTCCACCCAACCGATCGGCCACGATCTCAGGGCCTGACGCCGCGACGGAACCGGCGGAGAGCTGAAGCGGATTCGAAAATGTCATGCCACCATCAGTCGACCGCGAGAAAAATATCTGGCTCGTGCCTGAGCGGGTGTCTTGCCAGGCGATGTTCACCGCGTCGTTATCTGAAATCGCGATAACGGGTGCAAATCCTTCCGCAGACGAATTGGAAACATCGACAGGTTGCGTGAGCGTAATGCCCAGGTCGGAGGAACGGACCAGCAGCACCTGTCTGGGACCGTTCGGCGAACTGGCCCATGCGGTGTAGACGATACCATTGGAATCGACGTCTACAACGGGGGTGAAACCTCCATCGTGCCCGGATGACAGGATGAATGGGTGCTTGAACGCTGCGTTTTTCTTTGACCTGATGAAGTAGGCCTGACGGGGGCCGCCAGTATCGTCGTCATAAACAACGTAGGCGCGAGTTCTCCCCGTCTTGGTGAGAGCGATTCGTGGAAACAGCGCACCAATTCCGTTGATATCACTGTTCGACAGGTTGCGCGTCAGCGGCATGTTATCCCAGGTTGTGCCACCATTAGTCGATTCGGTGAAGAAGATCTGACTGCCTGGCGTACCGGCGCTTGCAGGCTTGGTTGCGACAGCCATCACGAGGAAGAGGTTATTGTTTTGATCAACCGAAATTCGTGGTTCCCGCTGTGCTCCGATTCCCACTCCTATCTGGGCGTTAGCGCTGGACTCAAACAAACCAGCCAGCAACGTCACGACCAAAGGCGCAAGGAGCGACAAAAGCCTCATTCGATTTGCAGCTCTCGTGCTGAGCGGGACAGTGAGACCCAGGCGAGTGCTTTTCAAGTGCTCCCTCGCAGTGATGCCAAGTGAGTGGATGCGAACTGCGTTGCGCGAAATCGGTAGCAGCACTCCCAAATGTTACACTGCGTATTCTCTGGTTTCAACCCTTCGATTCAAAGGTTACTCGTGTTTAGTGACACTCGGTGCGAGAGCGTCGTATGCAGGGATGCGCGCACTCACAGGAATGCGAATCACGACGGGCATTTGTCATTCTGCACTTCAGAGGGACTGCTACAGTCCTCCGGGAGCGAGGGCGCACAAATTAGCGCTGACGATCCTCTATAGTTCGATAAGAGATCTGAGCCTCAGGCTCATCTCAACCGCGAGTCTGAATGGGAGCTAAGAGTAACATTGCCGGAGGCGGAGGAGATTCGCACTCTATGGGAGCCGTCACCAAGCCTTCCCTGTGCCGAGCGGCTGGGGCCGTAGCGCGGCACGGTTATCTGAAGAGGAAAGTCGGTGTTCAGCGATCCGCTGACGGTATGAATTTCGACCTCCGCGTTCAGACTTGCCGGCGCCTCTACCTTAACGTCCCCGCTTGCGGTCGTGAAGACCATTTCGCCGGACGCGTCCAACTGGTCGAGTTTTCCGGTGACGTTGCCGCTGGAGGACCTTGCCGAAATAGGTCCGACGACTTGATCTACTTCTACATCGCCACTCGCCGTCGACACCGTTACCTGACCAACAACGCCGCTCACTTTAATATCGCCGCTCGCGCTTCTGGCTGAAATGTCGCCGGTGACGCCGGCCACTCTTATATCGCCGCTGGCAGTCGAAAGCGGACCAATCACAAATCGCGCGGATCGGGGTACTTTGATCTCGAACTTAATGCTCGCGTCGCACTGACAATTGCGAGGGTAATGGGCCCGCAGTTCGACCCGGTCGCCCTGACTGAGGTCTTCAACCGATACCTTGTCACGGTCAGCTCCGGTTGCCGTTCCATCGACAACAATCTGGCTGCCGTCGTAGCCATTGACGATGACGTCGCCAGAGACATTGTGAACGATAAGGGTTGCGCCTGGCGCGTTGTATTGTTTGTGGAAATCCTGTGCCGATGCCGCACCCGCCAGCAAGCTGATCACTCCGAACGCTGCGAGCAATTCTAACCGCCTCAATGCCATTGCCGGTCCTCCTTCTCCATTCAAGTTAACTCGCCGGGTAAGTGATTTGAGGGTCCAAAAGGTTTCAGCCGGTTGTAAATGGCGTGTTCGAGGTACTAGACTTTGTCCTTGACCCTTATCAGGCCCGACCGGGTTGATCCGCTGAGGTTATGCACGGTTGTTATGTCCGGGATACTGCCAGGTCCAGCGAGCGTGACAGCCACGGCTAACAGGTGCGTCTGCGTGAGAAACATTGGCTCAGGGGTGAGATAAGTAGTCAACTACCCGTCTGAAGGTTGTACTCCGAAACGGTACTCCGGACAGTTTGAGCGGCGTGGAAAATACGAATTGAGAGGGAGGGCTTACCTTGAAAATCATTCGATTTGCTTTTCTTGTGGGTATCGCAGCGCTGTGTATTGGCTTTTCTGTTCAAGCTCAGGAACCTGAGGCGCCGGGCAACCCTCCCTCAGATACGGCGGAAAAGCGGCAAGACCCGATGTCGGCCGCGACCTTTAACGGGCTGAAGCTGCGGTCGATCGGGCCGTCAGTGACGTCGGGCCGTGTGATCGGATTCGCGGTTGATCCTTCGGATCGGAGTCACTATTTCGCGGCAGCCGCATCCGGAGGGGTCTGGAAAACGACCAATGCCGGAACGACGTGGACTCCGGTCTTTGACGGGGAGCATTCCTACTCAATCGGCGCGATAGTCCTGGATCCCAAGAATCCCGCGGTGGTTTGGGTGGGCACTGGGGAGAGCAACAGCCAGCGATCGGTATCATACGGTGACGGTGTATATCGTTCGGATGACGCGGGCAAGAGCTGGACCAACGTCGGGCTCAAACATTCGGAGCACATCGGTCGGATCGCGATCGATCCAAAGCATACTGATACCGTCTATATCGCTGCCCAGGGTCCTCTGTGGGCACCGGGAGGCGACAGGGGACTGTTCAAGACAACCGATGGCGGCAAGACCTGGAAAAACATCCTGTCGATTAGTGAAAACACTGGTATAACGGATATCGCGCTCGATCCTCGTGATCCCGATGTTATATTTGCTGCTGCCTACCAGCGCCGACGGCATGTGTACACACTCCTTGATGGCGGACCTGAGAGCGCCCTTTACAAATCGACTGACGCGGGGGCGACGTGGAAAAAACTGAAGAGCGGGCTCCCGAACGAAGACCTGGGCCGCATTGGAATCGCGATCTCGCCAGTCGATCCGAATGTCGTATACGCCACGATTGAGGCGGCTAACAAGAAGGGCGGCATATTCCGGTCGACGGATGCGGGCGCTACTTGGGAAAAGCGGAACGACTTCGACGCTGGCGCCATGTACTACGGGCAGATCATTGCCGACCCTAAAAGCCTCGACCGGATCTATGTGATGAATGTCTTTATCATGGTGTCCGACGACGGAGGGAAGACTTTGCGGCGGTTGGGAGAGAAAAGCAAGCATGTTGACAACCACGCGCTGTGGATAGACCCGAACAATACGAACTACTACCTGGTGGGTTGCGACGGGGGAATCTACGAGAGCTTTGATAGGGCGGAGACGTGGGCGTTCAAGTCGAACCTGCCAGTTGCCCAGTTCTATGACGTTGCCGTGGATTATGCCAAGCCTTTTTATAACGTCTATGGCGGAACGCAGGACAACTTCAGCCTGGGCGGACCGTCGAGGACAGCGAGTGCGTCAGGAATCACGAACGCAGACTGGTTCGTGACTCAAGGCGGCGACGGATTCAAGTCCGTAGTCGATCCTGAAGATCCCAACACTATCTATGCCGAGCTGCAATATGGCGAGCTGATCAGATTCGACAAGCGGACCGGAGAGCGCATGGGAATTCGGCCGGCTGAGGGAAAAGGCGCTCCGCCGCTGCGATGGAATTGGGACTCGCCGGTCATAATCAGCCCTCACCAGCACACAAGACTCTACTTCGCTGCTAACAAGCTCTTTCGCAGCGACGACCGGGGCAATACCTGGCGGGCAATCAGTCCTGACCTGACGCGCCAGATCGACGTCAATAAGCTACCGGTTATGGGCAAGATCTGGGGACCGGACGCCGTGGCCAAGGGCCAATCTACTTCCTTTTACGGGAATATAACTGCCCTGGCCGAGTCACCGGCCAAGGAAGGGCTGATATATGCCGGAACTGATGACGGACTGATCCAGATTACCGAAAATGGAGGCGCAGCATGGCGCAAGATCGATAAATTCCCTGGAGTCCCCGAAAGCACCTACGTAACCAGGATCATGCCGTCCGCTCACGACGCATCGACCGTATATGCTGCCTTTGACAACCATAAGAATGGTGATTTCGCTCCCTACTTGATAAAGAGCACTGACGCTGGAAAGACGTGGACATCGCTCAAGGCGAACCTGCCGGAGAATGGCTCGGTACTCGCGCTTGCGGAAGATCCGGCAGATCCTAATCTCGTATTCGCCGGAACTGAATTCGGCCTGTTTTTTACTGTCGATGCGGGCAAGAAGTGGATCCAGTTGAAAGGCGGGCTACCGACGATCGCGGTCCGGGATCTCGCCATCCAGAAGCGCGAGAACGATCTCGTCGTGGCTACATTTGGCCGAGGGATTTACATACTCGACGACTATACTCCGCTGAGGAATCTGAAGCCCGAGGCGTTAAAGAGCCCGCAGTTGTTTCCGGTCAAAGATGCCGTGATGTACATCGAGTCGAGGCCATACGGCGGCCGCGGCAAGATGTTCCAGGGCGAATCATTCTATACAGCGGAGAACCCGCCGTATGGAGCGGTGCTGACCTATTATCTGAAGGACTCGCTGAAGTCGAAGAGGCAACAAAGGCAGGATGCTGAAAAAGCCGCTGCCAGGGCAGCGGAAAAGGCGATGGCCGGCGGGGCCGAAAAAGCGGGTGAAAAGCCGGCGGCACCGCCGTATCCGACTAACGACCAGCTTAGAGCGGAAGCTGAAGAGCGCGCCCCCACTGTGGTCATGATCGTAGCCGACGCCGGCGGACGAGTTGTCCGCCGGATGATCGCGCCGGCAACCGCCGGCATTCATCGCGTAGCCTGGGACCTGAGATATCCTCCGGGCTACCTTCCGCCCGGGCGCCAGGCGGATCCCGAAGCGGACAATCCATTCAATGAAAGAATCGCCGGACCACTGGTGCTGCCAGGCAAGTACTCAGTCAGTGTCTGGGAAGAGATCGAGGGCAAGATGTCACAGGTCGCGGGCCCGCAGTCGTTTTCGGTCACGGTGTTTGGCTCGGAAACGATGTCTGATGCGGACCGTGCGACCCTGGTTGAATTTCAGCAAAAAGCCGACCGGCTCCAGCGAGCGGTGATTGGAGCGCTGCAAACGGCCAACGACCTAAAAACGAGGCTGGGGTTGATGCGCCGGGCAATTCAGGAAGCGCCACTTGCGGGCACGCGACTGATGGAACAGCAGGAATCCATCGACAAGCAGAATAACGACATACTTCTTGATTTGAGGGGTGACGTTGCACTTCGCGAACTGAGCCAGAATACGCCGCAGTCCATCTCGGAGCAGGTTTCCGGCATCATTAACGACCAGCGCATGTCGACCCAGCGGCCGACTCAAACCCAGATCGATACGTACCGCCAGGCGGCTGATGAATTCACGCAACAGCTCGCCAGATTGCGGAAACTGGTTGAGGAGGACATGCCGAAACTAGAGAAAGAGCTCGAAGCTGCAGGCGCGCCGTGGATACCAGGGCATCTCCCGGTGTGGACTGATAAGTAAGCTTTGGAACGCTGCTGGTGTTCTTCTCCGGGGTCCGGAACGTGTGAGCCTGTTTTCGGTGTTATCGATAGGTGACCCCTCTGGGGTCCGATCGCAGCTGATTGGCCAGATCATTTCGATGGATAAGGAACTGGCACTGAAACAGACCGAGGCGCTTGTACGCGAGACGCTGACGGGTGATTCTTCGGGTCACGACTGGTGGCACATCCACAGGGTGCGGCGGCTGGCTCTCGAACTCGGGAAGGCTGAAAGGGCTGATCTGTTC
>Ga0126381_100004329_pt1 | contig 15450 bp, 24 predicted proteins | sample PanSoiMetPlot_28_FD_96465 | JGI IMG/M metagenome (GOLD analysis project Ga0126381, IMG submission 96465) | Tropical forest soil microbial communities from Panama - MetaG Plot_28 | ecosystem: Environmental > Terrestrial > Soil > Tropical forest > Bulk soil | place: Panama | collected 2016-02-17 | reverse complement strand
CTTCGACGCCCGAACCCTTCAGTACGAACTTGTTTGCGGCCATTTCAACCTGCTCCTATGGCAGCGCAGCGAAAATACTGCGCCAATGCATCCTAGTCCGCAGGTACGATGGAATATGTGAGCTACGTCACAGGTGCAGCAGTTCAACAGGTAAGCGGTGCCGAACCAATGGTCAGACATCCGACGCAATTGCTGCCAGGCGACGACCTTGGCGGCCTTCTTGATCGCGTCAGCGATATACAGCCTCGATCTTGCTGAACCGTCATGTTAGTGAGGTGGATTCCTGCCACCTCAGAAATTTAGCGAGCGCTAATCGAGCAGGGCACGGACCTCGCGTGCTTTTTGCTCGCCGGCTTTGGCGCGCACCTCGGCTAGAAGCCGCGTCGCCATTTCCGCCGAATAGTGGCGGGTTCCTACCCCAGGCGGTGGTAATGCGTGCCAAGCCGCGAGTATGATCGGGTCCGCTAACTCGCGACCGACGGCCTTCCGGATATCCCAGAAGAGCCCGCCCCACGCATCTCCGAGCCCGTACATCTTCTGGAAATCGGACGCGGTCAAAGAGGCCGCGTCGGCTAATGTCCGTTTGTTTTCGAGATTCACAATGGGCTCGGTATTGGCGCCAGGAGGCGTCGATTGCGGGCGCGGTCGGCCGAGAGTGGGGTCGTTCTGATAGCTGCAGGCAAAATAGCTGACCAAACCTGTCTCGATCGCGTTCAGCCCCATGTCGTTTGCCGCATCCATATCAAAGCGGAGCGTGCGCGGCATTACCTCGTGACCGTATTCGCGAAACACCATTCCCGTTTCGCCCGCCGCACAAGGGCTCAGCACGATACGACGCTTATCGGACTCGTAATATGCGAAGGCTCCGGGTAGCATATCATCCGGACCAATGACGACTGAGACGGGCTTGGCATTTGGCTTAAAACCGACATCTACCATATGCTGTGCGAACCCGGCGAGGGCATTCTCCAGTGCCGATCGCGTCGCCTCGTCGGTCCGCGCCGAGTTGCCATACACGCATTCTTTAAGCTTCTTAACGTCGGAACTTAGCGTCTCGTTTTGGTTCCTTAGCGTCTCGGTCTGGTTCCTGAGATCAACGACCTGTTTTTCGATAGCCTGAGCGTTCTCTTTCGCGTTATCCAGCGTCTGCTGCAGCTTTTTTTCATAATCGCTCACGTAAGCATAGATGTCCGATACTTTCGTGATGCCAAAGACGCTCAGAAAGATCATGACAGCCGTCACCGGAGCCGCCACGAAAACACCAAAGATCTTTGCCCAACTTATTAACCTATCGGCCACCTTGCCCGCGATTTCGACTTCGACAACGTCTTTACCCTTGATCTTTTCGTCGAGGTAAGCGTCGACGTCTTGCTTTACTGCGGTTGATCCCGGCACAACGCTCGCGAGACCCTCTTCAGAAGCCAGTAGCTCAGATAGCTGCTCGCCGGTTAGGGCAGAGCGGAGAGCTTCGAAACCGTTAGCCGTTCGGGTTTCAAGTTCCGCACGCAGCGTTTGGGCGTCCTCGACTAGCGCTTGTATCGCTACGGGATCAATCGTGCCTCGGCCTATGGCATGCGCCATATCGCGTTCGCGACGCGTCAGCGCCTGATCCGCGAACGACTGAGCAACGCAGACTGAGCAGTAGAGCGAAGATAGCGTACCGATTTGTTGCGGCCCCAGCCGAAGTGTATCCCGAGTCGCCAGCGCCTTTCGTATCAGCGGCGCAAGCCTCGAATGAGCTGGCCCACTGTTTGTCATTGGCTTCCTCCAGGCCTGCAGAGTGACGAGCACGCGACCTCGGCGCGGGCCATCCGGTGCTTCGTGTTCCGTAACGGCGTCGCCGGCTTCGACCCCGCGATCCGGGCTCGTCGAATCTAGGGCGCGCTCCGTCTTCACCGTGTGAACCGATTCACACTCGTTGCCTCGTGCGATCGTTCATCGTCGCCAGGTCGCTTTAATGCCGACTGATGGTTTGGTTGAACCGAGTTGAAGAGGAGGATCTATGACTGAGCCGGTGTCGGTAACGGTGTCTTCGGGAGTCGCGATTAGCGCGAAATCAACGTCGAAAACTCCCGGCGACCATGTCGCAGTGTTCAATTTGGCCGCCGATGGCGGAACGAATAACGCCGGCCTTAACGTGGTATCATGTAACACCGCATTCAGTGCGTGCGAGGTATCCGGCCATGGCACGCTCAAGATCTCGCACGTCAATCCCGGTCCCGAGCCTGCGTCCGACGCCAACGCCGCCGCCATCAGCATCGACTTGCAGGCCGGCAAGGCTCAAGGCACGGCGGCACAGGGCATCTTCCTAAAGTCCACCACCGGCGGCACCTCCGGTGCGATAATCCACTACGTCGATTCCACTGGAGTGACTATCTTCGCGCCACTCGCAGACGGATCGATATTGCTTCGTCCGCTTACCGCTCCACCTGCCGGCACCAAAGCAGGGATCAAACTCTGCAATGTCGGCGGAACCCTCGGCCTTGTCGACTCGACGGGCAATTTCACGGCACTGACGTGAAGCGGCGCCGAGCCGTGGTCAGAGCCCGACGCCGCCATCACAGCTTGGCCCCATGCGTAAAAGGTCAAACCGGACGTCGATATATTCCGGCGGAGCCGTCAGCCGACCGTCAACAATTAAGCAGAGCGCCGCGACATCTCACGGACGACCGCGCGCTCGATCCATTTGTCGGCCGCCTTAAGATCGCGGCGATTGAGCGCGTGCGTGCGGGCCGGATGCGGTTTCCGAGCCGTCGATAGCGGGTTTGCGTTGCGCGGCATGACGAAGGTGCGGGTCCGGAAGCCGGCCTCGATCATCGCTGCATGCGGCGACAGCTCGTTCTGCAGCACCCGGATATGCAGCTCTGGACGTTGGTCGCGCAGTCGACGCAAAACGCGATCTCGTTTGTTTCCAGCAGGTCGGTCTATATTGTGTACATTGTACTCATTTTCTTTGGTCTACCTCACGGATTCCGCGCCGCGGCGTCAACGAGATCGGTCGCCACCTTGTCGCCGCGGCAAATGTTCTTTAGTATCTCTATTGTGGTGCAGACCACGCGGCTGGCTCGTCCCGACGCCGACAACAATGACGGGCTGCGTAGCTCCAACAAGGCAAGCGGCGACGTTCTCGCCTGCGTTGCCATGGGTGCGAAGACTTAGTCGCGGCCGCGTCTAGATAACGAGATAGCCAACAACGAGAACGATAAACCCATACAGCATAACGAGGCCGACATGACGGGTATTACCAGTATCCGGTCCCATAGCAGACATCAATGAAATAAGTATGCGCCGGCCACACGAGCGGGCAGCGCCGGGAAAGTCTTTACCCGATATGGATCAACTGCGGTCGGGAATTGATGGTTACGCCAGCCAAATTCGAGGTAAATGCGCGGTAACCAAACGCGGTCGCCACCGCCAGTAGGTTCGACTTTGGCCGATTCGCTCGATCATCCGTCGCGGCAATACCGCATCTGCGATGAAACGGAACGCCTTAACTCGAAGTCAATTTGTACCTGTGATTTGTATCAGCCGTGACCGCAACACTCAGAGAGCGGCATCTATGCGCCTCGCGACGGCATCTGCGTCCTTAATCGGTGGCCTGATTCTCATATTGGCATCGTTGGCCGCACACGCATGCGAGGAAGGCCATTGGATCACCAACGTCTCGAACAACGGCTCCGTGATCATGCTCGAAGACCGCTCTGCTTGGCTCGTTGATTCCACCGATCGGACAGCTACGGCACAGTGGCTGCCGATTTCGAATATCGTCGCCTGCGACGACATGCTGATCAACACCGATGACCGCGAGCGGGCTGACGCACATCGGATACGCTAGTGGTTGGCGAGCGGTTATAACGCATCAGAGCCGCGGTTCATGCGTTGCTAGGTCTCGACGTGCGTCAATCCGGCAACGCGAAGAACACCCGGCCGAGGCGCCATATCGCGCCACCGGGACACCATCGCTCCGCGAGCAGTAGATCTACTTGCGACGGCCCTCCATTGTCCAAGTAGCGCCGTCAAATCCGACGCGGTCATGTCGCATATCGAGCGCCCAAAACGACGCATCAATCAGCGCATCCTGTAGTCGGTTCCAATCGTCTATGCTCAGAACTATATCGCGTTCGACTTGATCGCTGCTGAACGAGCCCCGCCGGTACATCGCTTGCAGCGAGATCCGATCGTCCTCGCGCCCGATCCGGATTAACGCGTCGCCATCAAAACTGCTCGACCAGTCGAGGCGATAGACCTCGATTTCTGTGTTGATGCTGCGACATAGCGGCTCCTGTCGGCGAGCTAACCAGCCGCCGTTGAGCCGGCAGCAAGCTATCGTCCGTCGTTCAGTAGGCGGAGTGGATCTATCTTCGTATACGGGCAGTTCGTCGGCAGTCTCATTGGCGGCATCGCTCGGTGGATCGCCACTCTGCTTGCGGCCATTGATGTATACAACTCTCCCAAAAGTAGCGCCTACAAGACAGGAGCCGGAGTGCTTCCGCTGATACAGAGTGAAGTCAGGTGTTTGAGACGAAGATGGCTGGGCTGTCACCGCGGCCAGATGGTGGCATCCAGCTTCGTCTTGCGTCGCCAGGATACCGGCCGACGCGGGAAGCTCAGAGGACAACTGGAAGATCAGCGCAAACGGCAACTGGATTGCGTGTGCCTGGCCGCCGCAAGCTCTGCGCCCAGTTCGACGGCTGTTGTCAATGCTGGCTAGCGCAGGGCCGGACTGCCGTCCAATGCGTTAGGTGCTGATTCGGTGGGTCGGGCTCGCACGGCGTCGCGGTGTTGCCTCAGTCGTAGCCAACGCGGGCGAACGGCGCTCTTTTTCCGGGATTGCTGCGGGATAGCCACAAAGAGTCAGCCGGTTCTTTGGCGCGCCATTCCTCGTAGGACAGCCAGGAGCCGGCCGAAGGAACCGTCCGATCCTCAAGCTCGATGGGCTTTGACGCTACGTATGCAGCGAACCTTACCGCGGCCACAACGATCGCGCCAGGGTCTGCACCCATCCGCACCGCGTGATTGAAATTCATGCGAGCCGTGTGCTTTCCCCGGTTCGATCCGCCATTCGGATAGATACGCCAGAATGTTTCAAACGTTGGCGCCGGCAGATGTTTGCCGTCGTCCAGGATTTGCGCTACGGCCTTGTCCAAATCATGCGGCCTGCCGAGCGTGTCCACGACGTGCACCAACTCATCCGCTAGACGAGGATCTTGCCGATTCAGGCGATATGTGCCTTGTGGAGATCCTCGTCGCCGACGAATTCAGCGCCTTGTACCCGAACGATCGACGCAGTCTCATATTCCTTAATGCGCGCACGATCGCGCCCGGCCACCAACAGTTTACGAAACACCGCCACGTTGGTCGGCGAGAGAGCCGCTAGACGCTCGACCGCTTGTTGCACCGCCGGTTCGTGGCGCACAAAGGTCCGCCACACCTTCACATCAGATCCCGAGACATCAGATACGGCTGGTCCCGTCTTCTGCGCACTGTGGCTCTCTACCGGGTGTTTGCGGAAGAACCGGAAGACATAGGATACATCCGGCAAAGCCCAGATCCGCTTCATGGCGTAGACGAACGGCATCCATCCAAGCACTGATAACGCTCCGGCCACAGCGATAATCGGCCATGGTCCTAGCGGTGGCAGGATGGCGAGTACGAGACCAGTTGCGAGCCCTGTCATAACAACGGTTGCGATGGCAACCGCCAGCGACAAGGCAAACCGCGCCGCCTTCCCGCCAATCGAAAATGTCCTGCTTTTTACAGCCAGTACGGCTGGAATAAATACCAACCATGAAACTGGAAACACTGGCCGAGTTATGACTTTGAACCCGAGGAGATCGCTCCACGCGTCGGCGTTCAACTGCCCCACAATCCCCGCGACGCCGATGGCGAAAACGAATGCTATAACCAGAAAGATCGTCTTTAAAACAATGATGGCCGCACGTTTTGCGGTCGAGCGCGTTCCTGGAGCAGCGCCGAACGGCGGTACGGTGGTGAGCAATGCCGCAACGCTCGGATCGGTTTCGGCTGGCCGCCACGGCTTGTCCTGTGCTGTCCTTAGCAAGGACGATCGAGTAATCTCTCCTGCTTTTGCCGCGGCAACGAGCCCGGAAATATCGCTAATACGACGTTCAATTCCGTCCTTGCCGATATAGGCGACACCAGCAAAAGCAATTTTACTTTTGTCGACGGCTGATACCATGTGTTGTCAATCCATCATTGTTCGGCAGCGGGATCAACCTCTGTAGCTATTCCAGCCGGCGCGGTACTCCGGTTCCGCCTTGCGACGGATGTCGGTCGGATCGAGGAAGCGTTTTGCCGCCAGGCAGCCAGCCGTCCAGTCGCCAAGGTGCTCGCTCACCAGGCCGTAACAGGAACCGGGATGCGGCAAGCTGCGCTGGCCAGACCAATATTCTACGCCATCTTTAAAGCTCCCGGCCGTGCCGGAGAACCATTGTTCCCACGAAGCGCGATCGCGCAGACCATCCTCGAAGGCGGCCACCTGTCGCGTGGCCGGCAACACTGGCGAGATTGGAGGGGCTCCCGACGGATTGGGGCCGGCCGTCAAAGTCGGCGAGCCAAGGAACAAAACGTGACGCTCGTTATTGATGGACCACGCACCGATCTTTGAGAGAAAGCTTTGCCCGAGGAGCGGTGGACCCTCCTCATTTTGGACATGAGCATCGACATTGGTCAAAGTCCGGTTCCCAACTTTAAGCTCGTGCAAGAGATACCTTGGCCTTTCACTGACGCTGCCGTCAGCGATACCGTACTTACCCGGTCCGATGTAATCGCTCTCGCCGAGCGTTTTAGTTCGAGCGAGGGTGTGAAAGACGTCCGCAGGTAACGAAACGTCGCTCGCTCCGGTATCCAAAATAAAATCCAGCGAGAGGATTCCATTAATTAGCACCGGAACCATGTAAATGCCGTTCTTCTTATCTAGAGAGACTTCATCTTCTGCGTTACTGCCGGCATTCCCGACGTAAAGTGGACTCGCAGACCTTCCGCTATAGGTACGCAGAAATGTGATCCGCGCCTGGCCAGCTTGTTTGAAGCAGTCTACGATAGATGGCGTTGGCGGCAGCTGTGGCAAGACATCCGGCGGCACACCACACCTAGTCGCGTATTCGCGAACCCATCGGGCCTGATCGGCTTGCAACGCTGCTCGCTGAGCCGCATCGAGGCGAGCCCACAGTTCGCGATAGACCTGCCCACGCTCATCGGCAATGGCGAGCAGCTCCGAGTCCGAGCAGATTACAAGGCTCGATGGCAGTTGGACCTTATCACATTCTAACGCGTGATCAGCTCGCGCCGATCCTGCAGCGAGCAGACCGACGCCGACGGCGAGACCGAATAAGGTGCGGCGTTTATCCATCTTTTTAATTGTCAATGATCCAATAGCTGACCTGCGGTCAACGAATGCCGGTCAAAGTGGTAAGCTCGACGCTCGTATTTAGCCGTGAGCTGCAGCAGTCGTTCCGGGAGGCAGCGAAGCGATAATTGATCACGCCGGTTGGCGAGGTGCGCCGGCCACACGACACGACCATTGTGGCAGTGATCAAGGCAAGCCGCTCGCCGAGCGTCAGCGTCACTGGAGTACTCGTTTAACGGGATATGTTGGATGACGCGCACTCTAGTCGATTAAGGCCAAAATGCGGCATTAAATCGTAGTTAAGCCAGCCAAAAACAGCGTAAATACGACACTGATGCGCTGGCGCGACCGAGCGTGAATGGCCCAACGACCATGCGATTCCGCCGCAAGATCCTTTGCGACGGCCGCGGGCCAGCCGGTCCATCGGTTTCCTCGCGCTACAGGACAGCCGGACAGACGCGGACAAAGCCGGACAGGTCCGGGAGTGTCTGGCCGGACGGACACGGACACACACCTATAGGTGTGTCCGTCTGTCCGCCACTATGTCCGGGTCACCGCACGATATAAAGGATAAGGGAGATAAACGATCAATGGAGCCAGTTCCGCACGCCGCCGTGTCCCGAACACGTGCCGCTATGGTGTTGGCTGTAGCTGTATTCGCCATCTCGACAAATGGCGGTCGCGCCTTGCGGTGGCCGTTCTTGCCGATAATCGCCGCAGGGCCGCGGAACACTCTGACCGTATCGGTTGGTGTAATAGCCGCAATCGCCGGGTTGCTGCGCGGTCGCCGCGCTCGCCGATATCAGCAGCGCGAATCCCACAAACGCGGGCGCAATTCGAGCCAGCACGGCTTCACCTTGTGCGGCGCCGATATTTTGACCGCGCCGCGACAGTCTCTTGGTTATCGGCCGTCTCGTCGACCAACGTTCCAATCCATCGCAACAACTGTTGCTGTTCCGGGCCGTTGCCTTGGGTGAGGAACGCTCCGACTTCGATATCGGCGACGTGACCGCCTGATGGCAGATTGGCTTCATGTCTGACGAATACCCGCTCGCTATCGAGATCACGGGCGAGATACCATCGGTCGCCGTTCCAGCTGTGATATAGCTGTCTCGTAATAAGGGCCATGAGTGTTGTCGCCGCTCCTTATCTGACAATCATATAACGCTGCGAGCGGCAAAGCGCGACGAGGGCGATCGCGGCGTTTGGATGGGTACGGTCACGCGTTGCCTAAACAATGCGGCATCGAGGAATAGGATATGGACTACGACAACAAATCCGACATCGCAGCGGTTTACGATGAAGCTCGTGTCCTCGCGCCCGAGCGGTTGCGGCAATGGCAGGACCTTCTCTCGACGCAGCTTGACCGAACCGCTATCTCCGTTGTCGTAGATCTCGGCTGCGGCACCGGGCGCTTCACTGAACCATTGGCGACGCTATTCCAAGCCAAGGTCATTGGCGTAGATCCCTCCGTGAGAATGATAAGTAAGGCGCGGCAGAAATTCATTACCGACAATGTCGCATTCCAGCAGGCATCGGCAGAAGCACTGCCGCTTCCAGGCGGCGCCGTCGACCTCGTTTTCATGTCGCAGGTGTATCATCATTTGGCCGCTCCCGCCGATGCAGCTCGGGAATGCTACCGCGTGTTGCGGCACAGCGGCCAGGTGTGCGTCCGCAATACCACCCGCGAGAACGATTTCGTCTATCGGGACTTCTTCCCGTTGCAAGCGCTGATCGAGTCGGACCTTCCAACTCGGAAGGACATGGAATCCGTCTTCGTGGCCGCCGGATTTGCAGTAGCGCGGCATCAGACCGTCACCCAATTTGTCTCGCGTAACTGGCCAGCCTTCGTTCACAAGTCCGCGCTTCGTGCCGACTCCTTTCTGGCGCGCCTGTCTGACGACGAGTTTTACCAAGGAATGGCTGCGCTTCGCGCTCACGCCGTCGACGTAAGTCGCGACGACGGTGTGACCGAGGAAATCGATTGGTTTGTTTTCACGAAGCCTGCCCCAATCGCGCCGCATCTCGAAGTGATGGCGCCAATACCGCTCTAACTAAAAGGCCGCGCCCCCGAAGGTCTAAATCCCAGACATTGCGCCTGCCATGTCGGATTCCGAATTTTACCAGTCATTATGCGGCCACCAATGTCAAGCCCATCAAGTCGAGTGCTGCTCGCCCCAAAGGCCGTAGGGATTGTCGAGAGTTTTGGGTAATGCGAAATGGTTGTAGTGCTCGCCGACCAGCAGCTGTACCTGCTTGCCCGCGGCTCCGACGGCGGCGGCGAATTTGCGGTTCTGGCGTTGGAATTCGGGCATTTCGCAGGTGCCGTAGGCGACGATCAGTGGTGCGCGCAGCCGGTCGAGATGTCGTATTGGACCCAGCGCGGCAACTGCCACATCGTCTAATTTGATATATCGGTTGCGCGCGGATAGCCGCACGGCCGTCAGATCGTACATGCCGCTGACGCATATGCCGCCTTTGATGATGCCGGCAGATCGGAGTCGCGCAGCCAGTCAGTGGTCAGCGCGACCGTGGCGAGGTGCCCGCTAGACGATTGGCTACCGATGTACAGCCGGTCCCGGTCGCCGCCGAAGCAGAGCCGCATTCTGGTTTACCCACGCGACGGCGCGGCGGACCTGGTCGGCGAGAATCATCAGACTGCCGCCGACGTCCTGCACCCAGGCAAACTCCGGCACGACATAGTGCGCCCAGCGGCGAGGAGCATCTCGGCGGGAGTTGTAAAAATCCTTCGACCGCCCGCTGCGCCAAGCGCCGCCATGGATGAAGACGAAAACCGGTGCCGCGACGTGTCCAGTGCGGTAGATGTCGAGCCGCTCGATCTCGGCGGGTCCGCAGGCGACGCGCGCGGGTTCGCCGATGCGCGGGCGCGCTAGTTCGCTGTCGCGGATGCGGCGGTTGATCAGTTGCTCTCGGTTCGGCGCATAGGCGGCTTGGTCATACGCCGCGTCGAGCGTTGCCTGATCGTAGTCGAGTAATACTGGCGGACCTTTCTCGGACATCGATCTCTCGTCTTGTCCCCGATCCTTATTCTCGACCTACGGTCGGGTGCAACCGGCCCGTAGTCGGAATCTGACAGATGCAACCCGTTGGGCGCGTGTCGGCGAGGCAAATGGAAGGCTTCCGGCCCCGATCCCCTTTCCGGACGTTCGGGTCGGCGTAGAGACTCCAGCTACGCATGAACCATTGCATGGGGTCAGCTTCGATTTAGTCGCGGTCGGGCGGTAAGTTACGGTCCAGCTCGGCCACGGTGCGGCTACCGCGCAGCGCTGCCAGCACGCACGGCAACGGTTCGGGATACACCTCACGGTAGTCGCGTTCGCCTCGCACGGCATCGATGCTATAGGCGAGGCGCTCGCGGTCGGGATCAAACGGCGCCGCCGTGTTCGGATTGTTACCGCGCGGATCGAGTCGGCGCCAGCTGCGATCGAGCCACACGCATTTAGGCGGTGCAGGCAGCTCGTTGCTGGGTCATTCTGACTGTCGCGCGCAAGCTTTTGGTAGCAGAGTCCAGCCGGAATATTGTTGGCCCGCAGTAAAGCGGCAAACAGATGCCATGCCCGTGACGGATCACGTCCGAGGCTGAAACGCTGACCTCCGCAGCGCCGATGTCATAGCTGTGCGCGAACCGATCGCGGACTAGTTCATAGGCGGTTCGGACTGTCGCCAGTTCGTTCTCACGGCGTATAGATTTGGCGAGCTGGCGCACGCTCGGGTGGTCGCTGTCGATTGCGGCGGAACCCGCGAGAAAAGGCACCAAATCCATCAACCGTCGAGCCCCAGCATCAGTTGCAGGTTCTGCACCGCCTGGCCCGAAGCGCCTTTGCCGAGATTGCCGAGCCGCGCGACGAGCACCGCCTGCCGCCACGCATCGTTGGCGTTCACGGACAATTCGAGCTTGTTGGTATCGTTGAGCGCCTCGGCTTCGAGCTTCGCTTCGGGCTCGACGACCGAGATGTACTCACACCCTGCATAACGCTCGGCTAAGACCGCGCGCAGATCGTCGCCGGTCGGCTGGCCGGACAGCGTGTTGAGATGCAGCGGCACCGACACCAGCATTCCCTGGCGGAAATGCCCAACCGACGGCACGAAGATTGGCCGGCGCGTCAGCCCGCCATATCTCTGCGTCTCTGGCACGTGCTTGTGTTCGAGACCGAGCGCATAGAGCTCGAAGGCCGGGCCGCCGTCTTGGTCATGCGCAGCGATCATTGCGTTACCGCCGCCGGAATAGCCGCTCACCGCGTGAGTCGGGCGGGATGAGGCCAGCATCCACGAGCGGCCTGATGAGGCCGATCGCGGCGGTAGGGTAGCAGCCGGGGTTGGCGACGCGCGCCGCCCGCGCGATGCGCTCGCGCTGGCCGTTGACCATCTCGGGGAAGACGTATTCCCGCTCGGGATCGAGGCGGTGAGCGGTGCTGGCGCCGAGGAGTTTTGGCGCGGAATTACCAAGGCCTTCGGCCAGCGCCGCTGACTCCCTCGCCGCATCGTCGGGCAAGCAGAGGACGACCGCATCGACCTCCGCCATGATGTCGCGCCGCGCCGCGGGGTCCTTGCGATAGGCGGGTAGGCTCTTCAGCTCGACCGACGACAAGGCCTTAAGGCGCGCGGGGATGCCGACCCCTGTAGCTCCGGCTTCGCCGTCGATGAACACCTTGCGCTTGTTCGAGGCCATGATCGCTCCGCCCGTAACAAAAAACCCCGCCGGGGTTGGGTCGGCGGGGCGGCGGCGTATTTCCGGCGGGAATAAGGTCAGGAGCGACCTTTGTCCCCAAGCGCAAAGGCTCCGCCGCCGACACGTCGGCGTCGTTTGACGCGGATTGTCGCGGCGGTGCGGAACATAGCTAAAACCTAAGTGGGAGGAGCCGAACATGTCAATCGTCGCGTCGGCAATCTGCCTTCTCCCTGACACGCTCTCTCCGGCTTAGCCGTCGCACAAGTCTATCTCGGACCCCCGGCGGTGTTTCAAAAATCAGATTTTCGTACCGCGGTACCGCGCCCGGCGGAACATCACTTAGCTTGCACAGAAACCTGGTGCGAGTGGCTGGCTCACCGGCCAGCATGTCATCTCCTCCGACGGGTATGGCGCGAGCATGCCCTTCAGCCGGGCAACGGAGTCCGCAGGCTCCTCGCCCAGCCATGCCGACCATGTCTCCGGCTTCAGGATCACCGGCATGCGATCTCGCCGCACAGCTCGTTGGGCCTCGTTGTGATGATTGCGAAGCTGCGAATCCATTCGCCGGCGGGCGAGCGCCAGTTTTCCCACAGGCCGGCCAAAGCCATCAGACGTCGGTCCGCCAGACCGATCGCGTATGGCTGCTTGCCGGTCGCGGTTTTCTTCCACTCATAAAAGCCATCGACGGGCACCAGACAACGCCGCCGCTGGAACGCTTCGCGAAATGCCGGCTTGGTGTCGACCGTTTCGGCCATCGCGTTGATATTCGCAAAACCGACCATAATTTCCTTGGCCCAATACGGCACCAAGCCCCAGCGCAGGATGTCGAGGCTGCGCTCGCCGGCTTTTCTGTCATACCGGACCACCGGCAGCGGATCAGTCGGCGCCACGTTCCAGCTGGGTGGGAAGTTCGGCGTCGGACGATGCGGCGGGATCGAGAAGACGATCTTGATCTCGCTCACATCGGAAGAGAGATGGGCGCGGCCACACATGGCGGGAGCATAACCTGGTCGAGCGACGGCCCAAACGGATAGTGGATCGCAGCGCCCGGCCCGCTTGCCTTCTCCTTACACATAATCGCATGGCGACAAGTCAGCTCCAGGCTCGTCGCACTCGATTACCTGGGTCAGTTCGGGAGTACCATGGCGCCGAACAGATGCCGCCGTCGGAGCGGACTCGCGCTTTAGTGTCGCTGGCGGCGTCGGCCCATGAAAACCACCTCGACATCCCGACTGCCGCATTGCAAGCACAAGAGCCGCTTACGCCACTCCACTATTGCGAGTTCCGCGCCGTAGGCATCTGCCGCGTCCGCGGGATCGGCTGTGTTCTGATGTTGGCAGGTCTTGCACAGCACGATCAGCTGAGCACTGGTTTTAGCGGCAGCGCCGAGGGTTAAGGGATTAGCCGATAGCATCTCGACATCGTACCAGGACATTCTCTAAGGAGAAGAAGCCCGGTTGTCCGGAGTGCCAGCGCGCGACTCGAACGTCTTGGAAGCAGCGCCCTCAGGGCAGTCCCTAACCCGCTCGTCAGGGATGCCCTAAGCGCAGCTACGCCGCCATTGGCTAAGCGGCCGGTTTGAGCTCCTTCTCAAACCAATGGTGCGCATAGGGATTATCGTTGTACCGGGCGATTTCCCGATATCCCTTCCTTCGGTACATTGCCTGTGCCTCGATGAGCACGCGATTTGTGTCGAGCCGGAGCGTCTCGATACCGGCCTCGCGCGCGAGCGCTTCCAACTTGTGCAAGACCCGGCGCGCGACACCCTGCCCGCGCGCTTCGGGCGCCGTCCACATCCGCTTGATCTCGCCGACGCGCTCGTCGATGCGCCGGAGGCCGCCGCAGCCGACCGCTTGGCCGTCGATCCGAGCGAGAGCGAAAAAGCCGTTGGGCGGCGTCATCTCTGCCTCCGGCGCCGGATCGCCCTCGCCCGCATTGAAGCCGCCCTCGAAACGCGCCGCAAGCTCCCGGAAATATGCGGCGAGGCACTGCTGCGCCGCACCGCTGTTTGGCGAGACGACACGAACTTCGATCGCGGCCGACCGGACCAGCCGCTCGATTTCCGCCATCGCAGCCAAGAGACGCTCGCGCTCATCCGCGTCCAGCGGCGCCAGCATTGACGCCGCCAACTTGTCCGAGAGCCGATCATAGGCGGCCAATTCCGTTCGACCCTCGGAGGTCAGCCGCACGCGCCTCGGACGGCGGTCGGCGCTCTCGCTCTCGACCGTGACGAGGCCCTGCGCTTCGAGCGAGCGTAACAACCGGCTCAGATAGCCGGAATCGAGCCCGAGCCTGTCGCGTAGCGCGCGCAGCTCAGCGCCTTCAGCGCGGGTCTCGAAGATCAGGCGCGCCTCGCCCAATGGTCGCCCGCGGCGGAGATAGCTCTCTTCCAAAGCTCCGACCCGCTGCGTGACGAGCCGGTTGAACCGTCGCACCTGCGCGATTTGTCCCGCGTTCATTCGCTGACTTTAGTCAGAGATCGCAACATGCACAAGCTGGGCGTATCGGAGGGTCGACCGGCGCGGTGCAATCTGGTTCTCGGATCTCGGCAATAGCCGGGAATGCCGGGCGACGCGATGCAATCGAACAATGGGTTTGGAAGAACCATGGGGCGCCACCGACCTGCAGCGCACCTAACGGCGAGGCCGACGCGGCGGCAGTTTACTTTTGCATATCGCAGCGCATGCTCGTTGGACAAAAAATAGGGAGGAACGCATGCGCAAAATGATCATCACGGTGGCCGCCGTGCTCGTGAACGCGGCAGCATGGGCTGATGACTTTCCGGTTAACACGCCAGTGCTCGACGCGGCGCACCTGCCGAAGAGAAGCGTCGTCAGTTACGAGGGCACATGGGCCACAACCGGCGCCTGGGCCGGTGTCTCCGGCCCGGTGCAATTGGTCGTGGATTTCGGAACGGGCGGGAACATTGCCGCCCAAGTGGGGGACGCTTGGATGCAAAATGTGCGGGTCGGGCGCTATCGCAGTTCCCCAAGCCAGGCCAGTACGGCTTCCCCCGCGGTCGGGGTCCCGAGATGATCCGCGCTGACCGTGGCGTAGCGGTTCAGCGGGTTGGCGGGGGCGTGGCTGAAGGCATAGGCCGGCCCAGGTTGGCTGCGATCCGCGGTCCCGGCGACCCATAATGTTGCCACGGGTAAACCCAAGGGTGTGGCATGGTGTCATTGCGAGAGCTGCCGCAAACATAGCCGTGCGCCGGTTTCGGTCTTCGTCGCTATCGAACGCACCGCGTACACCGTTACCAAGGGCGTAATCACCAAATTCGAGTCGACGCCGGGGAAGACTGAGCGGGGCTTTTGCGCCCGATGTGGATCGACGCTGACTTGTGAAACGGTCGGCCTACCTACCCTGACGGATTTCCATGTCGGCGCGTTCG
>Ga0126381_100004328_pt1 | contig 15453 bp, 11 predicted proteins | sample PanSoiMetPlot_28_FD_96465 | JGI IMG/M metagenome (GOLD analysis project Ga0126381, IMG submission 96465) | Tropical forest soil microbial communities from Panama - MetaG Plot_28 | ecosystem: Environmental > Terrestrial > Soil > Tropical forest > Bulk soil | place: Panama | collected 2016-02-17 | reverse complement strand
GATCTTGTAGTGCGCGATGTCGCCATATCGTTCAGCGAGGTGCTGGAACAGGACGATGGGATTGGCGGGTCGGAATCTGCGCCACGCGAACCAAATCAGGTTTCGCTCGAAGCCAGGAGGAAACTGGTACTGGCCGGCCGCATTTGCGAGAGGGCGTACGTCGTTTTGCGCGGCGGTAGCCATATGGATCAGTTTACGATGCCGCGCTCCCTTGCCGGTTGAACGGAATCGGCGGGAAGCAGCAAGGCAATGGTTTTTTGCTCTGCAAGGAAGATATTGAATTTGCCGTGTTTACACGAACGCGCCACCGTTCCGGCCTGAATCCCCGCTAAAAGGCTTTATTTGCAAGCTGTTGCAGGACAGACGGTTAGCGGGCCTTTCGGTTATATTCTGGGCATTCGGTCATCAGAAAATTAAGTTGCGGCAACGGCGGAAGAGGTAAGCGCCAAAATGTGCCAAAGCAGGGGCTATTTCGGCTGTCCCTTCTGCAACTGATCTAATTCTGCGAGAACCTGGGTGCTGTGTTTGGACGGGTCGACGCTGGTGTAGACTCTGGCAATTTTCCCCGCCGGGTCGATCAGGAAGGTGTGCCGTGCGGCGAACTTCGCGAGCCCGAGGTTCGTCACCGATCCGTAGGCTTCCATCACTTTGTGCCCTGTATCGGCGAGGAGCTTGAAGTTGAGGCCTTCTTTGGCGCAGAACTTTTTGTGAGATTCAATGCTATCGGCGCTGACACCCAGCACAAAGGCATTGCGTTCCGCATACTTCGGTTGATCCACCTGGAACTGGTGGGCTTCGCGCGTTCAGCCTGGAGTCTGATCCTTGGGGTAGAAATAGAGGACAACCCACTTGCCGTGGTAGTCCCTGAGACTCACCTGAGATCCATCGGCTGCGGGCAAAGTGAAGTCGGGAGCATTCTCGCCTTCCGACGGGGTGTTGGAGCGCGACAGTAGGCGTGGAACGGAAACCGCCAGCACGAGCACGATCAGCACCAGCAACCCTATGCGGAGCATGAGAACCTCCCGGCAGGCACGACAACGATTCTAAATCAGTGCCCTATCGGCTGCGTTCTTGGAGGCTAACAAAGGCTTGAACCGCAAAGAGTACGAAGGTTCACGAAGGATTTCTTCTCTCACCTGAGCGATGGGCCTCGGCCCAGCACGAATCCGCGCGATTGAATTATGATGGAGTGTTGCGCAATCCTCGCAATCCTCGACGGAGAAACCTTTCGTGTCTCAGACGGAAACTGACGGCCTAGAAGTGCTCGAAACCCGGGAATGGGTGGATTCCCTCGATTATGTACTGTCGCACGGAGGTCCGAACCGGGCCGGCCGCTTGCTGCAGCAGTTGGCGTTGCATGCGCGGCGCGAGGCTGGGGTTAACCTGCCTTTTACGGCGACCACCCCTTACCAGAACACCATTCCCGTGCGGCAACAGCCGCCATTTCCGGGAAGCCAGGAGATGGAGCGTCGCATCAAGAGCCTGGTTCGCTGGAATGCGCTCGCCATGGTCGTAAAAGCCAACAAGATGCAGGAAGGCATTGGCGGACATATCTCGACCTTTGCTTCCGCGGCGACGTTGTATGAGGTTGGGTTCAATCATTTCTTCCGGGCACAAACCGAAAACGGGGACCGCGACATCGTCTACTTCCAGGGCCATGCGGCGCCGGGAATCTATTCGCGGGCTTACCTTGAAGGCCGCTTGTCGAAAGAAAAACTGCAACACTTCCGCCGTGAATTGAAGCCCGGCGGAGGGCTCTCCTCCTATCCGCATCCGTGGCTGATGCCTGATTTCTGGGAGTTTCCGACGGTCTCGATGGGATTGGGGCCGATTCAGGCGATCTACCACGCGCGCTTCATCAAATATCTCGAAAATCGGGGACTGAAGCAGGCGACCGGCGGCAAGGTCTGGGCGTTTCTGGGCGATGGCGAAATGGATGAGCCCGAGTCGCTGGGCTCGATCACGCTGGCTTCGCGAGAGCGGCTCGACAACCTGATCTTCGTGGTGAACTGCAACCTGCAGCGGCTTGACGGCCCGGTGCGCGGCAACGGAAAGATCATTCAGGAACTGGAAGCGATTTTCCGCGGCGCGGGCTGGAACGTGATCAAATGCATCTGGGGATCGGACTGGGACAGCCTGATTCAGAACGACCGCGATGGCTTGCTGGTGCGGCGGCTGGGAGAAGTCAGCGACGGACAGTATCAGAAATACTTTGTCGAAAGCGGAGCGTACTTCCGGCAGAACCTGTTCGGGACGGATCCGCGGCTGCTGAAGATGGTGGAGCATTTGTCGGATGACCAACTGGCGCGCATGCGGCTGGGCGGACACGATCCGATCAAGGTGCATGCGGCTTACCGCGCCGCTGTCGATCATGTGGGATCGCCGACCATCATTCTGGCGAAGACGATCAAGGGTTACGGGCTGGGCGAAGCGGGTGAAGGCAAGAACATCACGCACCAGCAGAAAAAACTAAATGATGACGAGTTGGAAATGTTCCGTTCGCGGTTCGGGATTCCCATCCCGGACGACGAGTTGCATGGGGCGCCGTTCTACCGCCCGGCGGACGACAGCGCGGAAATCAAGTACATGCAGGCGCGGCGTCAGCAGCTGGGTGGATACATGCCGCAACGTAAGGTAAAAGCTGCGCCGATGAAGCCGTTCCCGGCCTCGCACTTCGAGGAATTCAACAAGGGCACGGAAGGGCGCGAAGTTTCAACGACGATGGTTTTCGTGCGGCTGCTGGCCAAGTTGCTGCGCGATCCTGAGCTGGGCAAGTACATTGTTCCGATCGTTCCCGATGAGGCGCGCACTTTCGGCATGGAGGCTCTGTTCCGGCAGGTGGGAATCTACTCGAGTGTCGGCCAAAATTATGAACCGGTCGACATGGACACCCTGCTCTATTACAAGGAAGCGAAGAACGGACAGATTCTCGAGGAAGGCATTACTGAAGCGGGATCGATGTGTTCGTTGATCGCGGCGGGCTGCGCCTACGCGAATCACGGAATCCCCACAATTCCGTTTTTCATTTATTACTCGATGTTCGGGTTTCAACGAATTGGCGACCTGATCTGGGCCGCGGCCGACATGCGATGCCGCGGGTTCCTGATCGGGGGAACGGCTGGCCGCACCACTCTGGCCGGCGAGGGGCTGCAGCATCAGGATGGGCATAGCCATGTACTGGCGCTGCCGGTGCCGAACCTGCACGCCTATGATCCCGCGTTTGCTTACGAGATCGCGATGATCATTCAGGATGGCATCAAGCGGATGTACATCGATCAGGAGTCGATCTTCTACTATCTGACGGTCGGCAATGAGCCACTCCCGATGCCGGGAATGCCGGGCGATGTGCGCGAGGGAGTCCTGAAAGGACTGTACCGGTTTAAGGCCTCGGGCAACAGCGACGCCCAATTGCGAGCACAGCTGCTTGGCAGCGGCTCAATCATGTTCGAGGTGCTCAAGGCGCAGCAGATTCTCGAAGAGAAATTCGGCGTCGCCGCCGATGTGTGGAGCGTGACCAGCTACAAGGAACTTTATCGTGATGCGAATGACTGCGAGCGCTGGAACATTTTGCATCCCGGAGAGGCGGCCAAAGTTCCTTACGTTACCGAAACGTTGAAAGATGCGCAGGGACCGTTCATTGCGGCTTCCGACTACATGAAAGTTTTGCCGGAGAGCATTGGCAAATGGGTGCCGGGACAACTGGTTTCGCTGGGCACGGACGGGTTTGGCCGCAGCGAGAACCGGGCGGCATTGCGCGACTTCTTTGAAGTCGATGCGAAGCACATTGTGCTGGCGACTCTGGCAGCATTGGCGCGCGAGAACAAAGTTGGAACCGACGTCGTGAAACGCGCGATTCAGGAACTGGGGATCAATCCGGAAAAGGCGAACCCCGCGATCAGCTAAGAGGCCCGAGGGCGGATTGTTGATTTCTGATGGTTGCTTGAAAGCCGAGGTTCCGCTTTTCAACCGGCAATCACCGTCAGCAATCAGTCGGTTGACGTGGAACATAATCAGAACCAAAGGAAAAGGACGCGGTGATCGAATTCAAACTTCCCGAGCTGGGAGAAAACATCGAACAGGGCGACCTGGTGCGGCTGATGGTAGCGCCGGGCGCGACGGTGAACGCCGGGCAGTCCGTGATGGAGTTGGAAACGGACAAGGCGGTGGTCGAAGTGCCGTCGTCGGTCAGCGGGACCGTGCAAGAAATCCGCGTGAAAGAGGGCGACAAGATCAAGGTGGGGCAGGTGATCTTTACGGTGGATGGTGCGGAAAAAGCTTCTGCTGTCCCGCCGACCCAGCCCGCTGAGCAAGCCCCTCCACCACGTCCGCCGCAAAAGCCGGCTGCTCCTGTTTCACCACGGCAAGCCGCTCCTGCTCCTACTCCCGCACCTGCTCCCACCCCGCCTGTTTCCCCGGCTCCTCACACGAGCGCGGGTCCGGCCCCTGGAAATGGCGCCAGCGAGTTCAAGCTTCCGGAACTTGGCGAAAACATCTCGCAGGGAGATCTGGTGCGGTTGATGATCTCGCCGGGAGCAAAGGTCTCTGAAGGACAGCCGGTGATGGAGCTAGAGACAGACAAAGCGGTCGTTGAGGTTCCGTCATCGGTCAGCGGGGTGGTGAAAGAAATCAAAGTGAAAGAAGGCGAGAAGATCAAAGTCGGGCAAGTGATCTTCACGCTGGAAGGGGCAGCGGCGGCGACCCGGGAAGCTTCGCGTCCGCGGACTGAGCCTGTGGAACATGTTTCCGGGCAGCACGGAGCGCGTCTCGCGTTTCAGGCTGCGATTCGCGCCGAAGGAAAGACCGAGGAGCAGGCTCTGCCTCCCGATCAACCGCAGGCTGCCGCTCCTGCGTTCAGCATGCCCGTGCAGTTGGGGAAAGTTGCCGGCACGGAGCATCGGCAGGCGGTGCCGGCTGCTCCTTCCGTGCGGCGGCTCGCCCGTGAGCTGGGAGTTGATATTTATGAAGTGAAGGGCAGGGGGCCCGGCGGGCGCATCAGCGAAGAAGACGTCAAGGCCTTCGCCAAGGGTCTGATCTCGGCGGCGACGACTGCGGCGCAGGTTGCTCCGCGAGCTGGGCACTTCGCGCAGCCGCAGCTCCCTGACTTTGCGAAATGGGGGAAGATCGAGCGCGTCTCCATGCGGGGGGTGCGGCGAAAGACGGCCGAGCATCTGGCCGAGGCGTGGAACACGATTCCGCATGTGACGCAGCATGACCGCGCGGATATCACCGAGCTTGAGCAGTTGCGGGCACGTTTTGCTCCCAAGGCCGAAGAGGCCGGTGGAAAAATGACGGTGACCGCGATTGCTTTGAAGGTTTGCGCGGCAGCACTCAAGGTCTTTCCGCAGTTCAACGCCAGTATCGATATCGAAAAGGAAGAGATCGTCTACAAGCAGTACATCAATATCGGCGTTGCTGCCGATACCGATCGCGGACTGCTCGTGCCGGTGATTCGCGACGTAGACAAGAAGAATATCGTCGAGCTGGCGGTGGAGCTTTCGCAGCTGTCGAAGAAGGCACGCGAGAAAAAGCTCGCGCCGTCGGACATGGAAGGCGGCACGTTCACCATTACGAATCTGGGCGGCATCGGCGGCATTGGATTTACGCCGATCGTGAATCATCCGGAAGTCGCGATTCTTGGGCTGTCGCGGTCGCGGATGGAACCGGAGTGGATGAACGGGAAGTTTGAGCCGCGGCTCATTCTGCCGCTGTCGCTGTCCTATGATCACCGCCTGATTGATGGAGCGGACGCCGCGCGTTTTCTGAGATGGATCGCGGAGGCGTTTGAGCAGCCGTTCTTGCTGTCGGTTCAGGGATAAAAATCAAAATCTTGAACCACGAAGGACCCGCAGGAGCACGCAGGAAACACAACGACCCAATGTTTTCCTTCGCGTTCCTTTGGGCCCATTGTGGTTGAAAGCATTTCATGTCCGAAAATACGAACCTGAAAATTGCAGTGATTGGCGGCGGTCCGGGGGGATATGCCGCTGCATTTTTGGCCGCCGATCTTGGAATGAGCGTCACGCTCATTGATCCGGAGATTAATCCGGGCGGCGTTTGTCTGTACCGCGGGTGCATTCCGTCGAAGGCGCTGCTGCATGTCGCAAAGTTGATTGAAGAGGTGCAGCAGGCCAAGGACTGGGGGATTGAGTTTGCCGCTCCGAAGATCGATCTGGGGCGTCTGCGCTCGTTCAAAGCAAACGTTGTTAAGAAGCTGACTGGCGGACTTGGGGTGCTGTCAAAGCAGCGCAAGGTTCACTATGTCGAGGGGCGAGCGGCGTTTGAGAATTCGACGACGCTGCGGGTTGCCAAACCCGACGGCCCAGAGGAGTCGCTTGCTTTTGACCGGATTATCATTGCAACCGGATCGCGTCCGGCGATTGTTCCGACGTTGAAGCTCGATACTCCGCGCATGATGGATTCGACCGGCGCTCTGAACCTGGAAGATATACCGGCCAGCTTGCTTGTGGTGGGGGGGGGATACATCGGGCTCGAGCTGGGCTCGGTGTACGCGGCGCTAGGCACGCGCGTCACGGTCGTGGAAATGCTTCCTGGGCTGCTTCCCGGCGCGGATCGAGACTTGGTTCTGCCGCTGCACAAGCGGCTGGAAAAGATGTTCGAAGGAATCCTGCTCAACACGACTGTGGCCGCGGTGAAAGATGAAGGCAACGGCGTTCGCGCGACGCTCAAGGGACAGGACGGGAACACCGAGGAGAAGGTTTTCGATCGCGTGCTGGTCTCTGTGGGGCGGAAGCCCAACTCCGAAATCCCGGGGTTGGCAAAGACGCGGGTGCAGGTCGGGCAGCGCGGATTCATTCAAGTCAACAAGCAGTTGCAGACGGATGATCCTTCGATCTATGCGATCGGAGACGTCGTCGGAGAACCGATGCTGGCGCACAAAGCATCGCACGAAGGACGAACCGCGATTGAGGCGATTGCCGGGCACAAGGTGGCATTCGAACCCCACGCAATACCTGCTGTGGTGTTCACGGATCCGGAAGTGGCGTGGGCCGGACTGACGGAAACGCAGGCGCAGAAAGAGAATCGCGAGATCAAAGTTGCGAAATTCCCCTGGGCGGCATCTGGGCGCGCAATCACCATCGATCGTCCCGAGGGCATGACGAAGCTGATTTTCGATCCGCAGACCGAGCGCGTGTTGGGAGTCGGCATCGTCGGCGCTGGGGCGGGTGAAATGATCGCCGAAGGGGTGCTTGCCATCGAGATGGCGGCGGTTGCCAAGGATATTGCTCTCACGATCCATCCCCATCCGACGCTCTCGGAAACGGTGATGGAATCCGCGGAAGTTTTCTTCGGCACCAGCACCCACATCTACCGTCCGAAGCGCGGATGATGGCGGCGGCGCGCGGCCCTCGTTCGATACAATAATTTCTCTTGATCACGACACGACTGGTGCGAGTCTGCCCCAGTAATCGATCCGACTCGCGCGCCGAGTCATCACCCGAGCCACATCCGGAGAAATTCATGCATCCGTTCTTCAAAACGATCCTCATTTCATTTCTGAGTCTTTCAGGGTTCTTGTGTTCGGCGCCGGCGCAAATACCCGGACTGCCGACTTCGGCACCGGCGACCAGCAGCGGCGCGCCTGCCGATCCTCTGGGGCGTACTACTCCTTCCGGCTCCATTCTCGGGTTCCTGCAGGCGGCGCAATCGGGCGAATACGGCATTGCAGCACAGTACTTGCAGATGAGCGCCGCCCGACGGCAGGCTGAAGGCGAGCAAATCGCCAGTCAGTTGAACACGGTCATGAACGCCAAGAACGTGTTCGCCGGGCGAGTCGGAGGTTTTACCCAGCCCGAAGGAACTCCGCAGGAGGGGATACCCCTCGGTCACCAGAAGCTGGGCACGCTATCGTCGGGCGATGTGGAAGTGGAACTCGATCTGGTTCATGTGCCCGATCCGAGCGCCGGGAAAATCTGGCTGGTGTCCAGCGAAACGCTGACGAAAGTTCCGGAACTCTACGATCAAGTGGAAGCCCGCCAGGTAGAGAGAGAACTCCCGAGTTTTCTGGTCAAGCACGAGATCGCAGGCGTCCCGCTTTGGCAGTGGCTTGCCGTGCTGGTAGCGATTCCGTTGGCCGCGGGTTTGGGATGGATCGTATTGTTTCTGGCGGAAATCCCAATTCGTTGGTGGGCGCGTCGGCGCGGCCGGGCGGACGTGGCCAACTGGCGCTCGGTCTCGGCCCCCGCCTGGCTGCTGGCCGGCACTCTGGCACACCAGTTTTTTGTGCGCTATCTCGGGGTTGCGCTGCTACCTCGTCATTACTACTTCGAGTTCAGTTCGGTCGCCGTGATCATCGCCTTGACGTGGATTCTGTGGCGATTTGTCCGCTGGTCGCTGCGGCGTTTGCGCAACCGCGCGCTGGCGCGCGGCCATGCCGGGACCGGATCGCTCGTACTGCTCGGCGAACGCATCCTCAAGGCAGTCATCTTCGGCGCGGGCGTTCTTGGTATCCTGAGCAACCTGGGCTTCAACATGAGCACCGCGCTCGCCGGGCTCGGGATTGGCGGGTTGGCGATCGGCTTTGGTGCGCAGAAGACGATCGAGAACCTGTTTGGTGGAATGTCCGTGCTTGGGGACGAAGTGTTTCGCGTGGGCGATGTTTGCCGTTTTGGCGACCGCACGGGCGTGGTCGAGGACATCGGGTTGCGCTCCACTCGTATCCGCACCGAAGATCGGACGCTGCTGGCTATCCCCAACGGCACGGTGGCGACGATTAATCTCGAGAATTTCAGCCGCCGCGACAAGATCCTGTTTAAGACGACAATTGGGCTGCGGCCGGAAAGCAAGGCGGATCACGTGCGCTATGTGCTGTCGGAAGTGCGGCGGCTGTTGTACAGCCATCCCAAGGTGGAGACGAAGACGGTGCGGGTGCGGCTCACCGACGTTGCCGGTAGCTCGTTGAGCATCGAGGTGCTCGCGTATATCCTGACGCAGGACTTCAACGAGTTCGCCGCAGTCCGGGAAGACATTTTGCTGCGCATGCTGGGCATCGTCGAGGACGCGGGCAGCGGGCTCGCGCTTCCAGCGCAGACTTTGTATATCGGGCGTGACGCCGGCATCGAGAAAGAAAAAGCGGAAAACGCTGCCAAGAAGATTGCGCAGTTGCGCGATGGAAAGCAGTTGCCTTTCCCAGACTTTCACCCGGAAGACATTTCGTCGTTCAAGGGAACGATCCCGTATCCGCAGGAGGAATCGGCGCTGCGCCAGGACCAGACCGATTCGGATAAACGACGATCAGTGTAGCACCTGCAAACGTCGGTTGGGCCAATGTTTGGTGAGCCAAGCCAGGGAAGCGTGCGTGGGCAAGTAGATGCCAAGAGGCACGACAAGCAGATAGCCCAACAGCCACAACCATCCTGGCATGACGTGTTGATCGCGGAAGAACAAGCCGCGAGCCCAGTTCACATCAAGCTCGGGATGCCAGAAATAATTGATGGGCACGACGATCCAGGCAGTTAAGGTCTGCAACTTCCATCCGCGGGGGTCATAGCCCAGGCACCAGATTGCCCAAAGGAGCAGAGGCGGAGTCGCGACGTGAAACAGGCTCAGTACGCGAATGAGCACCGGCAAATGCTGATCGAACATGTATTCGGTGCCCCCGATCAGATGATGACCGGTGAGCAGCGCGCCCGTGAAGTCAATCGTGTAGAGCGACTGGAAAACTAAAAGTCCGCAGGCCACCCAGGAAAAGATCAAAGGACTCTCGAGCCAAAGACCGATTCCGATAAGCAGGTTGCCGATATCGCAGAAGAAGAGGAAATTCTGCGGTCCGTATTGGTGCCAATAAACCGGGACCCACACGATCAGCCAAATCGTCCAGCCGATCTTGAGCCAAACAGGCAGGCGCATCGAGCGCTATTGTATGCGATGAGATTTAGAACTCGGCCTTAACTTTCTTTCCGGAGGCCGTGGTGAACTGAATCGACCTTCCCGCTCGAACCAAAGTTGTGCCTACAGGCGAGTCCATGACGTCGGCGGGCTGCGCCTTCATCGCAGAGCAGCGGGGATCCAAATCTCCCACCGGATTCGGCACAAAGCGGAGCGGATGCCATGCGCCGCAGTCGAGGATCGCTTGGTTGGCTGCGACAGGCACGAAGTAGGTCTCGGGATGACTGCCATCAGTTCTCGTGATCAGCAGAACGGTACGCTGGGTGTTGGCGTGCATGTAGCCAGCGGTGGGATGTCCATCCACCGTGACGGAACCGTTTACCCGGAAATACCACGTCGTATAGCCCTTGACGGTTGAATACGCAGTTGCCAGCGCAAGCACAATCGCGCCGGCGAGGATCACTCGACCCAGAATGCGGAGAGCCTTGTTCATCCATCTTCACTCGTTGTGCACACGAAAACACTAGTAGAAATTTAAGAAAATGGAAATTACCAGCGTAACTTGCTGCGACTTACCGGTGTACCTACGATGTTTTGTATGGGTTACACAGCTCTTCTCTTCTGCCCAGATGACAAGACCGCTCGCACGGTGACGCAGGTCCTGAGCGATCTAGAGTTCGCCGTCGAGGCCTGCATCGAGCCGTTCGCTGCAGTCAAGAAGCTGATGGGCACACACTTCGACGCTGTGGTGGTGGACTGCGATAACGAGCAGAATGCCACATTGCTGTTCAAGAGCGCGCGGAATTCGACGTCCAACCAGACATCGCTTGCCGTAGCCGTCGTGGAAGGTCAGGCGGGGGTAGCCAAAGCGTTTCGCATTGGCGCCAACCTCGTCCTGACCAAACCCATAAATATTGAGCAAGCCAAGGGAACATTGCGCGTGGCGCGCGGCCTGCTGCGCAAGAGTGACCCCGGGAAACCTGCAGCAGCAGGCGCGGCTCCGGCGGCAACTGCGGCAGTGCCAGCGGCGACTCCTACTGCGGCGTCCGCTCCGGCGGCTGGAAAACCTGCGCCCCCGCGGACGATCCCGGCGGCCAAGCCTGCGCCACCGAAACCGGCTGCGCCAGCCCCAGCGACGAACTCACCACTTCCGCCGCGACCAGTAGCTGCGACTCCGGCAAAGACGGCAACCACCCAAGCCTGGCCTGCCGCAGCAGCCAGCGCAAGGCCCGCCGCGAAAGATGATGATGTGCTCGGAATTGACGGGGCAGAAACGAAAGCAGCACCGGCCGTTGCAGCCCCGAAAGTAGAGAAGCCTGTTCCCGCGGCAGAAGTGAAGCCGGCATTTGCCGCGAGCGCCGTGCCGACGAGCGGCGGCGGGGCGGCCAGCGCACCCGCGCCTGCACGGGAACCGGAACACACACCGACAGTTGCAGAGAAACCGGCGGTAGCGGCGCCGAGCGAGCCTTCGGCATACGTGGGAGCGGCACCAACATTCAGTTTTGGCGGAGCTGTCGGGGAACCCGAATCGAGTGGCGGAAAAAAGAAGATCTTCATCGGAATTGCGGCAGCAGTCGTAGTTGTTGCGGTGGCGATCTTCGGCTTTACGCAGTGGAAGAGCCACTCGGCTGCAACGCCAGCGACGGAGCCTGCCGCTCCTTCGACAGCCACAACTACGCTGCCGAAACCAAGCGCTCAGCCTCCTGCCGCTGCGACCCCAGCTGCCAGCACACCAGCGGAGGCACCGGCAGCCACTTCATCCAACGACGACACCGAATCTGCTGCAGAACCGGCAAAGCCGGCCGCCCCGAAATCCTCGAAAGCTTCCAGCGCGGCAATGGCGGCGGAGAGCAAACCGGCTGAGCCCGCTGAAGACGAGCCAGCCCCCATGGTTGTGAAGGGCGGCAAGGTGACGTCAAAAACCGATTCCGGAACCGGGGATGCTCCCGCCGCGCCCAGTATGGTGGGGATGGCGACGCCGGGAGCGGCGCCGATTCCACTGGTCGGAGGCACGAGCCCCGAGGTCCAACCTATGCTTCAGACCCTGAGCATCTCGCAGGGAGTGTCGCAAGGATTGCTCTACCACAAGGTGGCTCCGGTCTATCCGCAGAACGCCATCCGGATGCAGATCGAGGGAGAAGTGCAGTTGCAGGCAACGATCTCCAAGGATGGCGACATCTCGAAGATCAAGGCTGTCAGCGGCGCTCCGCAGCTGACGAAAGCGGCTATCGACGCGGTGAAGCAATGGAAGTACAAGCCGTACCTGCTCAATGGCGAACCGGTCGAGATCCAGACAACGGTCACCGTCAACTTCAAACTGCCTCACTAAGCGACAGTTCAGCGGGCGCGAATCACCTCGAACGGGCGCATCATTTCATTATCTCCGTGCTCGAGGATGTGGCAGTGCCACACGTAGCGTCCGGGATATCCATCGAAGCGGACGATAATGCGCGTCACCATTCCGGCATCGGCGCGCACTGTATCTTTCCACCCCATTTCATTCGGCTCGGGAGGAACCGGCGGGCCGGTAAACTTGAGCTCTCGTTTTCGCCGGTAATTCATCACGAAGAAAGTTCTGCGATCGAGCACCTGGAATCGGACCAGGTGAAGGTGAATGGGATGCGAATCGTCGGTGCCATTGACAATGCTCCAAATCTCGGTTGAGCCCAGAGCAGGATCTTCAGAAACAGGGTCCATCCAGCGTTTGCGGTCCAGCAGCATGAGTGTGGGATTGTCGGCGGCATCCACAGTCTCTTCGAGGAGCAATTCGCGAGTCTTGACTGCCTCGGACTCAGGCGTACGCGCGACGGGCCGCAGCGACTGCGGAACCGCACCGACGGCAGTAGATGACTTTGCGGCCACGCGGAACTGCATCGCCGGCAGGTGGTCGCTTTTGAGCACGAGGTTCTCACCGGCATGAGCGGAAAAATCTACGATCAGGTCGGCGCGCTCTCCTGGGGCGAGCGTCAGAAGGTTCACCCTGACTGGAGCTGCGAGCAGGCCTTGATCGGATCCGATCTGCTCGAACGGCAACTGGTTGGTGAAGGCCAGATGGAAGAAGCGGCCGTTGGCGGCATTGAGAACTCGTAGACGGTGAGGGCGCGGCTCGACCTCACAGAAGGGCGTGATCTTTCCATTTACCAGCAGGGCGTCGCCGAAAACTTCGGGCACCCAGGGATGCTTCGGGTCCGGCGCTACCGGATAGAGAAGCTGCCCAGCGGGATCGAGCTGGCGATCGAAGAAAACCAGCGGGATTTCATACTTGCCAGCAGGTAATCCCAATCCATCTTCAACCGTGTCACGAATCAGGTAGAGGCCGAAGAGCCCCGCATAGGAATTCAGGCGGTTTATGCCCATCGCGTGGTCGTGATACCAGAGAGTCGCCGCGTCCTGATTGTTGGGATAGAAGGCGACGCTCGATTTACCCGGCACGAACCAGTTCTCCGGATATCCGTCACTTTCAGGAGGAACGCGACCACCGTGCAGGTGAACCACTGCGCGCACGGCAGGCTTGTCTGCTTCGGCACCCTCGAGGGCGTGATCGATGGGCAGGAAATGTGATGTGGGCAAATCATTGACCCACTCGACGAGCACGGCCTGGCCGCCGCGGGTTTCGATGGTTGGCCCAGGAAGCGAGGAATTGAATCCCCAAAAACGAGTTGGCTGGAGATCCCGATGCAGTTTCGCCTCTGCCTGCCGCATCGACAAGCGGTAGTAGGGGAGCTTTGCGGTTGCATCAAGCGGGCTCGGTCGAAGGCCTTCTGGCGATAACACTGCGGAAATCGGAAGACGATCGACGAAAGGAGCGAGTGTGCGTGCATCCAAGGGTCGAGTCTGCGCTGAGGCGATTTCCGCAAAAAGGTTGGCGCGCGTGCAGGCCGCGACCGTGGCAGCGCCAGTCTTGTACAAGAACTCGCGGCGGCTCGAGGAGAATTTGTTTTTCATGAATGAACAGGAACTCACCATACCGTGGAGGCCAAAACGAAGCCGGGCACGAGAGCAAACTTCCTCGTGCCCGGGATGAAGATAGGGTCGCGAAACTGGGCGAATGCTACTTCACCTTTTCGCCCGTTGTCGGGTCCAACTTGAGAGTACCGTTGTTCCGGATGTTCTTGAAGTTGAACATCTGGATGATCGAGTTCGCAATTCCATCAGAGGAGCCGCTGCCCAGCCGTTGACCGCCGAGCCAGTTGTCCTCGATGAAGTGAATGACTGAGCTCTGATCGGTCACACTGTGGTCCACGAAGTTCTGCCGCGCCCACGGTGAGATCACCAGCAAGGGCAGTCGCGGACCGTAGCCGCAGCGGCCAAGAGCATGAGGATTGGTGGTTACGTTGACACCAGGCAAGGAAGTCGCGGCGGTTCCGCAGAATCCGGGGCCGGTGAGTGCGTCTGCGGGTCCGGTCGAGGTATTCATGATCGGCCCCATGACATGGTCATACCAGCCGTCGGAGTCGTCATACAAGATCACGACCGCGGTGCTGTTCCAGAAAGGTGTCCCTTCGAGAAAGTTGACGGTGTTGACGATGAAAGTCTGCTCATCCAGAGGGTCGGAGTATCCGGCATGGCCGTCCTGATAGGCTTGCGCCTTCAGGAAGCTGACTGCCGGGAAATTGCCGGCCGAAACTGCGGTGAAGAAATCCTGCAGGTCATAGTTGTGGTTCGCCGCGCCCGCGTTGCCAATCTCCCCAACTGAAGCGGGCGGTGTATGACTCGGGTTCGCGGTCGAGGCATGGTAGCCGAACAGCGAGTGATGGGGAATGTAGTCCGTCGTGGTTCCCGCCAGGCCTGCCGAACTGCGCGAGCAGCCCGTCGAGCCGTTGGAATTTACGGTCGACAGGTTGAAGCCACCCATGAAGCTGCCCCAGGTGATTCCCGACGCGTTGAGCAACGTGCCGATGTTTGGACCAGCCATCTGCACCTGGTTGCGGGTCGGATTGGAGCAAACGTCGTTGAGCGGATCGGGGTCGCCGATAACCGTCAAAGAGCCGTCCGGACCACCGGCGACCTCATCGCCGGTCCCGTTGATTGCGTTGATCGCGCCATTGGTCTGGCCAGATACCAGATTCAACAAGCCAGGTGTCGACGGACCGAAGGTCGTGCCAAAAGAGTTGTCGCTCATCGCGTAGAACTGGGCGTAGTTCCACAGAGCTGTGACCGTGTTGCCGTCGAAGTAGGCCATCGGTTCGGTGGTGCCGAATCCGGCGTGCGTGGGAAACAGGTCCATCAAACCGCTATCGAAGGCCAACTGTTCGTCGGTGTAGCCGTGGTCTTGATCGCTGGTGACCGCCTGGGAAGGTCCAAGGCGGAAGGGATTGGAGGCGATGCCAACGTTGGCCGGATTCAGATTGGGGTTGTTCGTGAGTAACGCGGAGGTGTATCCGTTAACGGCAGGGGTGTTGGCTGCAGCGGTGAACTTAGATTCACCTTTGGGATTCGGCGCGAAGGGATATGTTCCGAAGTAGTGATCGAACGAAACGTTTTCCTGGAAAATGACTACCAGGTGCTGAATAGGAGTTGAGGGCTGCAGGGCGGCCGGGCGTATTTTCTGGGCTGGTTTTTTTGAATCCGCGGCGAGAGCCGGGGTCGCGATGGGTCCCAGTGCGG
>Ga0126381_100004327_pt1 | contig 15454 bp, 18 predicted proteins | sample PanSoiMetPlot_28_FD_96465 | JGI IMG/M metagenome (GOLD analysis project Ga0126381, IMG submission 96465) | Tropical forest soil microbial communities from Panama - MetaG Plot_28 | ecosystem: Environmental > Terrestrial > Soil > Tropical forest > Bulk soil | place: Panama | collected 2016-02-17 | reverse complement strand
CGAGGGATTTAGCATCGACGGTGATCATAACTTAGTGCTGGGTGCGGTCTACATCATTCCAGAAGGTGTCGAAGCTCCGGCGCACATCCAGGTCTTTAATGGATAGCCCGGAATTGAGCGGGGCATTCTTTGTGGGCGCTGGGGTGACCGGGGTGCCGGTCGTGCTCGCCATCTTACGGCGCACGCCGGCTATCTTATCCAGCTCCTGGCGCAGCTGGTCGCGCTCGGTCTTGACGCTGTTCAGTTCTTCGCTCATGGCGTCGTATTGTTCCTGCAGATAGATCGCCCTGGTTGCCGCCACACTGGCTCGGACCCAGGCCCGCGGGCCGTTCTTGCTGATGTCCTGCATCTGCTCCAGGAACCGGGCATTGAGCCGGTTAAAGCGCTCGTTATGGCTCTCGATCGCAGCGCGTTCTTCCGGGGTCTTCGCCTGTTCCGGGTCCCGCGGCAGAATCTCGGTGATAGTTTTTTCCTGCTCACCGATCTCGGCCATGATCTCGCTCTTGGTGCGGTCGTGGATCTGGTTGGTCCGCTCCTGCATCCAGTTATCGAAGGAGCTCTTATCGCTGGTGCGCCGGCTAACCTCTGAGTCACGTTCGCGCTGCAGCTTGAGTAGCTCGGTGACACTGCCGAGCAAGGCTTGGCGTTCGAGCTCGCCCGGTACCTTGGCGATAACTGAGTTTAACCACCACTGCTTAGAGAGCTGGTCCGGGTTATAGTTACCTAAGATATGCTCAGCCCATTGCTGGGCGCTGCCCCGGTCGGGTAAGACACTGACAGCCTCCTGGAGGATCGCTTTGAACTGGTTGGCAATCGGGCCCTGGTAACGCTGCTGAAACTCAGGGTCGGAAACAAAATCGAACCGGCGACGGATGCCGGCGGCGTGCTCGTAATCGGCTTTCTGCTCGGGGGTGAACGAATTCTGTTTGGCTTGGGCAAGCTCGGCCTGAAGCTGAGCATGGGCTTGCTCAAGTTGCTTGAGTCGCTGACGATCGGCTTGCCAGAAACCTTTGAGCTGGCGGAAGTCAGCCTGCATCTCAGCCGGTTGCCCAGGGCGCTGGGGTAGTGCCAGCTTCTCGACCTCATCATCGGAAAACCGTTTGTCGGGCGTGGCAGTTGGTGGCGGCACTTGGGTCTGCTGTACCGGCGGCGGTGCAGTAGCTTTAGGAGGAACTGGCTTGGGGGGCGGTTCACGCTGCTTCTCTGGTTTAGTTTCCTGGGCCGCTCCATCTGGAGCCGGCGCTGCCGGAGGAGCTTCAGCGCCGGCCTTGTTATCCTCCTCCTGCCAGAAGTCGGCGAATTGTTTATTGAGATCGCCCAGGGTTTCTTTGTCAGCTCCCGTGTCAATAGTAACAGTCTCTGGAACTGTTGTTGAAACAGGTACAGCGTCGTCAGCCATGGCTTTTAATCTTTCTCGGGATCGATCCCTGGTTTAGATGCTTTATCTCGGGTCGGGCCCGCCCCGGCCATACGGTCACCCCCGATCCGGGTAAAGAGCAAGTACTCGTAGCCGGCAAGGTAGACCCCACTGATGGCGGCTTTCTCAGTCGAGCTCATATCGATCTTAGGTTTACAGGCCAACAGATGGCCCATCCATTTCCGGCCCAGCGGGCTATTTAGAAATTCGTTTAAGCCCGCAGCGTCACTGGGTGTCCATTCGTTCATTGCCCGACTCCTCCTGGAAGCCCCGCTCCATTACCATTCATGCTGGGCATAGGGGGATGGCCCATCGGGATCCCCATCGGCCCGGTGATCCCCGGAGGGGGTGCGCCTGCGCCAGGGCCGGCAAGTTGGCCCAAGCCCTGTTGCCCCATGGCCTGCATTTGAGCTGCCTGCATCTCGGCCTGCATCACCTTGTTATTGAGCTGCCCATACATTTTTTCCAAGTCTTTCATCTGCAGAATCTGTGGGCGCAGCTGGCGTTTATTGGCCCCGGCCTGCATCATGGCCTGCAAGTGCGCCTCGGCATGGGTTACCCCGAGCTTGCACCCATTCAAGAGGTCCTTTGGTACCTGGGTGGGCGGCATAGAGTCGGCGATGCGCAGGTGGTCGGCTACGGCAGGTAAGAGGGTCTGGAAATGTTGCATATGCGGGTCGCGTTGGCTGACCTGGACGCCGATCCCCGAGCCCAACATCGTGGCCCACTCCATTTGCTGGGCTCGCTGGGCTTCGATGTCGCTGGTCTGCTGTGGGTTAGGCACAAAGATTTCTTTGGTAGTTTTAAACCCGATCATCCGGTTCCCGGCCATCTCATCAAGCTTAGACTGATCATAATTGGGGTTGCCCTTAGCGAGCTGATAAAATTGCAGGAACAGCATGTCGTCCTCTTTACCGGCGTGCTGGGTGAACTCCGTGGCCGGCTTATTGGCCAGGACTATGATCTCCTGGACGCTTAAGCCGTCATCCATCAGGTCCATAATGGTTTGCACCGCATCGGCATCGGCCTGCCCCAGGTCCGGGGCGGGAGCGAACTGCTCCCTGGTCTCCTGATCTACCGACATCATCGCCTCGTACAAATCTTGGGCGATCATGGTGAGCCCGTCGTTAGCTGCCTTGAGCCGGGCTTTACGCCAGCGTAGCGCAGCTCTCAGGTTGGTCCTGGAATAGATCCGGCGCTGGATACTGGAGACGCCCCGAGTAAACTGGGTCCACCACCTTGCCAGGGTCCCCTCTTTAACCTCTTCCTCTTTGCCGGCATCCTGGACAGACTCGGTCGCGGTCTGCATGGCCTGACCGTTGTTGTTAACCACGGGCGGGCTCGGCAAAAAAGCGCCGGCTATGATCTCAGCGGTATTAGTCTGCCGCATATCCAGCATAGCCCAGGCTTGACCGTCGACTCGGAACTGGGGTTGATGGATCAGGCTAAAGCCCTCCGGGATAATGAGAAAGGGCGAGCGGATATGAGGCTGCAGCCGGCCCAGGATCGCTTCCTCGGCTTGACCGATCAGCATACCTGCCATCCACATCGCATCGATATAGGCCATGCGCGTCTTTTCCAGGGAGAGACAGATATTGTAGAGCAGCCTGCCGATCCCCTTTGAGCCGTAAAGGCGACCATTTCCCGGCTGGAAGCTGAACAGAGTCAGGACATCGTCCATCGATTCCGCACACGCCTCGAAGTACCCTAATTCGTAGGGGTCTTCCTCGGGGGGCCGCGGATCAGAGCCGGATGGATCCGGCTCCGGCCTGGGCGGAGCTTTGCCCTTGGTTGGCCGGTTACTTTTCTTGGCTCCGTTCCTGTTTACCCACCAGTGATCGACCGACCCATCGTAGCATTTTACAAAGACGTGGGCCGTTTCAATCATCTTGCTCGAGCGATGAAATGAATAGTACAAGTTGCCCTCCCGGACCATATCGCTGAGCTGTCTTGGATTATAAACAAAGCTGTCGTAGGGAGGAGCCGCCTGCTCGATGGCGTTCTTCAGATTACCCACATTGTAGCCGGCCTCCTCGGCATGGATCTCGTCTGCAATGATATCGCCGGCCTCGTGGATATAATAGTTTGCCTTGATTACAACCACAGGAACTTTGGTTGCGATCTGTGGCGTCTGCTCGTCAAAGAGAACGTCTTCCTGACGGAAGGTCGTCGGCCTCCACTCGTACTCATCCATTTGTACGGTGGCGGTGTAGCCATAGAGCACATTCTCGCCGGCTACCTGTTCAACATGGTCGATCCAGCCGACCCAGGAGCGGATCAGCTCGGTGGTTCGGGTCCTGAAGTTGTCGGTCTTATTGGTGGCGTCGGTAAAAGAATCCGGCAGCTCCGAGGCGGTGAGATACTTCATCGCATGGACCGCATCCACGAGCCTGGGGGTGACCCGGTCGGCGAAGGTCTGCAGGGTCAGGGTAGAGAAGTTGGCTCGCCAGCCTTCCTGGGCGGCGTCCAGTCTCTTCTGATCGAAAGGGCTTGAGCCGTTATAGGCGTCGGCGATCAGCTTGTTTCTATTAGCGCGAGCTTGGTTATCTCTTTGAAGCCGACTAAATACCTCAAAGGCCTGATAGGCTGAGCTTATGGGTTTGTTTACGATCTCCGTGCTGTCGCCCCTGAATCGGGGACTGTTGAGACGGCCTAATTGCTCTCCGCCAAAGCTGGCAGTTATTGAATCAGAAGCCATGGTGTAGCTCCTTTCTCTTTCTGTAATAGCCTCGGTCGAGTGACCGAATCTTTTCTCTGTTCCTTTCTCTCCAACGACGGGCAGCTTCTTTGCGACATTCCCTGCATTGCCGGTGCCGTTGGCCGCTACGCGGTCGATGAATGATGGTGTTCTCGGGTGTCAGTTCGTGCCCTTGTTTGCAGTGGGTAGCCAGATGCTCAGCACTGTGAGCCAGTTGGGTGCGGATCTTTAAATGATCCGGGTTGCAGCAACGTTTGACTTCGCACCTGTGGTGCAGCTGCATGCCCTCTGGGACGGGACCGACAAGTATTTCGAAGATAAAGACGTGAAGTCTTAGAGTCTTGCCCGCGATGCGGATAGCTCCGTAGCCACCCGACTTGAACTTGGCTCCGTTCCAGAGCCAGCACCCGTTGTCATCGACGGTGATGCGCTTGCGGTAACGTTCGGGAACATCATTAAGTTTCATTGTGCCAGCAAAAAGAGGGTGGTCTCTGCTCAGTGGGTAAATGCATGGTGTCAGCCAGCCAGACCGCGACCTCGTTGGTATGCCCATAGATGCGGCAGACTTGGAGCTGACGATCATAGGGCGTAGCCAAGCTACCCTTCGCGTTCTGGATCCTGACCAGGATCGAATCATTGCACGGCCCACAGGGTGTAGCCCAACGCACGTTGTGCGGACAGCCGGCACAGATCTGGGCCCGATGGGCGGCAAGGGCCGGGTCGACTTTCTCTAACCGGTGATGGCCGATGTGGGCTAACCAGTCGCCAGCCTTATCGATCGGGGTGCGGTAGACATTGGTCATACCGATGCCAACACTGGCTGTAATAGCGGGGCTAGCGGGACTGTCAGCGCAGTTCTGCCGGAAGTGCGAGCAGAGATAGTGTTTGAGATCGGCTCGGACGGTTTCAATGGTCGCCGTCGAGGAGCCGCCTACTAGTTCAGGGTGCCGCCTGCGGAAATCCAGCATCGCCTCCAGGAGCATCTCGAAAGTGAACCCGGTCAGGCGTACCTGTTCACCGTTAGAAAGCTTCTGAGGATAATGCCAGCCGCTCGGCGGCATCACGCTTGTGATAATACCGTACTGGACCGCCATCTAAAGCATGCTTTTTTCAGGCTGGCGTACCGGGCTTCTTGGGACCGCCGCTAATCTTAGTCTTAGAGAATGGCGCAGGGGTAGCCGGAATCCCCGAGTCACTCTTAGTCTTAAACTCAGGGTGAGCCGGGTTTCCCATCGGGGTGGTGTTGGGTCCTTGGTCCTGAAAGGAAGCGAGCCCTTTACGGGGCTCACGCTCGGCACACTTATGGATGTCGATGTTTTCCAGGAAGCCGTCCCGGCAATAGCCTTCGCGGTTGCTGACGGTGTCGCCGTCGTACATTTCTTTTGAGAACGGTGGGATAGATTTCACAAGGCTGGAGAGAGAAAGAAAGGGGACGCTTTGAGCTCGAGGATACTCCTTCCTTGACAAAACCCAAAACTCAAATCGTAATGCTCGCTAGGCTCCGGCAACCCCGGAGCGACAGGTTCTTTGCATCAGGTTTACTTCATGAACAACATGGGCCCGGCCCCGAGGGCACACATCTACCTCCAGGTCAGTAGGGGCCGGGCTTTATTCCCACTCATTGATGTAGGCCGTGCGTTCTCTGATCCCGATGTTCTCCCGCGGACGTTGGGCCAGGACCGAGCGGTTAGCCCCAAGCATGGTAGCTTTCTCAGGCCCGTTGAGGGCTGCGCCGTGGACCATCATAACCAGGGCGTCCCCGATATCCGGGCTCCAGCCCAGCCGGCGCTTGTATTCTTTCTTAGGCTCCAGCCTGATGCGGGATTTACCGCTGGGTCCCCTCGTCGCGTCCTGGTAGCGCCGGCCCGAGAGCTCTTTAAAGAGCATCTGGGTCGGGATCTGAGGGTGGAAAGCTAAGAACCCAAACTCCAAAAACTTCCTCACTCGCATGTACATCTCGGTGGCGATCCCGTCGTACACTTCGACCGAGTAATCGTGATCGTCAGCCAGGATCTTAAGCGGGTTAGATTCAGCGCCCCAGGTTATCCCTCTGACTGCCGGCGACCACTGCTCCATCAAGGCGTCGTGCGGCCCGGTGCCGATCCCGGTTCGATCGCAGGTTGTCCATTCGGCATGGATGTTCAAGCCCACCAGACGCTTCTCGATACTGGTTGCCAGGGCGATCGTCTTCTCCTTCGCCATCTCGTAGTACTGGTCGGCCTGGACACAGTACCGGGGCTTCTTCCAGAGGACCGGGGTACCATGCAAGGGCTGGAACCCGATGGCTCTGCCGTAGCGGCCCACAAATACGATGATCCGGTCTCCGCCCTCGGCAGCGAGGTCGATGCCGGCGCAGCCGATCGTGCGCTGGTCGAAAATGAACTGGCCGATGACCGCCTCGAGCAGACTGTAAGGGATGATGGTATTCTGGAGAGCCGCCAGCGGATACATGGCTCTGCCGAAAGTCAGGTAGCGCGGAGACTGCCCGCCTAACTCCAGGGCGTACTTCTGGTAGCCTTCCCAGGTTAAAAAGCCTGGGAAGACCAGCTCCCGAGCAAGCACGTTCTCGCTCGTAGCTCCGTCCAGCCGAAGGACTTGCCATCTTTCTGCGCTGGTCCATTCGGTGTCGCTATCCATGTCCAGCGTAGTCCACCCGGTGACGGGCTCCGCCAGCTGGGCAAGGCGCGAGGTTACGTCTCGGGGGTTGGTGGCGCAGGCAACCTTGACCGTCTCCGGGCCCCAGGCGCTAGCAAGTAGGTTCGCGACCCCTTCCCAGACACCAGCCGGTATTTCTTCGGCTTCGTCCAATAGCGCCCGAACTCTGGACATTGAGCCGAGGATCGGATGAGCTCTAGCACGCGGGACTGGATGAAATCCTTGGAGTACTCCGCGGCCATCTTCCCCCTGCGGGATTGCGACAAGTGAGATCGCCGAGTGCCTATCCTTGGGGTTGAGTCCAACAAAACCATCCATGGTGATGCCGGGTAGGGGCACAAGCGCGGCCTTATAGAGACGTTGTAAGGTCGAGAACGATTGGCTTTTAGCATGGCCGCTGGTCGTCGAGATGACTTTGATTTCCGTGTACTCGGGGTCACGCAGCCAGTCTAGCAGGAGATAGCAAATTAAGGTGTAGGTTTTGCCCATCGCCGCCGCCCCGAGACAGATAAAATTCTGGCTCTGGCGGATAAACTTTAAGAGCTGCTGGACCGCTCTGGGGCCAGGGTTAAAGAGGGCCTCGCCCCACAGGAGGACGCCCGCCAGGGCATAGCGCTCTGTATCAAGCAGCCTTCTCAGCAGCGCCCAGACCCAGGCCTTCGCCTGGGTCGGATCCACTACGCTCTTGTCCAGCTTGGCTACTGCCGCTACCAGCTCGTCGTCTGTTCCCTCGCCGCAGTCCCTGCGGAACTCGACTAGATTCATTGACGAGTTCTACCACGGCCCAAGCGATTCGGATATCGCTAAAGACTGCTACGGGAACCCGGCGGCTATCATGGACCAGAAAGGTCTGCAGCTGCCGGCCTAAGACACCAACGCCGGCCTGCTCAAATTCGATCGCTTCCCAGGGCAACTTCAGATCGTCCATAAAATAAGCATGCTTTTTATCGTGTGCCCTGGGGGTAAAACAAGTCGGGCTTACACCTTAAGGTTCCCTCAGCCACTGGGCCAGAATAACTTCGAGCGCAGCCTCGAAATCGGTCTGGTTGGTGATGAGCTTGCCTCGAAACTTGCCTGTAAAGAGTTCGCCCCAGGCCCGCTTGGTCAGGGGACGCATCTTTTTCTTCTCGCACCACGCCGCCACGCGCTCGTAGGTAGGGTAGGATTCGTCCTTACTTCCTGGTTTAATCCCCTTCTGGGAGGGGAGCCAGCCATTGCGCTGCCAGTAGCGCAGCGCATGCTTCCAGCTCTTAAGCTTGTGCCCCCCTTGAGTAAAGCCGTTAGCCATCCAGCGGTCGTAGAGGTAGGCGGCGTCGTCTTTGGTCTGGCCGATGCGCAGGGCTTCAGACTGCATCACTTCTAAGCAAGGCATGCCCTTAGGTCTACCTTGGTAAGACTCTTCTACTGAACGTTGGACCTCGGGGAAAAAGGTCTGGCCGTAATTCTTGGGTTTTTTTCGCGCTGGCATGAATACCTCCGTTGTAATTTTGCGCGGGGGGCCAAACGGCGCAACCAAACGTTTCATAGGATAGAATCGCATTGATGCGCAACGTTACTGTTATATAACTACATAGCTACATTAGATAATGAATGGTGCTCCTCGCCTCCTCCCGGCTCGTCGCTGCCCAGCTACCTTCGCCGAAGCGGCTCAGGAGAGATCGCCCTAGAAACCCCCCAAACCCCCCTTTAGCAAATACAAGGGAAGCTTGGGGAGGTTCTAGAGCAACTCTGCTTGATCCGTGTCGAAACCCTCAGTATGAGTCGCAGCCCGCTATGAAACTCGAAAAGATCACGGGATAGGGGATTCGTAAACAGAGAGAACCGGCAAGTCAAGAGCTTTCGAGTTTCAATGAGCTTGCCGGTCCTAAAGATCTTCGGAGCTAGAATAGTTCCAACTGGGTTTTGGGCAACCGAAGAATTGAGGCCGTATGCTTGCTGATCAGCCCTTTTTTAAGCGCCAGCTCGACTCCGCCGACTTTGAGGGCGACTAAAAGGGAAAAAGCGTCTTTTTCTTCGGGATCGCCCAAAAACAAGGAACGCTCTGTGGGACGATTAGAGCGATTTTGTTTACCGGACATATAATCTATCTGCTGGGTATTTATAACGCTTTATTCTGCTTCCCAGGCGTTTCTAGAGGGTTTTTACGTAATATCCTAAATAATCCGGTTTCTATCCTATGAAACGTTGCGCATGTCCTAAAATAAACATGCGCAACGTTGCGCATACAGATTTAGGTCTTATAACGCAAAACTAGCTGATGACATGAAAAAACGGCCTGTTGACGGTCATCAAGGCGACGAGTGTCGCTTAGAGAGCGATCCCCAAAAGGGGCAGTAAGTACATCAAAAGGATCAGGATTACGACCAGGATAAAGACCACCCGGACGACAGTCTGCATCGGTGCCGGCATAGGGATCTGGCTGACTGCCCACCACAATAGCCAGAGAATCAGGCCGATAATAATCAGGGCAATCAGGACCCGGATCAAGCCTCCTGGACTCAAGACTTCGGCGAGAAGGAGCGCATTCATAGGGTCAGCCGGTCAGCCTCATTTACCAGCTCGATCGCTTCCCCGCAAGAATAGACTACGTGCATCTCGATTCCTTGGGCCTCGCAGCGCTGGCGGAACTCTTCCTGGTACTCGCTTAAGTCCTCAGAATAGTCGCGCTTGAACTCGATCCACATGGCCCGCCTGTTTATCCCTACCCAGAAGTCAGGAGTGCCAGGAGAGGCCTTGGAGCGCGTATGGGTGGCATGCCAGGAGAAGGGGATCCGCCGCCCTTGGCTATTCTGCAAAAGCAGCCAGTTGGCGAAGTCCGCCTGCTCTTTGCGCTCGGGGCTATCGCGTTTTGCCGGCGGGTGGATCCTCAGTTTCGGATCCGGGGCGCTTGACTGCTCCGGGGGGCAGGGGTTTGGGACGCCGCCGTAATGGTTTCGGTCTTTCTGGTCCATCAGATTCAGTAGATGGGGGGAGTACTGGATGTGAATGCCCATGGCGCTTGCCACCAAGCTTAGGCACTCCGAGCTCGATTTCCAGTAGCCGAGCCGTAGCCAGACAGATATTGTAAAAAGTCTTGTCCAGCTCGTCGTCTGAGGGCTCATCTAAGGGGCCTGGAAGCTTCAGGGTGAAGCTTTTCTCTCCCGGAGGTCTCACCATACTGGGCACACCGAAAAGGCTCACCTCGGTGCCTGCATGGCCCGAATAGACCTTGAATTTCCACTCAACCGGAAAGAACTCGCAATCGACATGCCGGCCTAGCTTAGAGGCGCACCAGGAGTGCAATTGGCCGGTCCAGCCGGCGTATAGCTTATAAAGCCGTTCGGCCTGGGTCACCTCACGCGCCTCAGCGCGGGCGTCCCAGGCCTCTTTAGCGGCCCTATCCTCTTCAGGTAGTTCCATCAGATGGCACCGGGATCATAGCCAGCGTCAATCCATTTCTGGATCCGGCCTGAGACCTCGGCTAAGGACCGTAAGACCTCGACCCGGCGGGTATTAAGCTTGATCTGAAAGTCGAGGTCCTGGCCATAGACATTAGTCATCTCGATACCCCGCAATTCCAACTCCAGTTCGCACTGGCGGGCAATGTCCTTTTGGATGTAGTCAGGAAGGCTGCTCATTTATTCTCCTTGATAAACTTTTCGATGGCCTTCCGGAGGTGGCGGGGCAGGCCCTCCAGGGTTACCTCTCCCTTGGCCTTGTATTCGTCGACGATCTTGCACTTCAGGCGATGCATCGCCAGGGCCCGGTCAAGAGCCTCGCTCATCCAGGACTCGAACCCTGCCGGACTATCGGTATAGGTGAGACTGACACAGCGGCCAGAGGCATCCCGGCCAATCTCCCAGGAGCGGAATAAGTGGTCTTTCCCGTCACTGGCTAGGACAATAACCCCTTCCCGGCGCTTGGGGTCATCCTTAGGCTTGCCCCTGGAAGTCTCGCCGCGCTGGTAACGGCTCATCCAGACCTCGGAGAGCATCGAGTAGGCTGTGACCTCTTCTTTCATCCCGATCAGGGTGTGGCCTACGGTTAAGACCGACTCGCGCTTTTCCCGGTCATCACGCCAAGGGCAGTGGATGACATCGACTGAACCGTCTCGCTTAGCCAAGGCGAAGCTGCTCAAAAGCTGTTCCTTGGTTGTGATCAGGACTTTAGAGGCTAGGTCGTAGCCTAGCTCGCAGAGTTGTTCCAGGGTCATTTTTTGTAGCCGCTTGGTTTGTAGCTGGTGGTGTAAGGCAGCTGCTTGCGCAGCGATTGATAGGCGGGATCCTCCTGGCTGTGCGCTAGCCAGCTACCACGGTATTGCGCCTCTGCCGCGCCCATGTGCGTGTCGAAGTAGGCGCACCCGGCGGGGGCGACCTCGTGGATCTTGCAGCGGTCATGCTCATCGAGAAACACGCACCGGCCCTTGCGTCGCTGTGGGGTGATTGAGCCGATCCGCCGGACTTCCCCGAGGCGGTTCATTACCAGGGCCCCAGGGCTGGCACAGAAGAGGTCAGCCATCTCCTGGATGGAAATACCCAGGTGGGCCTGGATCCGCTCCCAGTCGCCCGCCGCCAGCGGCCCTGGCTGGCGGTGGCAGCATTTGACGCACTCCGAGCACGCGCAAACTGTGCGTTTGAAAGGAGGGGTCATTTCACCACCTCCTTCTTCGCGTACGCCGCTGCCTGCTTCGCGTTGAGTTGCCACAGATCGCTTGCTTCAGCACTAGCTGCAGGACCGAGAGCCCTAATTTCAGGCATCCGGTTATAACGGCGGCGGTTAACCGCAGCAATAACGGCCCTAGCGTACCCTTCGGTCTGGACAGTGTCCGGGTCGATTCCGCGCTGCTCGAGGAGGAGGCGCGAGAATTTGCCGACCGGCGCGGCTTCCCAGGCAAAGACGGCCTGATAATTTTGGAGCCGGCGGTCGTGGGTACCCGCAGCGAAGAGTTCTGCGGGGACCGTTCCTGTGAGAAAAAAGGCAGCTCGCTCGAGCCGCCGTCTGATTGCCTCCTCTCGTTCGCGCTGAACTTCGCGCTGGATTGAACGCAAGGAATAGCTGTCAGTAGCCCGAGCGCGGATGGCCTCGGCCTCTTCCTCGGTCTCGGAAACAAGGCTGGCAGGAGTCACCAAGTTGTGATCCTCGGAGAGCCATAAGGGGTCCAGAATAAAGGCCGCAGGCTTATCCGAGCGGGCAATGGCGTCTAGTCTATCTCGCACGTCATCTAACCCGTCGATCACGCCGGGTAAACAGCGGGTGCTCCTGCCAACGATTTGCTGATACAGCACCCGGCTCCGGGTCGGGCGCAGGTTCAAAGTGGTGTCGCAGCACGGGACATCGACGCCGGTATGCAACAGATTGGAGTTAGAAAGCAGCTGGATTTTACCCTGCTTGAATAGGTCCAGCTTCTGCTCGCGCTCCGGGTCCTCGCCGTCGATGTGGACAGCGTTAATCCCCTCCGCCCGGCAGGCGGCAACGAACTTCTGGCTGGAGGCGACCAAGGGCAGGAACGCCAGGATTTTTTTAGAAGCATGCTTGGCGGCTAGCTCCTTGGCGATCTCCGAAAAGTACGGGCTGATCGCATCGCTGGCGTCCTGCAGGTCATAATCGATCCCTTCGGTTGTCTTTTTGACGCGGACTTGGGCGAGACTGATCGCTGTCGAGAGCCGGTCGACGTGGTCGGGGTCAACCAAAAAGCCCTGCTCAACCAGATCGAAGATCCCTTTGCGGTAACATTCGACCTCGAAGAGTTCGGCGAGGCTTTTGTTGTCGCTTCTGAACGGCGTTGCCGTTATTCCGCACCGTTTGGCGGTGGCGAAATGGGCGAAGATCCGCTTCCAGGATTCCGCTAACGCCATGTGGCATTCGTCAGCGAAAATGTACTGAAAGTGGTCAACCGGGTAACGCTCCAGGCGCTTCTTACGTGAGAGGGTCTGGACGCTGGCCACAACTACGCGGGCGTCCAGCGGAGCGTAAGACTCGGCCTTTTCCAAGGCCGGCTCGTATCCCAGCTGGTCGGCGAATGCCGCTAAGGGCTGGGTACAGAGCTCGTTTCTATTGGCGAGGAATAGGACTCGGCCTTTGACGCGGGCGCTAGTGCCCGCCGCAATCAGGGTCTTACCCCCGCCTGTGGCGAGGGCTACGATCGCGTTCTGGCCTTTGTGCCACGCCTCGACAACGGCGCGGCTAGCCTCCTCCTGGTAGGGTCGGAATTTGGCTTGCATCCCATTATTATCCTATGACGGCCAGGGTTTCACAAGCAGGAAATTACTCTTTCTTGTCTTTGTCCCAGCGTTCCTGAGCCGCGGCTTTGGCGTTCTTCCGGCTTTTACGCTTGCCTTTAGCCGTCTTGCCCATTAGGGACGCGCCTTCTTTTTTCACCCAGTCATCAGACAGGACCTGATTGCAGAAAGGGCATTTAGCCAATTTGCCTCCTTAATCTCCCTAAGCGTGCTCGCTCTCGATGGCACACCAGACAACGGCGAACGTGGGTATAGCCCGAGCGATCTCGCCATACACGAGTGTTTTCGGCCTTAAATTCGTGGCCATTCTTGCAGTGGGTGGGAAGATGCCGCCTTCGGTGTTCCAGCTTGGGGAGCACCTCACAATGGGCTGGTCGCACACACCATCGATTTTCACAGATATGGTGAAGGTGGAAGCCTGGAGGTACCGGCCCATTGCGTTCTTCCCAGAATACTCGCGCGGCTCGTCTGCCATTGGTGACGCCGTAGCCATCCTTGTCCAAGCTCCCGAGCCATTGGAAGCAACCATTCGGCAGATTGAAGAACTGCATTTCATTTGGTTTCAGCGAACGCGCCATCCAGATTTACCTCCACTCCCTGGTCGGGTTTAACGCTCTCGTTCATGGCCTCCATATCGATCCGGTACCCGCGGCGGTCAGCGGCTCCATTGCCGACCTCCCAGCCATTCTTTTTCCAGAACCGTAAGACCGCATAATCGGGCACCCGGACGATGACTTGGCTCTCGCGCCAGCCGATGACCTCGCCTTCCAGCCGGCGTTCCTGAGGAGGAACCGGGACCTGATCATACCAGATGACTTCGACCTTGAGCGGTTTGCCGATCTCGAGCTTAACATGTTTCATTGTCATCAGATTTCGTGAGGGTCTCCCTCGAGCGAAAACGTTGCGCATCGGCATTTTGCCGATGCGCAACGTTGCGCAATGTCATCATGCTGCGGCTCGGGCCAGCTGGTCTACCGTGATCTTTATCCCGCCTTCCAGTTCAGCCTCAAAATGGCCTTTATTGGCCATGGCCATGGTAATGAGCCGGCCCACGGGGGTGCGCTCATTAACGATCTGGTTGATGAAACCGATGGTCTTACTGACCGTCCAGCGCTCATTCATGACGTAGTGGGTCAGGTCCTGGGGGTTATCTTGCTCGGCCCAGAGCTTGAGCTCGCGCTCCGAGATCAGGACCCGCAGATGTTCAATGGCGTCGGCCACGCCTTCGCCGCAGAGCCGGCGGATCCGCTCCAGGGCCGCTTCCCCTTCCTCGGTTAAGGTGATGCGGGGCGGGGGCTCTGCCGGGCCGCTAGAGGCCGCGGGGGCTTGGCCTGATACATTGGACCCTAAGTCCAGGTCTGGCTCCTCCAGCGCGTTTTTAGCGCTTCTGTTGGGCTTTGTAGCCGGTGCGGCTTGCTCCAGTTCCCGGAGCCGGTAATCGACGGCATCCCGGACCAACTGGGCGGTGATCGAGCGTTCGTCGGCCAGGGCTAATTGCTGGACCCGTTCCCAGACCAGGGGCTGCTGGTCTGGCTCCAGCCGGGTGAGCTCGGCCACTTGGCTCTCGTTAGCCGGCAGCTCGATGCCGTGATCCTTAAAGATCTTAGCGGAGTCAGCGATCCCCATCATACGGCCTACGCTGCGGGGGTCGAACTGGAGCTCTTCGGTACAGTACTTGTAGAGGGTCTCATACCCTTTCTCCTTGTAGAGCTCCATCGTGTAGATCTTAAGTAACTGCTGTCCGATCCCGACTGTAGCCTCGATGCCCCGGCGCATGAAGGTACTGATTTTGCGTTCACACTCGGCTAGACTCACCAGCCGGGGATTTTCGATAACTTCTTGTTTCATTTAACCCTCTTTCCTACCATGGCCGGCTCATTTTGTGATACGCGATCGCTGCTTCCATCGCTTCGACGTCTTGTTTCTGGGCGTCATTAGCCTCGGTGGCCCATTTCTCTCTGACCGCGGGGATCCATTGCTCTTCCAGGATCTTGAGTTCGGGTTGTGAAAGTTCCCCGAGCTTGCGCCCGAAAAAGTTGGCATGCCGCAGCCCCTTAATCTTGTAGTCCTTCCACGGGGCCTGCTCTGCCGGCGCACCCATATCGATCCCGTCCCCGTCCTGGCCTCCGCCGGGCCCCATGATCACCTCTTTACGTTTCTCCTCGATGGCTTCACCCAAGGACTCCCGCGCAGATGGCTGCGTAGCAGCTGGGGGCATAGGGGTGACTTTTGGAGTCGGCGATAATGGCGGCGGCGATGCCAGCGGCGGTGTAGGCAGTATAGGGCCCGTAGTGGATGATTTCGGGGGCGGTGCGACCGGCTCCGTCTCCACTTTCTGCTTTGGGGGCACTTGGGCCGCAGCCTTACTCGCCTCCTCCAGGTGCATTTTCATGGCTTCTTCCTGGAGATCCAGGTCGGCCTCGCTGTCAGTCAGGTGGCTCTCGAGCTCCTCTCGGATGTAAACAT